>VFQP010001561.1_pt1 | contig 29991 bp, 30 predicted proteins | sample 3512351 | NCBI WGS metagenome assembly VFQP01 (sample SAMN10412372, study PRJNA504923) | tailings metagenome | isolation source: Relicate 1 Philex TSF1 revegetated site | place: Philippines: Tuba, Benguet | collected 2017-08-29
CTGAACGTGACGAGCTCGTAGAGCATTCCGGCCCCCTCTTGCCTTCGCGCAAGACCCGACGAGCGATGCGCCCGGCGCGCCGCCTCGTTCTGTCTGCGGTGTGCCATTAGCACTTCCGGGGGCAAAAATTGAGATGGATTCTGCGTCGTCGCTGTCGCGGTGCCGTCCGGTCGATACGCTCCCCTCGCGCGCCAAATTTGGACTGCCTGCCAATAATTTGCCCCATTGAAGTGCGCCCCCGCCCGCGGCCGCAGCCCTACTTGCCGCACCGTCATTGCTCCGCGATTGTCCACATCCCGCGGGCGGCTATCGCTCGGGGCGGCCCCTGCGGCGCAGCGCTTGCGCCCACCGCATGAACGCGCGACCTTGATGCGTGGCCCCGGCGCTGAGCGGGGTGGACAAATTGCCGGGGGCTCATGAACACGTACGATCTCATTCTCAAAGGGGGGCACGTCTTAGACCCCTCTCAGAACATCGATCGCGTCGCGGACGTCGCCTTTGCCGGCGGTAAGGTCGCGGCGGTCGGCAAGGACCTGAAACCCGGCGCCGGCACCGAGGTGCGCGACGTCAAAGGCTATATTGTCTCGCCCGGCCTTATCGACATGCACACGCACGTCTACTGGGGCGGCACCTCGCTCGGCATCGATGCCGAGGAGTTCTGCCGCACGTCGGGCGTGACGACGGCCATCGACACGGGCAGCGCCGGCCCCGGCAATTTCGCCGGCTTCCGCAAGCATGTCATCGAGCCCTCGGCCGTTCGCATCCTCGCCTACCTGCACATTTCCTTTGCCGGCATCTTCGGCTTCTCGAAGACCATCATGGTCGGCGAGAGCCAGGATCTGCGCCTCATGGCACCGCGCGACGCAGCCGAGGTAGCGGACGCAAACCGCGACGTGATCATCGGCATCAAGGTCCGCGTCGGCGCGCACGCTTCGGGCGAGCAGGGCGCGGCCCCGCTCGGCATCGCGCTGCAGGTCGCGGAGGAAGTGGGCATGCCGGTCATGTGCCACATCGACCATCCGCCACCTTCTTATGAGGAGGTGCTCGACATGCTGCGGCCGGGTGACGTGTTGACCCACGCCTTCCGCCCGTTCCCGAACGCGCCCTGCACGTCCCAGGGCAAGGTCAAGCCGGCCGTCCTTGCTGCACGCAAACGGGGTGTGAAGTTCGACATCGGTCACGGCAAGGGCTCGTTCGCCTTCAAGACCGCGCGGGCCATGCTCGCGAATGGCTTCCACCCCGACACGATCTCCTCGGACGTGCACGCGCTGTGCATCGACGGTCCGGCCTATGACCAGGTCACGACCATGTCGAAGTTCCTCTGCCTCGGCGTGCCGCTCAACGATGTGATCGCCCAGTCGACGATCAACGCGGCGCACGCGCTGAAGCGACCGGAGCTCGGCAGCCTCAAGCCCGGCTCGGCTGGCGACGCCACGATCCTGACCGTCAAGGAAGGCCGCTTCGAGTACGAGGACGTGATGGGCGAGAAGATGATCGGCGACAAGCGCATTCTCTCCGAGGGCGCGGTCGTCGGCGGGAGCTGGTTCCATCCCAAGCGCTCGCAGAAATTCGCCAAGCTCAAAACCGCATAAGGGAGAATTGCCATGACGCCGGAAGAAAAGCTCAAGTCCCTCGGCCTCACGTTGCCGAAAGTGCCGACCCCCGTCGCCAACTATGTGCCCTTCAAGGTCGATGGGCGCACGATCTATCTCTCCGGCCAGGGACCGCGCCGACCGGACGGTTCGCTCATCACCGGACGCGTCGGCGAGGAAATTTCGATCGAGAAGGCCTACGAGTGCGCGCGCCTCACAGGGCTCGGACTTCTGGCAGCCGCGAAACTCGCGGCCGGCGATCTCGGCAAGGTTGAAGTGCTGAAGGTGCTCGGCATGGTCAATGCCGTGCCCGGCTTCGGCGATCAGCCCAAGGTGATCAACGGATGCTCTGACCTCTTCGTGGAGGTACTCGGTGAGCGCGGTCGCCATGCACGCTCGGCGGTCGGTATGGGCGGGTTACCGTCGAACATGCCCGTCGAGATCGAAGCGATCATGCGGATTGTGGATTGAGGCGGCACCGCTGATGCGCACTACCGCATCAGCGCGACGCTCTTGATTTGCGCGAAGACAGGCGTCCCCAGCGCAAGCCCCAGAGCCGCTTGCGACTTTCGCGTGATCCGCGCCGCGATGCGGGCACCGGTGCCATCCGCGCCGAGCGCAGCGATGATATTGACCTGCGCCTCGCTGTTGGCGCCATCGATCGAGACGATCCGCGCCGGCAGGCAGTTGAGGATCGTCGTGTCGGTTGCGGCCGTGAGCGTGAAGCTCACATCGCTGGCCGCGATCTTCAATCGCCGCTCCTTGCCGGGCGCGCCTTGACGGCCCGGAACGATCAGTGTCCCGCCCGGAACTGAGAAGTGCGTCAGGGCGAAATCCTCGTCGACGTGATCGACACGACCCTCGAGCATGACCGCAGCATCGGGTGCCGCGACGAGCGGCAGGTTCGGATCCGTCTGCAGCGTCGTGAGCGAACCGGAAGCGATGACCCGGCCCTTGTCGAGAAGCACCATGGTATCGGCGAGGCGCGCTACCTCTCCTATGTCGTGGCTCACATACACGATCGGCAGCGCCAGGCTTTCATGCAGGCGCTCGAAATAGGGGAGGATCTCCTCCTTGGTCATGCGGTCGAGCGCCGCGAGCGGCTCGTCCATGAGGAGGATGCGCGGACGCGAGAGCAGCGCGCGGCCAACCGCAACGCGCTGCCGCTCCCCACCTGACAGCGCGACGGGTGAGCGCTCGAGCAGGTGGCCGATGCCGAGCAGCTCGACGATCGAATCGAAATCGAGCGCATCGGAGGTCGGTGCGTCGCCGGCGCGGCGCGCGCCATAGAGCAGGTTCTGGCGCACCGTGAGATGCTGAAAGAGGCTCGCCTCCTGGAAGACGTAGCCGAGCGGCCGCTGATGCGTCTTGACGAATATGCCTTTGTCGCTGTCCTGCCAGACCTCGTCACCGATGATGAAATGTCCTGGCAGTTGCTGTAGTCCCGCCATGCAGCGGAGCGTCGTCGTCTTGCCGCAACCCGAGGGGCCGAATAGCGCGGTGATGCCGCGCATGGGCATCTTGAAGGCGACATCGAGCGAGAAGCCGCCGAGCGGCCCCGCGAATGCCGTCGAGATCTCGGAGGAACTCCCGCTCATCGGCCCTGCTGCCCGTAGCGGCGGCCGAGCATCATGGTCGCGAGGATGACGGCGAACGAGAAGATCACCATACCGGCCGATAGAATGTGCGCCTCAGTCCAATGCTGCGTCTCGACGTAGTCGTAGATCGCGACGGATAGGACCTTGGTTTGGCCAGGGATGTTGCCGCCGATCATGAGGATGACGCCGAACTCACCGATCGTGTGCGCAAAGCCGAGGATGGCGCCGGTCAGAAAGCCTGGCCGCGCGAGCGGTACCGCGACGGACCAGAAGGCATCCCACGGCGAGGCGCGGAGCGTCGCGGCAACCTCGAGCGGGCGATCGCCGAACGCCTCGAAGGCATTGCGGATCGGTTGCACGACGAAGGGCATGGAGTAGAGCACCGAGCCGATGACGAGACCGGTGAATGTGAAGGCGAGCGTGCGCGCCCCGTAGAGCCCCGCGATCCATCCGCCGGGACCGTTCGGGCCGAGCAATAGAAGGAGATAGAAGCCGAGCACGGTCGGCGGCAGCACGAGCGGCATGGCAACGATCGTCGCCACCGCCTCTTTCCAGCGCGCCTTGGAGCGCGCCAGCCACCACGCGATGGGAGTCCCGACGATCAGCAGCAGAACGGTTGTGATGAAGGCGAGCTCGATCGTCAGCCGGATCGGCGACCAGAGCTGCGCAAGATTGAGCTCACCCACATGTCACCCATCAACTAGTCGACGAAGCCGTAGCCGTATTTCTCGATGACCTTACGTGCCTCGGGCCCCTTGAGGAAGGCGATGAAGGATTTGGCCGCCTCGTTGTTGGCGCCAGTCTTCAGCAGGACTGCGTCCTGCGCAATCGTCTTGTGCAGGTTGGCCGGCACCACCCAGCGCGAGCCGCCGGGCTTCAGCGCAATCTGCGCAAAGGCGATGAAGCCGACTTCCGCGTTGGCCGTGTCGACGAACTGGTAGGTCTGCGCGATGTTGTTGCCCTCGACGATCTTGTCCTTGAGGGCGTCGTACACGCCGAGCTTCTGCAAGACCTCGACGGCCGCGGTGCCGTAGGGCGCTGTCTTCGGATTAGCGATCGCGATTTTCGTGAACTTGCCGTCCTTGAGCGTCTGCTCGCCGAGCGTCAGGCCGTCCGTCTTGCTGAAAAGGACGAGCTTGCCCGTCGCGTACGTGAAGGCGGTGCCAGCGACCGCGTGGCCTTCCGCGATCGCCTTCACGGGCGTTGCCTGATCGGCGGAGAGGAAGACCTCGAAGGGCGCGGCCTGCGTGACCTGATTGTAGATCCCGCCGGTCGGGCCAAAGCTGAAGACGGGTTTGTGGCTCGTGGCCTTCTCGAAGAGCGCGCCGATCTCTTTCACGGCTTCGGTGAAGTTGGCAGCAACCGCGACTTTCACCTCCGCCGCTCGCGCCGCCGCGGACATGCTCGTGACGATCACGACCGATGCCAGGGCGGCCATCGGCACCTTAAGCCATGAAGGCGTGCGCATGCTTCTGCTCCTCCGATACGAGATATACAAGCCAATACAGCGCTCTTAAAAGCCGGGCGCGCGCGTGGCAAGCGATATTTCTGTTTGGATATGTCGGGAAGTACGACACGATGGGAGGGCCGCGAGTTTCCGCCAACAGCCTGGCAACTACTTCGAGGCGGACTTTTCCGCAGGACGCAGCCGCCGCTCGAGATCGCCGATTTGCTTGTTGAACGATTTGAGGGCCTGGCTCTCGATCGCGCGATAGTGCCCGACGAGCGCATGACCGAACGAGGTGAGCCGCGCGTGCCCGCCACCAACGCCGCCGTGCTGCGTCTCGAGAACGGGCTCGCTGAACATGCGGTTCACTTCGTCTGCAAGCAGCCAAGCCCGCCGATAGGACATCTTCATCTCGCGCGCTGCACGGCTGATCGAACCGTGCTCGCCGATCAGCTCGAGGAGGCGGATCTTGCCGTGGCCGACCTGGCGGCCACCGTCGAAATCGATGCGGATCGTAAGGCGCGTCATGTCACGTTCCGGCTGGGTCTGCTGCTGGAGAGCGCAATGCCTGGCTGTGAAATCACACATAGCACAATGAAGCGCTTGCAGGGCACGTGATATGTCCGCTGAGACCGATCCTGGCCCCCGCGAGGTCATCTCGGGCATGCCTCTCGGGTCAACCCAAGCCGCTAACTATGTTCGGGTGAATATATCGGGCGACGGATCTCAGGGCGCCTCGGCGCGCATCACTCTGACAATGTCGGCCGCGACGGCATCGATCTCCGCCTCGGTCGTCGCCCGCCCCAGGCTGAAGCGGATCGCACCCATCCCGACCTCGGGCGTGACCTGCATGGCCGCGAGCACTGGCGACAATTCGACATGGCCGCTGTGACAGGCCGAGCCTGTCGATGCGGCAACACCGTCGAGCGCCGCGAGGATGTCCGCGCCAACCTTGCCGACGAACGAGATGTTCGCGGTATTGGGCAGCCGCTCCTCGGGATGTCCATTGAGCGCAATGCGATTACCGAAGTGCGCCTGCAGCAAAGTCCACAGCCGATCGCGCAGCGCATTGACCCGCTGCATCGGCGCAAGGTCCGCGGCCTCGCGGGCAGCAGCTCCGAGTGCCACGGCGAGGAGCGCACTCTCCGTGCCCGCGCGCCGACCCTGCTCATGGCCAGCACCATGGATCAGCGGCTCGAGTGGCGTTCCGCGGCGCAGGTAGAGTGCGCCGACGCCCTTGGGCGCGCCGAGCTTGTGGCCCGCCATGGTCAGCAGATCGACGCCGAGCGTATCGACTTTCGTTTCGACCTTGCCGACGGACTGCGCTGCATCCGTATGCATGAGCGCGCCGCGCGCGTGCGCGACACGTGCGATCTCGGCAATGGGATTGATCGTGCCGACCTCGTTGTTCGCGTGCATGATGCTGACGAGGGTCGTGCCCGGCTTCATCGCGCGCGCAACCGCATCAGGATCAACGCGGCAGTGACCGTCGACCGGCACACGCGTTACTTCGAAGCCGATCTTCTCCAGGAAGTTGCATGGAGCCACGATCGCGGGATGCTCCGCTGCTGCCGTTATGATGTGGCGGCCCTTCTCGCGAAGTGCGAACGCCACGCCCTTCAGCGCAAGATTGTTGGATTCGCTGCCACCGCTCGTGAAGATGATCTCGTCAGCCGACGCGCCGAGCAGCGACGCCACATCCGCGCGTGCCTTCTCGACGGCGACGCGCGCCGGCTGGCCGGCCCAGTGTAGGCTCGAGGGATTGCCGTAGGCTTCGTCGAGATACGGCGCCATGGCGACGCGCGCGCTCTGGCAGATCGGCGTACTGGCGTTGTAGTCGAGATAGATGCGCCGCATCCAGTAGTCTCCGCTCAGAAGATCACGGCGCCAGGGAAACCTCCCCGGCGCCGCAACAGGTTCAGACGTCGAGCGCTCAAGCCGGGAGCTGTCGCGTCGTGATCGAGTACTTGAAGGCGTCCGGATCGAGCTCGTCGAGCCGTCCACGCGCCGTCTCCGCCTGCGGATACATGAGGAAGGACACCGGCGGCCCCTTGGAGCCCGGCAGCACGACGTCGTGCGTGTCGTTGTAGGCGAGCCAGTTCATCTCCCACGATCCGAACAGCGCCGCTCTTGCCGCTTTCACCTTCGGATCATCGGCTGCGAGATTGCCCGGAGGCTCCTCCAGAATAACCTTCCGCACGTCCGCAGGATCGACTGGGATCCAGCCGACGCCGTCGACGAACACATCCGCACGGCAATGCTGTGCCCGCGTGATGTTCGGCGAGCCGGCGCCGAGGCTCTTGTAGCCGAAGGCCGAGGGCGCGACGCGGATGCCGTAAATGTCACGTGCCGGCAGGCCCGAGGCGCGCGCCAGTCCGACAAAGAGCGCATTGAGGTCCGCGCACTTCCCCGTGAGGTTGCCGCTCTTCAGCATCGACTCGATGTCGCCCGTACCGCAGCCGCGCGTTTTCGCGTTGCGGGTCGTATTGTCGACGATCCAGTCATAGATGCGCTGCGCCTTGTCGAGGTCACTCTTGGCGCCGGCCGTGATCTTCGCCGATGTCTCGGTGACGATGCCGGCGAGGCGCAACGTCGACGTGCTGGCGGTATACCGCTTGCGGTCCTCGGGGCTCAGCTTGGCTGAGGGATTGGATTTGCTCGCATCGACCTTGAAGTCGCGGGCCGTGAAGCGGCTGACCGCGGTGATCTCGGGCTGCGGCTCGTTCGCGGCCCACGCGACGTGCAGCAGGCGCGCGCCGGATTTTGCGTCCTTCACGATCTCCGCCTTGCCGCTCTTCGTCTGGAAAGTCGTCTCGCCCGGCTTGATCCAGCCCTCACCCTCGAACGCGGGAATCGGCAGCCAGACTTGCGTCACACCTTCGGGGTTGAGCACCTCCACGCGCGTCGTCAGCTCGTAGGTTCGCCACTCACCGGGCGTCGGCGCAAACAGCGCACCCGATCCGGCCTGCGCCCACGCGGCCCCAGGGATGGCGGTCATCGCCAACCCCGACGCGCCGTACTTCAGCAAATCGCGACGATCCAACTTCATTGGGTTCCTCCTTTGACGATGCAGCTTTCCTTGCTTTCGCGCCCCTCTGCCTGCTCGATCCGCGCGACTTCGCCCTCGATGGTCGAGAGCGTCGCTCCGACATCCCATTCGAGCGCCCCCGCAACCTTCCAGAGCGGACAGAGCGCACCGTTGAGCACGTACGACGTCGGCAGCATCTCGACGTCCCAGGCCCGCATCGCCTGCTTGTCGAAATCGATGAGCACCGGGTAGCTCACGCTGATCTTGTTGCGCTCGAGAAAACGCCGGACCCGATCGGCAGGCTCGCCGACATCGACGGCCAGTATGCGGAATGGGCGCTTCTCGAAGGCGCCGGCCAGTCGCTCGAGCGACTTCAGCTCGTCGCGGCATGGCTCGCACCACGTTGCGAAGAAATGCACGACAACGAGCTTGCCGCGCTCGGCCTCGAGTTCCGCGGTCACGCCGCTGAGATCGGGCAGCTTGATCTCCGGCACGTTGGCAGGACGCCAGGCCTCCAGCTGCTCGGCGCGCGCGCCGACGAGCGCAGGAAGAGCAAGGGCTCCACCAAGCATGAGCACGCCGAGGCAGCGAGCGACAGTGCGCCAGCACAGAGCCATGCGGCATTCCTTCAAGTTGCAGAATGCGGTCTCGAGATGCGCAGCCGCATCCCCTGTCGGCAGCGCGCAGACAGGAGGCGGCGACGGCACGAAGCCGCTCACGCGTCAGAGATCAGCGATTGAGGTGAGCGCCGACGGCACACCGGAGCATCATGTGCTCCACGGCCGCGATAGGACTGCGATGAAGCTCGCAGCAGGCGGAACCCGCCATCATCACGGGGCCAGAGCGCAGACTGCGCATCGGACCAGTCGGACGTCACGCGGCCACTATATCGGTTCGCGGCGCGGCGTCCACATTACAAAAGTAGCAAAGCTCGTGGCGCTATTCCCACACGCTCAGCAGGTTTGCGTCGTCATCGTCGCGTGGGAGTGGCGCCTTCGCCGGCGTACCCAGCATGAGAAACGCCGCCAGTTCCTCTTCGTTGGCAAGTCCGAGTGCGAGACGGACGCGGCGCGATGTCGCCGAATGACCGCTGCGCAGGCAGCCGGCATAGCCAAGCGCGGACGCTGCGAGCAGCAGGTTCTCTAGTGCAGCACCAGCCGCGAGCATCTGGTCGCTGACCGAGACGCGTGGATGGTCGCGGACAATGCGCAGCACGACCGCGAGCAGCATGGCACCGCGAAATGCCTTCTCGCCGGCTCGCTCGATCTCGCCAGCGGGCGCACCCGGATCACGTTCAGCCTTGGCCTCGCGGAAAGCGGCCGCGAGATCGCCGCGGCGCTCCGGCGGGATCAGAATGAAGCGATAGGGCTTGAGATTCTTGTGGTCCGAAGCAGCAGCGGTCGCACGCAGGATCAGCTTCAGCTCATCAGGCGTCGGCGTCGGCGCCACGAGAAAGCGCGGCGAGACGGATCGCCTAGTCAGAATGAATTCGAGCACGCGAGCAGCTTCCGTCATTACGTCATTTCCTCCCTGCGCACGGGCGCAGCATTCCTTGAGCCGCTAGTCTATCGCATGGACCGCCGTTCGAAAGCCTTATGCATCGAACCGGTCCCACTCGGGGCGCGGGCCGATCCGCGCCACAAGAAAGTCGATGAACACGCGCGTCTTGGCGGCAAGATACCGGTTCGGCGTATAGAGCGCGTAGATGCCGAGCTCGGCGCGCGCCGAATTCGGCAGCACCAATGTCAATGCGCCCGCGGCGATGTCGCACCCGACAAGAAATGTCGGAAGCTCCGTGATGCCTTGTCCGGCGAGCGCGGCATTGCGCAGGATGTGCCCATTGTTGGAGCTGAGCGCGCACTTGAGGGGCACTGATCCGGCGCTGCCGTCGGCCTTTTCATACGACCAGCGCTGGAGCGACATTCCGGGCGCATACCCAAGCCAACGGTGGTTTGTGAGATCCTCGGGCGTCACGGGCGTGCCGTGCGCGGCGAGATAGGCGGGCGATGCCACGACCACGCGCCGGGTGCGGGCAATCTTGCGCGCGATCAGGCTCGAATCCGCCAGCGCTGCGATGCGGATCGTGACATCGACGCCCTCCTCGACGGGATCGATGAAGCGGTCGTTGAGGGTCAGCTCGACATTGAGGTCGGGATAGGTGGCCATGAACGCTGCAATGGCCTCGCCGAGATAGAGCGTCCCGAAGGACATCGGCGCGTTGACCCTGAGCAGGCCCCTGGGCTCATCGTGCAGCCGCGAGACCTGGAGCTCCGTCTCCTCAATCCGCGAGAGGATGTCGAGACAGCGCTCGTAGTAGGAGAGGCCCGCCTCGGTCGGGCTGACGCGCCGGGTCGTGCGGTCGAGAAGCCGGGCGCCGAGAAGCTGCTCCAGCTCCATCACGGCCTTGCTGACCGCGGACCGCGTGAGGCCCAGCGCCCGGCCGGCCTCGGCGTAGCTGCCGAGCGCGACCACCTTGGCGAAGGCATTCATGGCTTCGAGCTTGTCCATGCCAATTGTATCCAATTTGGATGCAGTTTGACCGAAACATAGCAGATTGAGGCAAATCCTGCGAGCCCCTACCTATTGGCCATGAACCGGGGCGGCCCTGACCGCCCGCCAGGAAGCAGGAGGTCAACATGGCACTCGCACTCCGCAAAGCCGACGAAAGGGGCAAGGCCAACTTCGGCTGGCTCGACAGCAAGCACAGCTTTTCCTTCGGCCACTATTACGACCCTGCGCATATGGGCTTCGGGCCGCTGCGCGTCATCAACGAAGACCGGGTCGCCCCCGGCGGCGGCTTTCCCACGCACCCGCACAGCAACATGGAGATCATCTCCTACGTGCTGGAAGGCGCGCTCGAGCACAAGGACAGCATCGGCACCGGCTCGGTAATTCGCCCTGGCGACTTGCAGCGGATGACGGCTGGCTCAGGTGTCCGCCACAGTGAGTTCAATGCCTCGAAGACAGAGCCCGTGCACTTCCTCCAGATCTGGGTGATCCCGGAGAAGGAGGGGCTCAAGCCGAGCTACGAGCAGAAATCGTTCAGCACCGAGGAAAAGCGCGGCCAGCTCCGCCTGATCGGCTCGCGCGATGGACGCGATGGCTCGGTCACCATCCATCAGGATGTGAACCTCTACGCGACTGTCCTGAAGGCGGGCGACAGCGTCTCGCACACGATCGCCGAGGGGCGCGGCGCCTGGGTGCAGGTAGCGCGCGGCACGGCCAAGCTCAACGGTACTGAGCTCAAGTCCGGTGATGGCGTCGCCGTCAGCCAGAGCGGCGCGCTGACCCTCGAAGGCACCGACAATGGCGAAGTCCTGCTCTTCGACATGGGTCCCTGAACGTCCTGATGATGGAACCGTGATTGCCCGCACCCGTTCGACAGGTGCGGGCAGACCGGCCGCCCCCCCAACAAGCAGCTCCCAATACTTTCACACAATGGAGAAAATCATGAGCAAGGTTCTGGTTCTCTACTATTCGAGCTACGGCCATATCGAGAAGATGGCCAACGCCGTCGCCGAGGGCGCCCGCGAAGCCGGCGCCGACGTCACAATCAAGCGCGTCCCCGAACTCGTGCCGGAGGAAGTCGCCAAGAAGTCGGGCTTCAAGCTCGACCAGCAGGCGCCGATCGCGACCGTCGATGATCTTCCGAACTACGATGCGATCATCCTCGGCGTGCCGACCCGTTTCGGCAACATGCCCGCGCAAATGAAGAACTTCCTCGACCAGACCGGCGGCCTGTGGGCCAAGGGTGCGCTCATCGGCAAGGTCGGTAGCGTATTCACCTCGACCGCGACCCAGCACGGCGGCCAGGAAAGCACCGTTCTCTCGACGCACATCGTGCTGCTCCACCACGGCATGGTCATCGCCGGCCTGCCGTACTCGTTCGAGGGTCAGAACACGCTGAAGGAGATCACTGGCGGCTCGCCCTACGGCGCCAGCACCATCGCCGCCAGCGACGGCTCTCGCCAGCCCTCGGAGAACGAACTTGCCGGCGCGCGTTTCCAGGGGCGGCACGTCGCAGGCCTCGCAGCCAAGCTGACGGCCTGACTGCTCTCGAGACCTGGCGGGCGCGCGGTCCGCCAGCCGCCACCAAAAGAAGCATTGCAGCCGCGCCAATTCGGCGTTGAATGAATCGCAAGATCCCAATCTCTGGAGAAGCAGAATGGCCGACATCAAAATCGAGCGCGAGCTCACGCCAACCAAAGGCCGCTACGTGGCCCGCATCGACGGCGTCGAGGGCGAAGGCGAGCTGACGTTCTCTCGCGCGAGCCCGACACTCGTCATTGCCGATCACACACTGGCACCCGATTCGATGCGCGGCATGGGCGTCGCAAAGGCCATGGTCGACCGCCTGATCGCCGATGCCAGGAGCGAAGGCTTCAAGATCTTCGCGCTCTGCCCTTACGTGAAGTCGCAGTTCGACCGCCACCCCGAGTGGTCAGACATCAAGTCGAACTGAGCATTCTTCTACTTCTTCGTCGTGTCCTCGGCCTTGGCCTTGGCCTCTGCGGCGCCGCTCGTCTCGGGCTCGATGTACTTGCTCCAGGTCTGCGAGCGCCGCTCCGCCGAGCGTGGCTGCTCGTGCTGCGGGCTCTGCAGGTCGCGGGCATTCGCAACCATGCCCGCCAGATTGCGCTGCGTGGCACAGCCGAACTGGGCATAATGCACGCGCTCGGGGTCCCTCCCGACATCCTGGGGCCAGTAGCCGCATTCCGGTGCGATCGCCTGCGGGCGCGCATAGCTCAGACGCACCATCGAGCGAGAACGGTGAGCATCGCTGTGGCGCGTCCGCACGACCTGCGACGGTGCGATGCCAGCGTCCCGCAGAATGCGCCCAAGGTCGGCGAGCGCTTGCGACGACTCGGCCTCCGCGCCTGCCTGGCGAGAGACGGAGACAGTCAGCCGACTGACGCCCTCGGCCTTGAAACGGATCACGAAGCGCTGCATGTCGGCGAGCTGGTTGTAGCTGAGGCCGCGAGCGCGCGGCGGCACATCGATGTGCAGCACCTCGGGCTGGTCGATGAAGCCGATCGGGTGACGCTCATCCTTGTCGTTCAGAGCGACGGCCACGTAGTCGGGGAGGCGCGGCGGCCGCTCATCGCAGGCGCCGAGTGCGATGCTTGCCACGGCAGCCACTGTCGCTGCGGCAACAGCCATGGTGCGGAACCTCGGTTGGGCAGAGGACATCGTGTTCAGCCTTTCGTGCCCGCGTCGGGATAGGCGATGATGAAACCGAAATCGCCATCTGGTGGCGGGCCACTGATCGGGCCGTAGAGACGGTTCAGATGGCCGAAGAAAATGCTCTTCAGATCGCTTGTCGGCGCAAAACCCTTGTCGGGCCGAGCAGCCTGGGTCTTCGTCATGTGCGTCGCTATGTAGGGCGTGACGAGAATGACGAGCTCGGTCTCGCGACGACGATAGTCATTCGAGCGGAAGAGCTGGCCGAGAACAGGAACGTTCTTGAGTCCAGGTAAGCCCTCGACGCTCTGGCGCGTATCATCCGAGAGCATTCCCGCCATCGCGAGCGTGCCACCGCTCGGCATCTCGAGTGTCGTCTCGGCGCGACGGACCTTGAGCGCCGGAATGGCGATGCCGCCGACCGTTACCGCACCCTCGGTCGAAAGCTCGCTCACCTCGGCGCCAATGGAGAGGCTGATGCGTCCATCGTTCAGCACGAGCGGCTTGAACGTCGTGCTGACGCCGAACGACTTGAACGAAACTTTGATCTGGCCCAACTCGCCGGCGACCGGGACCGGGAACTCACCGCCGGCGAGGAACCTTGCCGTCTCGCCCGAGAGGGCCGTCAGGTTTGGCTCGGCGAGCGTGCGCATCATGCCCGTCCGCTCGAGCATCTCGATGAATGCTTTGACCGAGTTGTTGCCCGTGCTCCAGTCGATTTTCGATGCCGCGCCGGCCGCGCCGTTGTTGATCAGGCCCCCTGCCGAAAGGAGCGGGGCGACGGAGCTGGTCACCGGGAAGGCATTGGCCACGACCTTGGAAAAGGTGAAGTTGCCGCTCTGCAGTGCCGCATTCGGGAAATCGACACCCAGACGGCGCAACGCATCGCGCTGCATCTCTGCGACCGTCACCTTGAGCAGCACCTGCTCCTTGGCCGCCTCGACGACGGTCAGCATGTTGATCACGCTGTCCTTCTTTTTCATCGCGCGCGTCGCGATCTCGGCGGCGCGGTTCGCATCCACCGGCGTCATCACGCTGCCGGTGAGGACGACCTGGTCGCCCATCGGCTCAGCGGTGATCTTCGATCCCGGCAACAGGCGGTGAAGCGCTTCATTGAGGGCAGTGAGATCGCGCGCGACGACCACCTCGAGCAGGAGCAGCTTCTGCCCGTTCGGCCCCATGAAGAAAGCGTTGGCCTCACCCTGGTCCTTGGCCAGCAGGTAGACCTGACGCTGCGATTTCACGACAGCGTTGACGACTTCCGGGTTCGATATGAGGACGTTGTCGAGATCTATCGGAAGCTCGATCAGCATCGACTTGTCGACGCCGATTGTGATCCGGCGCATCGCCGGCAAGGGCGCATTCGCCGGTATCCTGAGGTACGAGCGATGCCCCGGCTCGCTGCCGAAGCTCGAAGTGTCACGCCCCTGCGCAATGGCGGTGCTTCCGCCAATGCCGATGATCATGGCCACGAGGATGAGAGTGGCAAGCCGGCGGACGCCGACCCAAGACTTGAATGTACTTCCGAACACAGTCACATGCCCCCGTTGAAACGGAGGACCCACGCGACGCAAAACATCTGGCCCCCAGCCAGGGCAGGCACATCACGCCGACTGCGTCTGCGTCGCTCGTCTCGCGCTCCATCACGCCTGGAGACACGATCACGACTGTACAAACGCCGTCAGGCGCCGCGACCTCCGTACCCTTCCTGCTCGGCGACGTTCACTGCCATGGACGCGCCGCAGGCAAGGCACCATTCACAAGGTCGCTACCTACCCCACGTGAACTACTGATCACGATCTCGTGCGGGGGGACAGCATCGTGTGTACGTGTGGTGTGGCCTGTGCAGGCTCGATCCACAGCTTGTCCAAGCGTCGCGACCCGCGATCCCGATGGCGTGGCCCACCCTGGCGCAGGCCAAAGATCCCTATTTCATGCCTAGGAATGCGCTTCTAAGCTCCAGTTCGTCGATGCTCTCGAGGAAGCTTGGCGCGCACGAGCGACACGCGTTCAGCGAATTGTGCATAAGCGGACTGTAGCCGGACCAAAGCCGCGGTCCGTGGGGGCGCACACCTCTCGAGGAGCCGCCAAACTGCACACCTCTATGGAATCGCTCAGCCCGCGACGCGCAGATTCGAGATCTCGCGACCGATGGCCTGGAAGGTGTGGAACAGCGCCGTCCCGTCCTTTGCAGCGAAAGCCTTGCTCGAGTCCGACGCACAGTCCGACAGCAGCGCACGTGTGGTCGCGTCATTCTCCAGGCGGAAGGCGATCGTGTAGACGACGATCCCCTTCTGCTTGGCATTCGTGCAGGCGGCTCGTGTCTTGGCGTTCATCTGGCTCGTGAGCGCCGTCGACGTGTTGGTCGTCCCGAGCCTGCCTTTGACGCCGAAGCCGAAGGCGCCGTAGAAGGTCCAGTTCTGATTGGTGGAGTAGCGCGAGTAGGTGTTCTGGCCATCGGTCATGAGGACCAGGACCTTCTGATTCTTCTGCTCGCTCCAGGCGCGCCCGCCCGTGAAAGGCGCCTCCGGCGAGAGCAGGCGCCAGCCCCACATGAGACCTTCGCCAATGTTGGTCGAGCCACTCGCCACCATGCCTTCGATGGCCGACTTCACATCCTCCTTGTACGAGGTGAGCTCGATCAGGGGCGTGGTCGTGCAGCCGTAGTTCGGCCCGAGGCCCGACGGTGACCCGGCGCCCTCGTACTTGCACATGCGCGACTGCGCCTCGGCCGGCGTCATCGGCTTCGGGCCGTACTGATTGCACTTGCTCTTCGACTTGTTGTACTCGATGCAGATCTGCTCGGGCGCCGGGCAGCTACCGCCGAAATCACTGAGATAGTTGTTCGGATAGGAACCGCCGCCGGCATTGACCGAGTCCGGCTCGTCGGGCGCGAACATGGGCACGAAAAGCGTCGCCGGCGTCCCGGACGTCGCAGGCGCGTCATTCACATCGTAGGGCGCCGGACGGGCCTCGACACACCCCCTCCAGGGCGTGTTGAGCTGGTCGAAGAGCTGGAAGCGCCTGCGCTGCTCGGCGAAGTTTTCGTGATGGACGGGGGAAACGCCCTCTGAATCGATCCATGCCTCATCGCGGCGATTGGCGCCGACATTGACCGAGCCCGCAAACGGCACCACGCCGACCTTGACCTTTTCGTTGCCGGCCGCGCCCGCGAAGACCACGTCGACGAGGTTGCTCGCTGCAGCTTTCAGCTCGGCGATCGGAGTGCCGGCCATGGACCCCGAATTGTCGAGCACGAGCGCCACCTCGACGGTGCCGTCGCCTCGCACGACTTTCGTCCCGGCACCGAGGCCCATGTCCTTGACGCCGAATGCGGCCATGAAGGTCGTCGGATGCCGGCCACCCGCCGTGATCGTCACCGAGCCGGCCACGGGGTCCAGCTTCATGTCCTCGATGGCGAGCTTGGAACCTTCCGGCACGTTTGCCTTGAAGAACGCCTGCGCGGCCGCCTGGCCCGATTCATCCTGATCGGGCTGGCCCAACCGGTGTGCCGCTGCAAGAGCGGCGGCGTCGATCGCCCGCTGCATGCGCGCGTGCTCGATCTCGACACGCCCATAGTCGATTGCGATCGCCGCGGCGAGGGCCACGACGGAAAAGCCAATTGCAAAGATGATGATGGTGGCGCCGCTCTGCTCGACCGAGAAACGCCGCATGAAGGCCGGCAAGCCCGCGCGTGGCGCCGGGCGGCATCCTGCCCCGTTAACGACCCTCATCTGCTGCCTCCTCGCCCCAATGCTCGAGGCAGACATTAGGCGGCAGATGGCTGCAGTGGCGTAAAGCCGAAGGCGACAAGTTTATGCAGTTTCACTTAGCCTTCGAGAAGGTAAATTTCCGGGCCTCCAGGCAACCAGGCGTCAATCAGCGCGGGGCTCAGCCGAGCTCCGTCGCCACGACCCACCAGCCGGAATTGCGCTGCTGAATGCGCTGCGCGGCAGCCTCTGCATCGGCACTCGTACCGAACAGGGCAAAGCAGGTCGGACCACTGCCGGACATGCGGGCGACGAGCACACCCGGCTCGGCCCCGAGCGTTGCCAGTACTGCGCCGATCATGGGACAAAGCGCCATCGCCACCGGCTCGAGGTCATTGCCGCGCGCGCGGACATACTCAGCGGCTGATGCAACATCCGGGAATGGCTCCGGTACGTGCGGGGCAGCGCTCCGTGCTGGCGCCGGCGGCGCACCAAGAGCCTGAAAGACCGGGCCGGTCGCCAGCGGCACGCCGGGATTGACGAGAACGGCCGGCAGGGCCGGCAGCGGTGGCAAGGGCGCCGTCTCGCGCCCAATGCCCCACATGAGCTGGGCCGTGCTCGCCAGGCAGACCGGCACATCCGCGCCGAGCGAGGCTGCGAGCGAGAGCCAATCGACCGCCGAGGCCGGGGGTTCGTTAACACGCCGGACAGCACGCAGCACCGCCGCAGCATCGGCTGACCCGCCGCCAATGCCGGCGGCAACCGGCAGACGCTTCTCGATCGCGACAGAGCCAAGCGTCAGAGCCGGCGAGGCCTCGGCGAGACCTCTCAGCGCGCGGACGGCAATATTCTCACCGTCGATTGCGCGGGCAAACGGGCCGCTGAGGGTCACACCGACGGGCGCGCCGACATGCAGGGTGATTTCATCGCCGACACCGGCGAAGGCGACGAGGCTCTCGAGCTCGTGATAGCCGTCCGGCCGGCGTCCAAGCACGCGGAGCGTGAGGTTGATCTTGGCGCGAGCGGTCTCGGTCAGGCACTTGGGCAGAATAGCGGGCATCTACCGGAGCTGCGGGGACGGCGACACTTGGTTCTCGGTGCGCTTCTTGCGCTGGACTTCGCCTCGTGCCGTCTGATTGGGCCGCTTCGGCGCGCGCGCCTGCCCACGCGTCGGGAGGCCCTCAGTCAGCTTCGACCTGATCTTGTCGAGATCATCGGGCTCGGGATTGAGCGTCAGCGCCTGGTTCCACTGATACCGCGCTTCCTTCCGCCGTCCGACGCGCCAGTAGGCATCGCCGAGGTGGTCGTTGAGGATCGGATCCTGCGGCATCAACTCGACGGCCCGCTCGAGGTAGCGCACAGCCTCCCTGTAGTTGCCGAGGCGATAGTGCGCCCAGCCGAGACTGTCGACGATGTGGCCATCATCGGGACGGAGCCGCACGGCCTTGCGGATGTGCTCCATGCCCTGTTTCAGGTTCTTGTTCTGATCGACCCAGGAATAGCCGAGATAGTTCAGCACCGAGGGCTGATCCGGCGACAGTTTCAGCGCCCGCTGAAGATCGGCCTCGGCCTTCGGCCAGTTCTTCGAGCGTTCGTAGGCCGTGCCGCGCGCGAAGAAGAGCGACCAGTGCTGCTTCTGCGGCGGGCCGATCCGCTCGATCACGCGGTCGTAGTAGCCGATGGCCTCGTCGTAGCGCTTGCGCGAGCGCATGATGTTGCCGAGTGCGTCGAGCGCGCGGATATCCGTTCGGTCTTCATCCGACATGCGCTCGAGCAGCGCCCGCGACTCCTCCAGGCGGTCGAGCTGATTGAGCAGCAGCGCCTTCCTGACCCGGATGGAGTTCTGGATGGGCGTACCCTCGGGAATGCGCTCGTATGTGCGGATTGCATTCTCGTAGCGCTTCGTCGTCTCGTAGACCGATGCGAGCGCGGCAAGCGCGAACGGCGACGACGGCTCGAGATGCAGCGCAAGTTGCAGGTAGACCGTGCCGAAGCCGATGCCGCCCTCGCTCGAAAGCGCCTCGCCTAGGCCGAAGAAGACCTCGGCCAGACCCTCGCTCGGGTTCGTGACCAGCAGCGGGACCTTGTCGTTACGGTCGAGGCTCTCGCTGAGCGCCGTGATGTAGGGATGGACGTTTCCGGTCGTGCGCCGCGTATGGTCGGCGATGACCGAGCGTGCGAGCTTGCGGTCGCCGCGTGCTGCCGCGTGCTGGGCATAGGCGAGCGTCAATCGCACGAGCCGCTGCTCGCTGCGGAACGCCCGCTCGTAGAGCCGACCAGCTTCCTGGCTGCGGCCGGCGAGATCGCTGATGAGCGCCTTGTGATAGCGGAGATAGTACTGCGCCCAGTCGGCCTGCTTGAGCCCGTCGAGCTGGGTGAGCGCGCCGTCGACGTCTCCCTGAGCATACCGTGTCCATGCGCCGGCAAGCGTGCTCGTCACTTCGCCGACCAAGCTGACTGCCGCCCGCTTGAACTTGTCGCTCGCATCCACGTAATCAGCCCGCTTGGCCGCGTCCACGCCGAGCACGAGCCCCGCGACGCGGTGGGCCGGGTGAACTGCCAGCAGGCGCTGCGACAGGTCCACGCTCTCCGAGAGCTGCCCCTCGGTCAGGTCCATGACGAGCGATTGCTCGAGCAGGATCTCGTTGGAAGGATCCCGCGAGAGCGCCCGCTTGAAGAAATGTGACGCCGCTTCGGTATCGTGCTGGCCGCGTGCCACGCGACCGGCGAGATAGCCGCCGAATGACGGCCTGACCTCGGTCTGGCCCTCGTTGCCGCGAGCCTCGGCACTTGAAATGAGCGGGCACGCCACAAGGGCGGCAATGAGCGCGGCGCGCGCGAAATGCATCTCGTCTCTCCACAGGCCGCGCACTTCGAATCGCGCACGCCTGAAACAGCTCAGTTACAGCAGCTCGTGCCCCGCTCGGGCAACTAGCCTAACAAGTGCGGCACCATCTTGGCCAGCCAATCACCGATGAAATCAACTCAATTCTAGGTTCACAGGACCAATCGGCGCACGTGGCGCGCGTCGCGGTCGCAATGTCGTCGCCGGAGCCCGCACGAAAACCCGGCATAATCAATTATTCACCGCGCGCCGCCCGGTCTGCGCGTCTCGAGATTGCGGCGGAGAGAGGCCTCGGCCGTCGCATAGGGCTCCTGCAGCTCGACGCTCCAGTAGCGCAGCTCTGCGAGCGGGATCGGCTCTCCCGTCACCGCGCAGAGGACGTAATCCCCTGGCGAGACGACCTGGAACTCGCCGTCGAGATATTTCACCTTGGCCTCTCCCCGGAAGCCGAATAGGCGTTCAAAACGATTCATTGCGCGGATCGCGGCCTTTCCGTCTTATCGAAGCGTCGGGCGTTGCCCGCACTTCGGCGGGCGTACGTTACATGGGCGCCCACGCCGGCGCCAGCCCGTCTTGTGCTGGCAGATGCTCGATTCAGCGTGAGTGAGACGGTAGTGCCTTAGGCTCTCGATGGTCACAAAATAATGAACACAGCCGGCCGGAAGAGGACAGATCAGGCATCGAGGGTTCTCAATGCAACGCCGCAGGCGATCTATCGGGCACTCATCGATCCTGCTGCCTTGGTGTCGTGGCTCCCTCCAAAGGGCATGAAAGGCCAAATCCACGCCTTCGAGCCGTGGGTCGACGGCTCCTATCACATGACCCTTTTCTACGAGGACGAGGCGCACTCCGGGAGCGGCAAGTCCTCCGCGAACGCCGATGTCGTTAGAGGGCGATTTCTCCAACTCTCGCCAGACGAGCGGATCGTGCAGGAGTTCGAGTTCGCCTCGGACGATCCCGCATTCGCCGGCACCATGACCATGACGTGGCGGCTGACTGCCGTCCCCACGGGCACCGAGGTTGCGTTCATTTGCGAGAACGTGCCCGAGGGCATCCGGCAGGAAGATCACGAGGTCGGAATGAGATCGACACTCGAAAATCTCGCAGCCTTCATCGAGAAACCGAGCCCCAGCAGCCCGCCTTGACACCCGGCCGTGCAACCTGCCACAAGCCCCCTCCGCAAGACATCCGTCTTACCTGCGTGGTTGGCAGCGAGTGAGAGGAGCAGGATACCATGGCCGAGATCACCCTGACATTTCCGGACGGCGCCAAGCGCAAAGTCCCCGCCGGCACCACCGGCATCGATGTGGCGAAGTCGATCGCCCCGTCGCTGGCGAAGCGCACGATCGCCATGGTTCTCAACGGAACCCTGAGCGATGCCGCCGACCCGATCACGGCCGATGCCAGCATCAAGTTCGTCTCGCGAGCGGACCCGGAAGCCCTCGAGCTGATCCGGCACGATACCGCGCACGTGCTCGCGGAAGCCGTGCAGGACATCTGGCCCGGCACGCAGGTCACCATTGGCCCGGTGATCGAGAACGGCTTCTTTTATGACTTCTCGAAGGAGGAGCCCTTCAAGCCGGAGGATCTCCCGCTCATCGAGAAGCGGATGCACGAGATCATCGCGCGCAACGCTGCCTTCAAGAAGGACGTGTGGAGCCGCGACAAGGCGAAGGACTATTTCCGATCGAAAGGCGAGCTCTTCAAGGTCGAGCTGGTCGATGCGATCCCCGAAGGCGAGGACGTCAAGATCTACAGCCAGGGTGACTGGCTGGATCTCTGCCGCGGCCCGCACATGACATCCACTGGCCCGATCGGCAAGGCGTTCAAGCTCACCCGCTTCTCCGGCAGCTATTGGCGCGGCGACGCCAAGGGCCCGCAGCTTCAGCGCATCTACGGTGTTGCCTTCGCTGAAGAGAAGGAGCTCGCCGAGTACCTCAAGCAGATCGAGGAAGCAGAGAAGCGCGATCACCGCAAACTCGGCCGGGAAATGGACCTCTTCCACTTCCAGGACGACGCGCCCGGCACCGTCTTCTGGCATCCCAAGGGCTGGACGCTCTTCCAGGGCCTCATCACCTACATGCGCCGCCGGCAGGTCGCGGAGGGCTACGTCGAGGTGAACTCGCCCCAGCTTCTAGAGCGCTCGCTTTGGGAGACTTCCGGGCACTGGGAGACCTATCACGCGAACATGTTCGTCACCGAGACTGAGGACGAGCGGGTCTTCGCGCTGAAGCCCATGAATTGTCCGGGCCACGTGCAGATCTTCAAGCACGGCCTCAAAAGCTACCGCGAGCTGCCGATCAAGATTGCGGAGTTCGGCTGCGTGCACCGCTACGAACCATCTGGCGCGCTGCACGGTCTCATGCGCGTGCGCGCCTTCACGCAGGATGATGCGCACATCTTCTGCTCGGAGGATCAGATCGCCGAGCAGTGCCTCGACATCAACCAGTTCATGCTGTCGATCTACGGTGACTTCGACTTCGAAGATGTTCACATCAAGCTCGCGACGCGCCCCGAGAAGCGCGTTGGCGCCGATGAGCTGTGGGACAAGGCCGAAACGGCGATGATGGGCGTGCTCGATCACATCAAGCGGGAATCGAACGGCCGCATCAGGACGTCGATCGCCGAAGGCGAAGGCGCGTTCTACGGCCCCAAGTTCGAGTATCACCTGCGCGACGCCATCGGCCGTACCTGGCAGTGCGGCACCACCCAGGTCGATTTCAATCTGCCGGCCCGCTTTGGCGCCTTCTACATCGACGCCAACAGCGAGAAGCGCACGCCCGTGATGATCCACCGGGCCATGTTCGGCTCGCTCGAGCGGTTCATGGGCATTCTCACGGAGAACACTGCGGGCCACTTCCCGCTGTGGCTCGCGCCTGTCCAGGCGGTGGTCGCGACCATCGTCTCGGATGCGGACGAGTACGCGCTGAAGGTTGCGGCAGAGCTGCGCCGCGCGGGCCTGCGCGTCGAGACGGATCTTCGCAACGAGAAGATCAACTACAAGGTGCGCGAGCACTCTCTGGCAAAGGCGCCCGTCATTCTCGTCATCGGCAAGCGTGAGGCGGAGGAAGGCAAGGTCGCCATGCGCCGGCTCGGCAGCAACGACAGCAAGACGCTGACACTTGCCGAGGTCAAGGCTCTGCTCGTTGACGAAGGCGAAGCGCCGGACCTCAAGCGCGCACGGACAGGCGACTAGAAGCTACGGATTGCCAGCAGCGGGCGCCGGCGCACCAAACTCCGGCGGCCGCACGGCTTCGAGCGCCACGAGCCCGACCTTGAGATAGCCGGCGGCGCGGAGCTGATCGAGCACGCCAATCAACTCGCCATAGGGCACGGTCTTGTCCGCGCGGAGAAACAGCCGCGCGTCACGATTGCCTTCGGTCACGCGCGTGAGGTTCGTCAGAAAGAGCGGCTTTGAGACCGTATCCTCGCCCACGGCGATTTCGAGGTTCGACTTGATCGTGATGTAGATCGGCTTCTCCGGGCGCGGCTGCGGCTTGGCCGTCGCCGCCGGGAGCTGCACCGCGATGTCCACCGTCGAGAGCGGCGCTGCCACCATGAACACGATGAGCAGCACGAGGATCACGTCGATGAACGGCGTGACGTTGATCTCGTACACCTCGGCGTCTTCGTCATCATCGCCGCGCTCGCGGATGCCGCCCGCCATGATGCCTAGCCTCGCCTCGCCAGTGCCGTCGCTGCCGGCGGCCGGTTCGCCGCACGGCGATCGATGTCGCGCGACACGAGCCGCTCGACCTCGTCGCTCGTCTCGCGCACGAGCGCGCGATAGGTGGCGATCGAGCGACTGAGATGGTTGTAGAGGATCACGGCAGGGATCGCGGCGACGAGGCCGATACCGGTCGCGAGCAGCGCCTCGGCAATGCCCGGCGCGACGACGGCAAGGCTCGTTGTCTGCGACTTCGAGATGCCGATGAAGCTGTTCATGATGCCCCAGACCGTACCGAACAGGCCGATGAATGGAGCCGTCGCGCCGACTGTCGCAAGCAGGCTCATGCCGCGCCGCATCCGCCGCGCCAGTGCAGCATCGAGACCGGAGAGGCGCGAGGCGACGCGCTCCTTGAGGCCCGCGCCGTTGAGCACATCCTCGGAGAGTTCGATCTCCGTCCGCGCGAGGAACACCATGCCCTGCGCGACGGCCGTGCGCCGCGTGAGGTGCATGACGGCGACGTCGAGCGAGGGTTCGGCCTCCAGCGCCCTAAGCCCGCGCCGCAGGCCAATGCGCGCCGTCATCAGCTCCATGAGCTTGGCGAGCCAGACGGTCCAGACGGCCAGGGATGCGACAGCGAGGCCAATCATCACCGCCTTCACGACGATGTCGGCCGCCATGAACATGCCCCATGGCGAGAGGTCGTGCGGCAGCTGAGACCGTTCGACGGCAGGCTGCGCCGGGGCGGGCGGACGCACGTCGGGCATCACGACCGGCGGCTCCGCTTGAGTCGGTACAGGCTCGCCGGAAGCGGCCGGTGGAACGGACTGAGCGGCCGGAGGGGCTGTCACCTGCGCAACCGCCGATCCAAGCGGAAGAACCAGCGCCAGCGTAAAGCACACTAGAAGCGCGCGCCGCAGCCGGCCGATCATGAGCATTGCATCGACCCTAGCCTGTTGATTGCCGGAAACGGCCGTCGTCACTGGGCTTTCCCCCCTTCTGCAGCGAGGCTCCCTTGCGCAGCAAGGCAAGCGGCGCGCCTCATCCATCCCGCGCTCGCCCGAGCGTTGCTACAATTCATTACTCCTGTAGTCTAGTTTTAGTTTGCCGCAGTACCCACGCAATTCCGGCACAGGCCTACGCACGGCTGCTGCGTGCAATTATACTTGACTCTTGTGGTATAGATTTGTTCACTCATCGGGCGCTTGCCGGATCCCGGCAGCACGCGGATCCGATGCCCGTATGGGGCGGAAACGCACCTGGATCCGCCCTAGGACCGCCATCGGGGGGTGGCGGCTCCTACAAGAAAGCCGGTCTCGTGGCCGCGCTGGCTTTGCGCACTATCTTCGGAGGGGTCCTTGCCTCCCTGACGGAGAATTGCGCTTGTGCCGCGCGGTATCGGCTGGCTGCCCCCGCGGGTGTCCCGGGCATGACATGATCCCCCGATCATGTGCCGGGCATCCGCGGGCTAGCGCCTTGCGGCGCTACCGGATCATGACAGTATGCATTGTCGTCGATCCGGAGAAATTCATGCCCCTCATCAACTACATTGTGCCCGTCGAGTTCGACTTCGGCGCCATCAGGACACTACCTGCCGAGTGCAGCGCGCTCGGCATGAGCCGAGTGATGTTGGTGACGGATAAGGGATTGCGCGCGGCAGGGCTCGTCGACCGCATTCTCGCGCTGCTGAGGCCTGCGATCGACGTCGAGGTCTTCGACGAGGTGCCGAGCAATCCGACGGAAGCCGCAACGCTCGCGGCTGCCGAGCGCTTCAAGTCCACGGGACGCAACGGCATTGTCGCACTCGGCGGTGGATCCCCGCTCGATCTCGCCAAGGCCGCAGCACTCATGGCCTCGCATCCGGGCCCCATGGCACAGTACGCGTTCATTCTCGGTGGGCTCCCGAAGATCACCGCGGCTGCACCGCCTATCATCGCCATCCCGACGACAGCCGGCACCGGCAGCGAAGTCGGCCGCGGGGCCATCATCACGCTCGCCGATACGCGCAAGCTCGCCTTCTCGAGCCTCCACATCGCACCAAAAAAGGCCATCAACGACCCCGAGCTGACGCTCGGCTTGCCGCCGGGTCTCACAGCCGCGACCGGCATGGATGCGCTCACGCACTGCATTGAGACGTTCATCTCGCCGCGCATCAATCCGCCGGCCGACGCGATCGCCCTGGACGGCGCCGAGCGCGCCTGGAAGTGGATCGAGAAAGCGACGAGCGAGCCGGGAGATCGCGAGGCGCGCTGGCACATGATGATGGCGTCCATGCACGGCGCGCTCGCCTTCCAGAAGGGCCTCGGCGCCGTCCATGCCATGTCGCATCCGCTCGGCGGCATCAGCGAGGTCTCGCTGCATCACGGCACACTCAATGCCGTGATCCTTCCCGCCGTGCTGCGCTTCAATGCCGACCACGTCGGCGAGAAATACGCGACGCTGAAGCGCGTCTTCGGGCTGCCGGCGGGCGCCGATCTCTCTGATGCCGTAACAGCGCTCAGCGCTCGCCTTGGCCTCCCGCCGAACCTGAAGGCCATGGGTGTGCCGACGAGCGTCTTCCCGCGAATGGTCGAGGGGGCGATGGCTGATCACTCGACGCCTTCCAATCCGCGCCCGCCGACGGCCGCCGACTACGCCCAGCTCTTCGAGGACTGCTGGGAGTAGTGGAGTGCTTCCCCTTCTCCCCGTGCTTGTCGCGCTGGAAGCGCGCCTCCGGCGCGACGAGAAGGCCGGGATGAGGGGCGGCGGCAAACTCTGTTGTTATCAATCGGGCCGCCCCTCACCCTAACCCTCTCCCCGCAAGGGCGGAGAGAGGGGACAACCACAGGAGACAAACGCTCATGGCTGCCATCGAGAATATCGAAGCTGGGTTCTATCGCGTGCCGCTGCCGGTGCCGCTGTCGGACTCGACCCACGGCACCATGACCTCCTTCGAGCTGATCACGGCGCGCGTACGCGATTCCGATGGCGCGGAGGGCATCGGCTACACCTACACCACCGGCCACAACGGCGGCGCCGTCGCGCGCCTGCTCTCGCGCGACATCCCCGAAATCGTCGGGAATGAGGACGCCGATCGCATCGAGCGGCTCTGGCAGAAAGTGTGGTGGGGCCTGCACTATGGCGGGCGCGGAGGCCCGAGCGTGCTCGCCCAGTCCGCCTTCGACATGGCGCTATGGGACCTCAAGGCGCGCCGCGCGAACCTGCCGCTGTGGCGCCTGCTCGGTGGGCACGATCCGGCCGTGCCTTGCTATGCCGGCGGCATCGACCTCCATCTGTCGGTCGACGATCTCATCAAGGAACACGACGCCAACCTCGCCAAAGGCTTCCGCGCCATCAAGATGAAGGCGGGCCGCGCGCGCATGTCGGAAGATGTGGAGCGGATCAAAGGCTTGCGCGGCTACCTCGGCGAGGGCTTCCCGCTCATGGCCGATGCCAACATGGCCTGGACGGCCGACGAAGCCATTCGCCGCGCGCGAGCCTTCGAGCCCTATGGCCTCGTATGGCTCGAAGAGCCGATCATTCCCGATGATGTTGCAGGGCACACGCGCGTCGTCGCGCTAGGCGGCGTGCCGATCGCGACCGGCGAGAACCTGCGTTCGCTCTACGAATTCAAGGCGCTGATCGCGGCGGGCGGCGTGAGTTTTCCGGAACCCGATGTCACCAACTGCGGCGGCATCACGGTCTTCATGAAGATCGCCCACCTCGCCGAGGCCTACAATCTGCCCGTGACCTCACACGGCGCGCACGACGTGTCCGTGCATCTGCTCGCGGCCTGCCCCAATCGCAGCTTCCTCGAGATCCACGGCTTCGGGCTCGACCGCTACATCGGCGAGCCGCTGCCACTTCGGGAAGGCAATGCAATCGCGCCCGATCGGCCCGGCCATGGCGTCAGCTTCGACTGGGCCGGCCTCGGCAAGCACGCTGCAGCATGAAGTTCTCAGCCGAGATCAGGACTTGGCGACGCGCTCGGGTTTGCCCTTGCGCTTCGTCTTCGCCATTTTCCTGAGCTCGGTCTCGCTCATGGAGGTTGCCATCTGGCGCGAGGCTCCCCTGAGCTTGCTCTTCTTGACCTCGCCGCGCTTTGCCGCCAGCGCCGCGCCGGCGGCCTTCTGCTGAGCCTTCGATTTGGCTGGCATGGCCGTTCTCCGCTACTGTTGATGCTCGCGCAACGCGCGCCTGGAGCGATTCGTTCGCGACGGGGAACAATTGAGCTGCGTGACGGTTCGCCAATTATCTGCATCCGGGAGGTTCAGCACCATGAAGCCGTTTCTCGCCTGCGCTGCCGCACTAGCACTCGTCGCGACGGGAGCCGTCGCCCAGGATACCAAGACCGCAACGGCCACATTCATCAGCAAGGCCGGCAAGGAGAGCGGCACGGCCAAGCTGACGGGGAACGACAAGGGCGTTCTCATAGAGCTCGAAGTGAGCGGCCTCCCCGCAAGCCAGTGGGTTGCCTTCCACGTACACGAGACCGGCTCCTGCGAGCACGCTGGCGGCCACATGTCTGCCGGCGGCCATTTCAACCCGACGAAGGCGGCGCACGGCTTCAATGACGCGAAGGGCCCGCACGCCGGCGACATGCCGAACCAGTATGTCGGCGCCGACGGCACGCTCAGGGCTCAGGTCTTCAACACCTTCGTCCGGCTGGATGGCGGCGATAACGCCATTCGCGGCAAGGCGCTGATGATCCACGGGAAGGGCGATGACTATAAGAGCCAGCCGGCCGGCGATGCGGGCGACCGTCAGGCGTGCGGCGTGATCAAGTAGATTAGATCAAAAGATGCGAGCGCACGACCCGTGCGCTCGTCGGCGAATGGGGGCGTGCGTTGCGCGCCCCTTATTTATGGCATGGCATCATCATCGAAGGGACCGGACGCATCATCCTCGTCGTCGAGCGGGACGTAGATCGGCAGCTCGGCATAGTGCGGGTCCGCAGCGCGCGGAAACCAGTCACCCGCGAGCGCATCTGCGTCGAACGGCTCGAGCGCCGCCTCCTCGGCAGACGCATTCTCATATCGAGCTGACATCGTCTGTGGTGCCATGATGCACCTCCTCGCGGCCGGCGTGTCCATGCTCGGCCTAACCGTGTTGAGGGTGGAAGGTTCCGCCCCGGGGGACGGGCAATTTCATCGCTTCGCGCGCACCAGGCGATCGGCAATAATCCCGATTGCGACGAGGCCGATGCCTGCAAACTGTACGAGCGACAATTGCTCGCCGAGCAGCAGAACGCCGATCAGCACGACCGTCACCAGCTCCAGGCTGACGATGATCGAATAGCGGCCGGCACTGAGCCGCGGCAGCGCATAGGCGAACGACGCGATCTGAATCGCCCCGCCGACTAGCCCAATGGCCAGGAGACTCGGAATGCTGCCTAGAGGTGGCGCGAACTTCATGCCGAAGAGCGCGACAATAAGTCCGTAGCCGCAGCCGAGACCCAGATAGATTGCACTGGCCCCCGCGAATGGCGATGCCTGCCGCGTGTAGCGGTAGGCGATGGCTATGTAGACGCTGAATATGACGGGCGTCGCCAAGACGCACAGCAGGCCGATGGGATCGGCATCACCGAGGCTGAGGCTCGGCCAGCCGGCCAAGAGGGCGCCAACGAAGATGAGCGTAACGGCGACGACCGACTGCCAGCGGATGTGGAGCGAATAGATGTATCGATCGAACGCCAGCGTGATCATCGGGTAGACGAAGAAAACGGTGACGACGACGCTCGATGGCACAGTCTGCACGGCGCGGAAATACGTGTAGGTCTGCGCAAGGCCGAACGTGATGCCATTGAGGAACAGACCGACCCCGGCTGTCGTCCACTCTGCACGAAGATTTGGGCTCGTCCACCACGCGAGAGGGATCAACACCGCGAGCGCAATGCAGTAGCGCCAGAACAGCACCGACGCGACATCCATGCCGGATTGGTAGAGGCCGATCGCGAAGTACGGCACGGTGCCGACAAGCGAGGAGCCGAGCGCGGCTGCAGCCACGGCGCGCGCCTCCACGCCGGGGCCGGGTTGGGACTGGGCGGACATCGGAGCGAGAACTGGCCTCGGGGATGATTGGGGAATGGGCAGAGACGCAGAGGTCTGCCGCTTATACAGGCGCGCCCACCGCAAGGCGATGCGCTTTCAACGCAGGCGCAGCAAACTTTGCGCGCGTTGCCTTTCTGCCCGGCCTGCTGGCCCGCCTCTCAGGCAGCAACCAACTCTGCGATGTCGCGCATGGGTATCGGCTTCTCGCCGAGCAGGAGATCGGCGATCCGATCCTCATCGCGGCCAGCTTCGAGCGCGAAGGGATCGCGCGCGGCGAGGCGATGATCGAGCACGAGCCGCGAGAGCAGCAGGCGGCGGGCATCGCCGCGGCTCTGGTGGATGCGATCTGCCTCCCAGGTGAGGTAGACAGCGCTCGCCACGTGGTAGAGCACGCTCGTTGCGCGCCGGGCATCCGCCTCGTTGGAGGCATCGCGCGCGACGCGCTGTGCGAAACTGATTGCAGCATCGACATTCCGGCGCAGGCGGTCGCGGAAGGCAGTCGGCACGCTGGCGCTCTCATCGAGGCGCGCCGCGAGGTCAGCGGCAAGCGCAGCCTCTGCACTGTGACGCCCGACGGCGCGTGTCAGCGCATCGAGCGCCACGATGTTGCCCGTCCCCTCCCAGATCGAGCCGAGATGGGCGTCGCGGAGCAGCCGCGCGCACGCGAACTCCTCGACATAACCAATGCCCCCCCGGAACTCGAGCGCATCGCCGGTCATCTTTCGCGCATCACGCGTCGAGCGGTACTTGAGCACGGGGGTGAGCATCCGCACGAGGGCTGCTGCTTCCTGGCTGCCGCCAAGCTCGGCGCGGTCGAGCGCATCTGCCGTGATGAAGCACATGGAGAGCGCCTGCTCGAGCGGCAGGATCAGCTTCAGGAGCTGACGGCGCGCA
>VFQP010001562.1_pt1 | contig 29987 bp, 21 predicted proteins | sample 3512351 | NCBI WGS metagenome assembly VFQP01 (sample SAMN10412372, study PRJNA504923) | tailings metagenome | isolation source: Relicate 1 Philex TSF1 revegetated site | place: Philippines: Tuba, Benguet | collected 2017-08-29
GCGCGTGACGCCCGCGCCCGACTCGTTGGCCACCAGTTCGAAGTGGTAGGTCTCGCCGCGGATGATGCAGCCCAGCGCGATCAGCGCGTCGAAGTCGTCCCGCTCGGCCATGGCCTGCAGCGCCACCGGCACTTCCAGCGCGCCGGGCACCTTCACGTGGGCGATGTTCTTCTCCTGCACGCCCAGCGCCAGCAGTTCGCTCAGGCAGGCGTTGTACAGGGCATCGGTGATGGCTTCGTTGAATCGCGCCTGGACGATCCCGATGCTGAGTTTCTTGCCATCGAGCAAGTTGGCTGTGCCTTTGTCTGCGCCGAACATGTGCAATCCGTTTCTGGTGAAGGGTCAGTCGTTGTGGCCGAGGTAGCCGGTGATTTCAAGCCCGTAGCCGGCCATGCTGGGCATGCGGCGCGGGTTGCCCATGAGCTGCATCCTGAGCACGCCGCATTCGCGCAGGATCTGCGCGCCCACGCCGTACGTGCGCAGATCCATGCGCCCGCGCTCGGGGGCCTGTGCGGAGCGGGCCGTGCCCTCGAACTGGGCCAGCAGTTGGGCGGCGGTCTCGCCGCAGTTGAGCAGCACCGCCACGCCCGCGCCGGCCTGGGCGATGTGTCGCAGGCTGGCCTCCAGGCTCCAGGAGTGCATGGCGCGGCCGACCTCGAGCGCGTCGAGCACCGACAGCGGTTCGTGCACCCGCACGGCCACGCTGTCTTCCGGCTTCCACTGGCCCTTGACCAGCGCCAGGTGCAGGGCGCCGCTGGGTTCGTCGCTGAACGCGGTGACGCTGAACTCGCCGAAGGCGGTGTTGAGCGTGCGGGTGCCGAGCTTGCGGACCAGGCTCTCGTGCCGGCTGCGGTGCTCGATCAGGTCGGCAATGGTGCCGATCTTCAGGCCGTGCTCGGCGGCGAAGACCTGCAGGTCCGGCAGGCGGGCCATGGTGCCGTCGTCCTTCATGATCTCGCAGATCACGGCCGCGGGGCTGCAGCCGGCCATGCCGGCGAGGTCGCAACCGGCCTCGGTGTGGCCAGCGCGCATGAGCACGCCGCCTTCGACCGCCTGCAAGGGAAAGATGTGGCCCGGCTGCACCAGGTCGGCGGCCTGCGCGTCGGGCGCCACGGCCACCTGCACGGTGCGTGCGCGGTCGGCGGCCGAGATGCCCGTGGTCACCCCCTCGGCGGCTTCGATGGAGACGGTGAAGGCCGTGCCCATCTTGGTGCCGTTGCGCGGCACCATGGGCGGCAGGTTCAGGCGCTCGCAGCGCTCACGCGTGAGCGTGAGGCAGATCAGCCCGCGGCCGAAGCGCGCCATGAAGTTGATGGCTTCGGGCGTGACATGGTCGGCGGCGAGCACCAGGTCGCCTTCGTTCTCGCGGTCTTCCTCGTCGACCAGGATCACCATGCGGCCGGCGCGCATCTCGGCGACGATCTCTTCGACGGGGGAGATGGCCACCGGGGCGATGTTTTCACGGGCGTTCATTCGGTTTCCTTGGCGGTGAGGGTGCCGGCGCCCAGCATGCGTTCCACGTAGCGGGCGACGGTGTCGATTTCCAGATTGACCGGGCTGCCCTCGGCCAGTTGGCCCAGCGCGGTGTTCTGCACCGTGTGGGGAATGAGGTTGATGCTGAATTCGCAGCCGCGCGGGCTGTCATTGACCTGGTTGACCGTCAGGCTCACGCCATTGACGGTGATGGAGCCCTTGTAGGCGAGGTACTTGCCGAGCTCGGGGGGCGCCATCACGCGCAGTTCCCAGCTCTCGCCCACCTGGGCGAAGCGCGTGACCGTGCCCACGCCATCGACATGGCCCGACACGATGTGCCCGCCCAGCCGGTCGTGGGCGCGCAGGGCTTTTTCGAGGTTGAGTCGGTGGCCGGGCTGGGAAAGCCCCGTGGTGCGGGCCAGCGATTCGGCCGAGACGTCGATGGTGAAGTGATGGCGGGACAGGTCGAGCGAGGTGACCGTCATGCAGGCGCCGCTCAGCGCGATGCTGTCGCCCAGGCCCACGTCGTCAAGGTACCCGGCGGGCGCCTCGATGGTGAGTCGCTTGCCGTGTTCCAAAGAGCTGCCCAGGTCGTGGAGGGCGGCGATGCGCCCCACGCCGGTGATGATGCCGGTAAACATCGGCGTATTTTCGCAGGGTTTTCACCGGCGCACTTTTTGGCGGCCCACCGCCGTGGATTCAGCGCTCCCAGCAGCTGCGGCTGTCCAGCGGCACGGCCACCTGGGCGGTGGCCCCCTGACTGCGCTGGCCGGTGTGGTCGATGTGGAAGCTGCCGCAGGGATCGGTCTCCTGGGCACCGCCGGGCAGAGCGCTCAAACGGTGGCTCCAGCCCGTTTTTGAGCTCACTACCAGGGTGTAGCGCCCGCCTTCCACCACCAACTGGCCGGCCGGGACCTCGGTCTCCAGCGGATAGCTGCCCCGGACCGTGGCCTCGCGCTCCATCCACTGGGCGAGCTTCATCAGGGCGGCGCGCGCATGGGCGCGATGGCCGCGCATGACGTACTGGTTGTAGCTGGGCAGGGCGATCACGGCCAGCACGGCGATCAGCGCCAGCACGATGAGGGCTTCGATCAGCGTGAAGCCCTGGTGCCTCACCGCTGCACCTCGCGCCAATCCATCCGCACGCCGGCGCTGCCGGCGCCCAGTAGGGAGGCCTTGTCGGTGCAGGCGCGCTCGGTGCAGTCCGGCCCGTTGCGCACGGAAATCAGGTCGAGGCGGTTGCCGGCGCCGGGGAGGGTGATGAACTCGGACGCCTTCGCGCGGACCCGGTTGGCGCGCTGGGCGCCTCCGGTGACGCCGGGCAGCGCGAACACAGGCGTGGCCGAAGGCCAGCCGGAGATCATGTTGAGCACGGTCAACCAGTGGCGGTCTTCCAGGGGTGCGGCTTCGCAGCTTTCGGCTGCGTTGACGTCGGCGGGGACCGTGCTGATGACCAGGGCTTTCTGGCCCTCGACGTAGACCGGCGCCTGCAGGACGCGTTCCCGCTCCTGCGGGAGGTCGAGGTACCAGCCGCGCGGGCCGGCGGCGTGGTCGCCGCGGGTGTAGGCCACGCTTCGCTCCGAGGTGTACGACAGCTCGGCCGCCGTGGCGGCCGCATCGCTGGCGTTGTCACCGGATAACGTGCTGCCGAGCACCTCCTGGCGCACGAGGACTTTGCGGACATCGGCCGCGCGGATCGGGGCGGTGTCCTGCACGCTCAGGCGTCCGTCCCGCTGTGCGAATCCGCTCTTGTCCCAGATGCTGTAGAGGGTCTGCAACTGGCTATCCCTGGCGTCGGAGGTCTGCAGGCTGCGCCCGGTGCCGAACATCAGCTGGATGCCGCCGAGCGGATGCGCCAGCCACAGTGGCGCTGTGGTGATCGCCTGGCGCCTGGTTGGCGTGGCGTTGTCCACCGCAGTGAAGAAGGGCTCGCACAGCGTCGAATCGCGGCAGGTCTCGCCGCTGCCGTCCCAGACGCTCACGCCCCAGTCGGCGTCGCTGTTGCCTGCAAGGTTGAACTTCCAGAGCTGGCCTTGCAGATCACCGGCGTAGGCGAGGTCCACCTTGCCGTCGCTGTTGACGTCGATGAGCCGCGGCGCGAACAGCCCGTTGGATTGTTTTTCCTGCGAATGGGCCACCAGGCGCCGGAGGCTTCGATCCCCGTCGAGGTACTGGATCAGCAGAACCGGGCGCTCGTTGACGCTGTTGACGCCGTTGCCCATGACCACCGCCCAGCGGCCATTGTTGAGCCGGACGATCTGCTCGCTGCGGCCGGCGTCGTCCATCGTCGGGGCAGCGTAGATGTGGCCCACGTCCTCGTGGCCGGGGAAATCGCCGCTGGTATCGCTGGCGAAGCTGCGATCCAGCAGCACCGAGGCGCTGGCGAACGCCTGGGGATCGGTGACGTCGAGCACAAAGTAGCCGCGCCCGCCGCCCGCGAGTCCGCTGACCAGCAGCGTGCGCCAGTCGGGCTGGGGGCCGCCGCTGGCGCGCAGGTCGGCGTCGCCGGTGAAAGGATGGCCATCCACGCTGTAGCGGTGCGTGTACGAAGGCAGGGTATAGGCGCGCAAGGTGGCGTAGGCCGCCTGTGGCACGTAGGCCAGCCGCTCGGCGCCGGTGTTGGCATCGAAGGCGTGCAGCATGCCGTCGTTCGCGCCGGCATAGACCACCGGCACGCGACCGGCCTGGCGGGTGCGGAAGTCGGCATGGCCTGTGTGGTCGAAGGCCGGGCGAAGGGGGCGGCCGGTGTGCCAGAGGTTGGCGTTCACGATGTCGCCCAGGCGTGAGCTGCGCTGGCGCATCGGGCCTCCGTACTGGGTCTCGAGGAAGCGGTCGCCGCGCAGATAGTCCACCCGCAGGCGCCCGAGCCGGGCGCTGTCGCCGCCGCGCAGCAGCGCTTTCTGCGCATCGGCCAGGCGTGCCCATTCGAAGGCCACGCCCTCGCCGCCGTTGTGCGTGAGGATCAAGCGCTGTGTCGGCGTTCGATCGGGCGAATCGAGCAGGTGGCCGGCGCGCCACACGGGGGTCTCGCTCAGGGCATGGGTTTCTGCCGAGATGCGGTGCGCGCTGACCTCGCCGCTCCAGCGCCGCGCGTCGAATCCGGCGATGAAGACCATGCCGTCGGCTCGCAACCGGCTGGCGCTGGCGACCAGACTGGTTCGCATGGGCGGGTCGGTGGGCGTGACGTCTTCCAGCAGGCTGCCCAGCGCGTCCACCAGGCCGGCGGCATCGGGCGCCGGCACGAAGCGTCCGCGGCCATTGAGCGCCATGTGCCACAACTCGGGCTTGCGGAAGGCCTGCCGCGCCTTGTAGGTGTTGGCGCCGTCGCAGGGTAGGTTGCCGGGTCCCGTGCGGACGTCGTTGCAGAACGGCGAAGGCCAGTCGAGCTCGCCCCGGATGAGGGGCCCCAGGCCGGTGAAGTGGTCGCCCGACCAGAGCGGTGGTGCGGTCCACTCGGTGGCCTGTCGCAGGCCGATGGCGTGCGTCACCAGGTGCTGCCAGGTGGCGGGATCGTTGCGCGGGTTCCAGTAGGGCTCCAGGAGCGCCGGCGCGGCATCGTTGCCGAAGTTCTCGCTGGCCTTCGGCACCTGCCAGCGGGGGGGCACTTCATCGGGGATGGTCGGCTGAAGGTCTCGGGACCAGTAGTGGAACGCCAGGTCGGAAAGCGTGCTCCAGCCCGAGGTGCCCCAGAGGTCGCGGTACAGGCGGTTCTGGCTGGGGGCGTAGTCCGTGCCGTCGGGCAGTCGGACCGGGCTGTTGTCGGGATTGTCCCCGCGCGCGACGCGCTGGTCGTCGGGTCCGGCGGTGTCCACCCCCTTGCTGGAGGCGTGGCCCCACGCGCCATCGCTCAGGAACAGGTGGTAGGCCTTGCGGCAGGCCAGCACAGGTTCGGCCTGTGTGCCCGGGTCGGCAGCCCAGGGGCTGTCGATGCCCAGGTGGACCGCGCCGAGGTATTGACCGGCCGCATCCACCACGGTGTGAGCGGGTGTGCCCTTGCCCAGTTCGAGGGCATCGGCCCAGGCCATGAAGCGCTGCCGATGTTCGCCGGCGAAGGAGCGCATCGCGTTGTGGCCCTGGCAGGCCACCGCGCTGCCCGGGATGCCGCGACAGCCGTGCATGGCCTGCCACGCCAGGCGGATGCGCCCGTCGTCCAGGCGTTGCTCGGAAAAGCCGGCTTTCAAGCCAGCCTTGAGCTCCCGCAGGCCACGGCTGCCCAGGCTGGAGGAGTTGTCGACCGACACGATCACGTTGGGCGCCGGCTCGCGCGACAGGCGCGGAGGGTGTTGCGCCAGTTGAAGCGGGGCGGCCTGGGTGAAGGCGCCCAGTGTGCCGCAGGCGAGCGAGACCAGGCAGAGGCGGGTGATGCGATGCACGGTGGGACCTTTGCGGTTCAGGGAAGCGGGTGTTGCGGGTAGGGCACGAACAAGGTGCGAAGGTGGACGCGCGTGCCCGGCTTGAGCCCGTTCGCGTAGGCGGTGATCCGGTACACGAAGGGATGTCGGCGATCGGGTATGGGCAGGTCGCCTGCCGGGTTCAGAATGCCGGCCGCTGGCGAATAGCGGAACACCTCTACCCAGTACCAGGCGCGCGCGGGGACCGCACTCAACAGGGGGTTTCCCGCTTTTTCGGGAACGGCACCGGTGAACTGCCCATAGGTGGCGGCGATGGCGGTGTTGCCGCGCCCGGACGTCATGCCGGCAAGGTCGTCGGTCCAGGCGCCGTCCAGCGAGTCCAGTGCGTCGGGCAGGCAGATGCCCCGCAGGCAGTTCCGGTGGCCGGCCAGCACGCGCAGGCGCAGGAGATCAAGGTCTTCATCGGCCTGCGGGAAGAACGGCTCGGCCTCCATGCCCGCCCGGCAACCCGTGAGCGTGGCCGTGCCGCCGTCACAGGGCGTGCCGTCGGCGCGCAGGCCCCGGATGTCGAGCTCGGCATCGCGGATCAGCGCTTCGGCGGCCGCGAACGCACGCTGGGCGTCGCTTTCGCTGCCCACGCGCCGCTCGCCGAGCCATCCCACCTGCAAGCTCCCGAGCAAGGCGATGCTGGACAGCAACAGCGTCGCCATGACCACCAGCAGCGCGACACCTTGTTGAGCGCATGCAGGGGGCTTCATGCGCGTGCATTGCGAAGGTGAATCACACGAACCACGATCCGGCGCATGCGGCCGTCGTCGACGATCGACTCGTCCCGGCATCCCGTGAGGTTTCGTCGGACGAGGCTGCGAGCCGGACTGACCAGTCGCAGGCAGACCATGACACCCTGCACCCGGCTCCAGTCGTCTGGTTGTTCCAGGTACTGCACGCGTTCATCCACGCGGACGGCGTAGCGGACCTGAAAATCTTCCACGCCTTCGATGAGTGGCGCAGCATCTTTGTGGCCCGACCCGGTGCAGCGCAGGTTGCCCCCGACCATCTCGAAGCGGCTCTGTATGCGCGCTCCCAGAGGCACATTGCCCAGGCAATCGCGTGCGTCGATCGAGCTGTCGGCGTCCATGCCGGTGCGAAGCGTGTCGGACGCGGCGCCTGCACCCTGGATGCCGTCCACCAGCGCAGGCGCACTGGCGGCGTTATCGGCCGTTGGGCCGGCGTGGAATTCGACCATGCCGCTGCCCGCGATGCCACGAAGGCCCCGTGCGCCCGCTTGTCGCACCTGGTGTTCGATGATGCGCAACGCGGTCGCTGCGTCCTGGTGCAGTCGCATGGCTTCCCCCAGCGTGGCCGCAGTGGCGCGCGAATGCGCCATGCTTCCGATGGCCGCCACGGCAATCAGCAGACCGATGACCAGCGCGATGAGGAGTTCGACCAGGCCGACACCGCGTGAGCAGCGCTCTGCTGGCCGGCAGGCGTGAACCCGTGTCGAGCGCATGCTCAAGGACGCACGTACACCAGGTGGCAGGTGAAGCCCGCCGGGCACTGCGCGTTGGGATCGTCGCTCTGGGCCACGGACAGCGCGCTTTGAGTGAAAGGCGTCGTGGCCACGTCGGACCACCCCAGCATCACACCGATCTGCTGCGGATCGGTTCTCGAGCGGAACACCCGCGCATCGGCGCCCGGCAGCGTGCTCTGCCAGGCCCGTTTCCATTGAGACAGATCGTGCCGCGCCAGTTCGGGGCCGGTGCAGGCGCGGCTGCGGCAATCGGTCGCCGGCTCGCTGGGTGCACCCCATCCCATCTCGTAGAGCAAGCCGGACGATGCCTCGCCCGATGAGTGCCGCTCCATGGCGGGATTCATCTGCATGCGCTCCAGCAGGTCGTTGGCCATCTGCACGGCCGCCGCACGCGCATTGGCATGGCGTGCCTGCGCCAGGGTGCCTGCCTGGAGGCCGGCGAGCCCGAGTACACCCAGCGCGAGCAGGAGCAGCGCTACCAGGCTTTCGATCAGGCTCACGCCGCGTTGCCTGTGCAGAGGGGGTGTGACGATCTTCAGCATGAGGCTGCGCCTTTCACGGTGCGGATCCGGCTGCCTGCCGGGAAACAGATCAGCAAGCCATCGGTGGCCGAGAAGCCCGGGCCTTCCGGATAGATCTCCAACCGCGTGCCGGCCTGGGTGACCTGACCAAAGCGGTCAATGGCAACCACGCCCGGGTTCACCGCTCCGGCCTTGCGCAGCACCGTGCCAGCCGGCATCGGAGCGCTCTGGAGCAATGGTTCGCTTCCGTCGAATTGCTGGTTGCCGTTGGAATCCGCGAACATCAACCAGCCGCAACGCCAATCGCCGTTGGACGTGGCCGCGGGACACGGCTGCACGCGCCGCAACACCACCGGTTCACCGAGGCGGAGGGCTTCCGTCCTGGCCAACTGGATCGATCCGATGAAGCTGTCCTTGAGCGCATCCACCCGTTGACGGCGGGCCATGCTGGCGAAGTTGGGTGCCGCGAAGGCAACGATCACTGCCAGCAGACCCATCGCGGCCAGCAACTCCACCAACGTGAAGCCACCGACCTGCCTGTCAGCGGTTCGCAGGAGGGGCGGTGCCGTTTTCATGGGCGGCACTGTAGCAGCACAAAAGAGTTCTAAAGCACTCTTTTTTCGGAAATCGAAGTCGAATCTTTAGTCCTAAGGAATCCGACGGAAGATGTGGTGTCAATCGTTCTCGAATGACGCTGTTTCATCACTGATTTTTGTTGTTTGGATCCATTTCAAGAAATTTGTTACGAAGATTGATACAAATCGCAGGCCTTTTTCCATCCACAAAACCATCAGGGGGTTTCAATCATGGGCACCACCACGCCTGCCTTTTCCTCTTCCACCTACGCCACCAACGTGGCCGTCACCAGCGACGCCGCCGCCGACGGCTACGCCGACTACTACAAGACCAACGATCTCCTCCGGGTCAGCATCAGCTTCACCGAAGCCGTGACCGTCATCGGCTCTCCGATGCTGCAGATCAACATTGGCGGACAGATCCGCACCGCCCGCTTCCAGGGTGGCAGCGGCACCGACACCTTGAACTTCGTCTACACCATTGGGGCGGACACCGATTCGAACGGCGTCTCCGTTGCCGCCAATGCGCTGGTGTCCAATGGCGCACTCATCCGCAACGCCCTCGGGCAGACCTTCAGCCTGTCCACCCCCGCCATGGCCGACGCGGCCAACCACAAGGTGGATACGACGCGTCCGGGTGGCCTGACGATGAGCGACATCGCCGGTGATCACTTCATCACCGCGAACGAAGCGGGTTCCGTGGTCATCACGGGCACCGCAGAAGCGGGCGGCTTCGTGAGGCTGGCCTTCGACAGCGGATTCAGCCGCCAGGTGGCGGTGACGAATGCGGGGACCTGGAGCTACACACTTACCGCCGCCGATCTCGATGCCATGGATCAAGGCCTGGAATACATCACGGCCACCGCCACCGATGCGGCGGGCAATCTCGCCTACCAGCAAATTCAGCGCGTGGTGATGGTGCAGACCCATCTCGGCGAATCAACGCCTCGAATCCAGGGTGCCAGCGGCGCGCTGGGCGACGAGCAAAGCGTTCGCACGATGGCCGAGAACTCGGCCAACGTCCACACCTTCACCTCCGACAAGACCGTGACGTGGAGCCTGAACGGCGGCGCCGACGCGTCGCGATTCCAGATCAATGCCAGCACCGGTGCCCTGAGCTTCGTGGCTGCGGCGGACTTCGAAGCCCCTCAGGACGTCGGCGCCGACAACCAGTACGTCGTGGTCGTGAGGGCCACCGACGCCCTGGGGCTGGTGAGTGACCAGACGCTCACCGTCAACGTCACCAACGCCAACGACAACGCGCCGGTGATCAGCAGTGGCGCGAGCGCCAGCTTCGCGGAGAACGGTGTCGGCGCCGCGTACATCGCCACCGCCACGGACGCGGACAACATGGGCGCCTTGACGTACACGCTCGGTGGCGCCGACGCGGGCCGCTTCCACATCAACGCCAGCACGGGCGTCGTTTCCTTCCAGAGTTCGCCCGACTTCGAGGCACCCACCGATGTTGGCGCGAACAACGTCTATGACATCAGCGTGAGCGTCAGCGACGGGGTTCACACCACAACCCAGGCCGTCTCAATCAATGTGACCAACGCCGACGAGTCCGTTGCCGCACCGGCTGCTCCCGTGCTCAGCGCGGTCGCGCTGGACAACCAGACCTCGGTGGACGTGCGGACGAACATCGTGCTCAATTTCGACCACAACCTCACCGCCGTCGCTGGCAAGTACATCCGCATCGTGGACGACGGGGGCATTGGCTACCGGGGTGAAAGCACCACCAACACCCAGGTGATCCAGGCCACGGATCCGCGCGTGACCATCCTGGGCGGCCGCGTCACCATCAACCCGGAATTCGATCTGGATTTCAGCAGCAACTACCACGTCGAGATTGACGCGGGCGCCTTCGTCAGCACCAGCAATGGCGCTGCGTTTGCCGGCATTTCGAACAGCACCACGGTCAACTTCTCTACCGTGGCGCCTGCCACTGGCGGTTCGGCAGGTGCGGCTTCCGTCACGTCGGACGCCGCCGGTGCGGTGGTTGCCAGCATGCACTGGTGGGACATCTCCAGCCTGGGCAGCCCGATCGCGTTCACCGGCTTCGCGCTCAACGCTGCGGGCGGGAACAACGCCTACGTCATCGCCGACTACGCCACCACGTCCGCCAACGCAGCCAACTACTACGACGGCGTGGGCGTGGGCGATTTCAACGTGCGCATCAGCAACTTTGGTGCGGGCGATCTGCTCTACATCGACAACCATGGCGCGAACCAGAGCGTGAACGACACCGCAGGCACCTGCATGATCGACCTTGTGACCTCGACCCTGATGATCTGGGAAGGCGCCACGGGCACGGGTTCACTGGGCGGACAGGTGGAGATCGACGGCCTCGGCTTCGAGACCGTCAACGGTTGGAAGAACGCCATCGGCGCGAGCTATGTGCCGTATGTGATCGCCTGAGGTCGGCGCGCAGAGCGCTGCCGCACGGCACCGAGCGGATGTCGTCAGGAGGTGGCGGGATTCAGAAACGCATCCCGCCCCGACACCCTGGCCCGGATGCGAAGGTCTTCGCCCACGGATTCGACGGCGGTGAACCGCAAGACGGTTCCGTCCTGGAGCTGTTGCAGAGGGCCAAGGTCCGCGAGCCGTGCACCGGCACCGAGCAGACTCGGTGCCAGGTACAGCAACAGTTCGTCGACCTGCTTTTCCCGAAGAAGAGACCCGTTGAGCTTGCTGCCCGCCTCGACGTGCAGTTCATTGACTTCGCGCTGGCCCAGGTCGCGCAGCATGCCCGCCAGGTCGACTTTTCCGTGCGCTCCACGCATGGCCGTGAGTGTGGCGCCTCTGGCTTCCAGCGCGGCGATGGCCCTGGCATCCTGGCTTGCGTGGTAGATCCAGACCTGCCGGGGCAGGCCGTTGCCGGGTGGTTCGAACAACCGCGCGGTGACGGGCGTCTTGAGATGGCTGTCGATCACGACCAGGTGGGGCTGGCGCGGCGTCTCCACCAGGCGCACGTCCAGCATCGGATCGTCTTCCCGCACGGTGCCCACGCCAGTGAGCACCGCACAGGCCCTGGCGCGCCAGGCGTGGCCGTCGGCGCGCGCAGCCTCGCCGGTGATCCACTGGCTGATGCCGTTGTCCAGGGCGGTGGTGCCGTCGAGCGACGAGGCCATCTTCATGCGCACCCAGGGTTGGCCGCGCGTCATGCGGCTGAAGAAGCCGATGTTGAGTTCGCGCGCTGCCTGCGCTTGCGCGTCGTCGACCGGCTGGAGTTCGACCGCGATGCCGGCGGCGCGCAGCCGGCGAATGCCTTCGCCCGCCACGAGAGGATTGGGGTCGATGGTGGCGATGACGACCTTGGCGATGTGTGCCGCCACCAGGGCATCGCAGCACGGTGGCGTGCGTCCGTGGTGTGAGCAAGGCTCCAGCGTGACGAAGGCAGTGGCACCCTGCGTGGATTCGCCCCGTGCCCGGGCATCGCGCAGGGCCATCACCTCGGCGTGAGGACCACCGGCCTGCTGGGTGTGGCCCTCGCCAATCACCCGCCCGTCGGTGCCCAGCAGCACGCAGCCGACCCTCGGGTTGGGATTGGACAGGCGCAGGGAGAGCTGGGCCAACTCCACGGCCCGGGCCATGGCGCCGCCATCGACGCGCTGGGGCGCCATCACCTCCAGCAACCGGCCGGTGTGGTGCCCGACGCGCCCTTGGCGCCGGCCTGGTTCAACGTCAGGGTGGCGCAGGCGGTATCGCCGGCCTGGGGTGCACCGGGCACCGCCTGGAGGGTGTAGGCGGTGGCGGAGGGGTTGGCCGCATAACCGAAGGTGTAGATGCCTGCGAGGTCGGTGCGGCAGGTGAGGTTGGGGAGTTCGGCGGAGGTAAGGGTGGTGGTGCAGCCCGCGCCGGTGCGGTTGTAGGCCAGGCAGGTGGTGTAGTTGCGCTCCGTCCACTGCGCGAGCTCCATCACGCAACCTGCAGCAGCGGCCCGCCGCGTCTTCTGCATGTGGCTGACGTAGCTGGGGTAGGCGATGGCCGTGAGGATGCCGACGATGGCCACCACGATCATCAACTCGACCAGCGTGAAGCCGCGCTGCACGCGATGTGGTGTCCGAGGGAGATGAAAGTGGTTGCTCATGGTCTTGAATCCATTGAAGGAATGGGTGGTGAGGTCAATCCCGGACGATTTCACGCCAGGTCAGGCGGCCACGGATCGGTACGGCACCGGTGTTGACGCGGATGTCCTCCACCGTGCCTTTGGAGCCACCAACCGCCAGCCGGTTACCCACCAGGATGGCTTCGCCGGGCATGCCCACGCCGAGATCGATCGAGCCGATGTAGCCGCCGCCGAGCAGATCGTCAAGGAATTGCCCATTGTCGTTGACATCGAAGAAGGGACGCGTCAGGCGGCCGCCCGTGTAGGGGTTGATCGCATTCAGGTAGCCGTTGCCGCCCGGCGTGCACTCGTCCACCACCGGGATGATCGAACTCACCAGCAGTGTGGGCTCGGCCAGCCGGAAGATGTTGGAGGCGGTGACCACGCGCTCCGCTGTGGCCGGTGACGGCGGTGTCGGCCAGTCGATGTAGAAGCCCGACCGGCCGGCCATGTCGCCGGCTGTGGCGACGGCGAAGGTTCGCACCGGCAGTCCGTTGAAGGTGCCGGTTGCGTTGATCGTTCGACCGACCAGGTTGGTGCGCCCGTTGATGGCGGTGCCCCGGTCGATCAGGCCGTACCAGGTTTGTTGCGCATTGGAGGCGGGATCGCCGGTGCGGAAGTAGCTGCCGGTACCGAAGTGGATGAAGCGCTGGCCGAAGTTGACGTCTGCGGATGCGTCATTGCGGGTGATCCGCATCGGCGCAGTGATCGGCTGCGGCTGGTTGAGGGCATCCCTGGCCTGGAAGATGGGGGTGATACCGGCATTGGCGGTGGTCCAGCTTGCCACGGTGGCGCCCGACACGTCGAATTTCCAGACGTTGCCCAGCAGATCGCCCGCGTAGATGTAGTCCACGCGGCCGTCGTTGTTGCTGTCGAACAGCCCCGGCGTGGCCAGGCCGTTGGGGCTGCCCACGTTGCCCACCCCGGTGTCCAGCTTGGCCACCAGGGCGCCGGTCACGAGGTTGAAGATGTACAAGACCGCCTTCTGGCTGGTGCTGTTGTAGCCGTTGCCCACGATGACCACGCGTTGGCCGTCGTTCATGGTCGCGAGCACCGGTCGGCCCAGCATGTAGCCCAGGTCGAGGTCGGTGGCGGAGAAGTACTCCCAGAGCACATTGGTGGCAGCGAAGTTCGCCGGGTCGGTCACGTCCAGGCCGAACAGGCCTTTTCCACCCCGGCCCAGGGTGGCAACGAGGTAGTTGTTGGGCTGCAGCGTGGTGCGCGAGGACACCACGATGTCGCCATCCACGAAGTACTCGTGCAGGTCGTTGTAGCCAGGAGCGGACAGGTTCCTCAGGCGCGGCAGCATGGTGCTGGGAATGTGCGCGAACAACTCCGCGCCGGTCCTCGAATTGAAGGCGTGCAGCATGCCGTCGTTCGCCCCCACATACACCGTTTCCGTGTCTCGCACGTAAGCAGGTGAGGAATGCGAGATGTCGCCGAGCACGGTGTTGATCGACCGGTCACGCAAGGTGCCGCCGTTCTGGATCTCCAGCGTGCGTGCGCCGCGCAGGTAGTTCAGCAGCGGCTCGCTGTTGTTGACATGGAGCCGCTCGAGCGTCGAGAGGTTCGCCCAGGTGAAGAGCTTGCCTTTCTGGGGGCCGGTGGCATCCGACCAGTAGGTGATCGTGCGCGAGCCATGCGGCGGAATGTGATCGGCCGCTCGCCAGGAGGCGATCGAGCCCACGCCCGCATCGGTGACCGGGTACGCCGAGAGATCGCCCGACCAGCGTGTGCTGTTGAACGTGGCCTGGTAGACCAGTGAATCGGTAGAGAGCACCGTGCTGTTGGCAATGATGTTGCCGCCGCTGCCGCTCTTCTCGATGATGTTGTCGAACGCCTTCTGGAGCGCTTCGCGCAGCCGCAGCGGGTTCTGCACCAGGAAGTAGGTATCTGGCACGCCGTCGCCATTGGCATCCCATTCCAGGGGAAGGTCCGGCGTGTTGCTGTTGTTGCGGTCCACAAAGCCACCCCACTTGGCGGCGTACCAGAGCGGGTCGCGCAACAGCGTGGCGCCGCCCGTGCCGGTGTTGGGCGTGAAGACAAAGGTGGACGGCGTGCTGCCGATGGTGGGCAGCGTGGCGCAGGCGGCAGGGGGGGTGGTGACATCGCAGTAGCCTGGCGTGCGGCCTGCGGGCACGTTCAGGAAGTAGGAGCCCGAGCCGGTTTCGTCCCGGGCGACCAGGTACACGCCATCGGCGGTGCTGCCGGAGATCACGTAGCCCATGTTCTGGTAGATGCCACCGGCCTGGTAGGTCGGGCGCACTGTGACCGACAGCGTGTTGTCGGCGTTGGCTTGAACCGTGTACTCGGAGATGGCGTCCATGTCGTGGTCGGCGCCTTGTTCCACGTCTTCGAAGTTGATCTGGAAGCGTGCGAAGTAGCGGCCACCGTTGATGCTGGCGTCCTGGTCGCCCGGGCCGGAGTTGGCGATCTGCTCGACGTAGAAGTCGACGATCTGGTTGGTCGGCTGGTAGTCACCTTTGGTGGCCGAGATGCCGGAGCCCCCCACGGATTTTGAGAAGGGCACCAGGCTGATCACCCGTCCATTGGGTAGCCTGGCTTCCACGCGAGGCAGGGGCGAACTCAGGGCGACCACATAGCTGTCCACGGATTGCCGGCCCTGCAGCGTCGACCTCAGGTCGGTTGCCTTGGCGTAGTAGGCCATCGAGGCCGAGTAGTAGCTGCCTTGCTTGGTGGGTTCTTCCGGTGCCAGGCCTCGAATGGTGCCCAGGGAGTTCACCTGCTTCGGGGTGGGCGCGGTATCGTAGTTGGTGTCCGACTGCCCGATGAAACGCTGCCCCGTGATGTTGGATTCGACGGCGGTGATCGTGTCGCCGAGCGTCTTCACGTTGATGCCGGTGATGTCGCCGGTGAAGCTGGTGTTGAAATGGCTGTTGGGCACGGTATCCGAATCGAACGACGGGTTGATGTCGGAGATCGTCAGGAAGTTGGCGCGCGAGCAGTAGGAGGCTCTGGCGGCGCTGGTGAGCGAATAGGGGTCGTCCCAGGTGGCCTGCGTCAGGCCCACTTCGGTGTCCACGGTCGTGGAGCCCATGAAGTTCGACGTGGCGCTGCCCCGGCCCGCGTAGTAGCGCGTCGCCTCGTACAGCATTTCCCCGATGGGGTTGCCCCAGTCGGCAAACTCGCCTTCGTTGGGCGCGCGCGTCGTCACCCATCCGCCGGCGTACTGCTGACTCGTGTTGCCGTTGTTGTAGCCCCGAATGCGGATGCGATCGAACGTCCGGACGATGGAGGCGTTGGCGGTGAACTGCCCATTGAGGGGATTGACCTCGTTCGAGAACGACGAGACCACCTTGCGCAGGCGACCGCCGCTCATGTTCCGGTCGTAGCTGCCCGTGAGCAGGCCGAAGAGCATCGAATCGTTTTCGCCGTACTCGTGGAGCAGGCCGATCGGCTTGTACTGCCCGTTGGGGTACTGCCGGCAGTCGTTGCGGTAGGTGGTCGTGCAGACCAGCACCCGCACAGTGAAGTTCTTTTCGGCGCCCGTACCCGTGGGGAAGCTTCCGCTGGACAGGCTGTCGTGCAGCACCGGGCGTTCTTTCGAAGCCCATTCCCAGACGCGGCGGTTGTTGGGCACGTCTTCGCGGACGCGCAGCAGGGGAGCCCGGCTGCTGCAGGTGTCCAGGGTGCTGCAGTTGACGTCGCGGTTCGCCGTCAGGCTGCCGAAGAAATGGCGGCGATCGGTCGCAGTGGGCTGCGCAAATGGCGTGTAGTCGCTGATCAGGTAGCCGTCGGTGGCCTGGCTGTGGTATTCCTTGCCCCAGCTGTGCGCGTCCTGCGGGATGTAGGAGCGACGTAGGATGGTCTGCGTCGCGCTGTCCACCTCGCGCGACCCGCCGTAGAGCACCTTGCGCAGTGCGTCGATGCGGCTGGTGGTGACGTAGTTGAGCCAGTTGCCCGACCACCGGTGGGTGGTGCTGCCGGAACAAACGCCCAGGGTGCCCGCGGTGGCGCCTGGACTGTACAGGCCGGTGTTGTCGTTGGCGTTGCTGAAGTTGCTGCTAGCTCCGGTGTAGGCATAGCACAGCGTGGAGTCGAACAGGCCGTAGTAGGTGATGCCGGGCTTGAAGCGCGTGTCCAGGGTGCCGTCGCCATCGATGTCGCTGGCGTCGTTGTAGGCCTCGTAGAAGAACTTGTGGTCGCGTCCCGCCACCAGCATCGTCATGGGTTTGGCGCTGATGGTGGCCCCCAGTGGCTTGCTCGGCCACGGGAAGCTCTGCGCTTGCACGCCGAGCGCGGCCAGCACGATGGCCGTCATGGTGACGAACTTCAGCGCGGTGTTCAGGTGTGACAGGCTTTTCATGGGAAGACTCCGAAGAAAATCATTCAGCCGCAAAGATCGATTGCAGCGTCACCGCCGCGCGGTCGTTGCCGGCGTTGCTGCGTGCGGTGATGCGGTAGCGCTTGCAGTCGGTGCCGGCAGACGGCGTGCCCGGCTGGCAGGGGAAGGTATTGCCCAGGTACTCGACGATGTATTGCGGCGTGATGCTGATCGGACCGTTGGCCACTGCGGTGGCGTTCTGCCAGCCCGTGAAGCTGGTGTCGGCCCAGCGCACGGTGGCGGTGGCGTTGGGCGCGCCGCACACACCCGCCACGCAGGGCGCGAGCGCCGCAGGCGTGGGCGTGGTGGTCTCCACCAGCGTCTCGGCTTCGCGCAGAGCGGCTTCGGCCGCCTGGAAAGACAGGCTGCGGTCAAAGGTCTGCGCCGTCATCTTTTCCTCGAGCGTCACCGTGCGCAGCGCGCTCAGTCCCACCAGGGTCATGATCACCAGCAGGATCAGGGCGACCACCAAGGCCACACCCGCCTGGTGCTGGGGCCGGGCGGTGCGAAGGGATCGAGAGCAACGGGATGTTTTCATCAGATAGGCCTGTTGCGCAGGTTCACGACGTGGATCAGTTGGCGTTCCACCGCCTGCTGGTTGGTGCCCACGGCAGCCTGTGTCACGAGCGTCAACCGCAAACGCACCGCCACCACCTGGGCGGCCGCTCCCAGCGTCCAGTCGGTCACCGCGTTGGCGGCAACCCAATTGGTGTCCAGGTTGCCGGTCGCGCTGTTGCGCTGCAGGTAGTCCAGCTGCATGTCGCGCACGCCTTCGGCGATTTCCTCGGTGCCGGCGGCGTTCACGCGGAAGAGGGAGCGTCCGCCCCGGGCGTTGTTGCCCACGTACCAGGTGCTGGCGGTCATGAGCGTGACGAACCCGCCCGGCTGGAAGGCGCGCGAATTGCCGGTTGCACTGGAACAGTCGGTGGGGAAATTCAAGCCCAGACTGCAGTTGTCGTTCACGCCTGCGCCGACGGCATGGGCCACCACGGCAGAGGTGCCCGAGACGGCGCTGGTGAGCTTGGCCATCGCGGCCGACTGTCCATCGCAGACGACGACGATGTTGTTCGGGGCGAAACCGTGGTTGATGGTGTTCAGCGTGATCTGCCCCGTGCCCGCGTTGTGGGACGTGATGGGCACGCCATCGAACATGCCGCCGCTCAGCACGCGCACGGCGTCGGTGTTGGCCACGCGTTCACCGACGGCCGTCCCCGTGGCCACGATGCCGGTGGCGGCCTGGGCATCGTCGAATCCCTGGAGCACGCCCGCATTCCAGTTGGAGGTCCAGGCGGTGCCCGAGTTGTTGAGCACGTTGGCCATCAGGCTGGCACCACACAGGTTGCCGCCCGCCTGCCGGACTTCTCGCGCCATGAGCTCGAAGGAGATGCGGGCGTTCTCCTGCATCCGCCCCATGTTCTCGTTGGTGCGGAAGGTCTGCTGGTTGGTCATGAAGATGTTGATCACACCCCCAATGAGCAGGAGGCCCAGCACCAGCGCCACCATCAGTTCGACGATGGTGAAACCCGCCTGGCGCAGGCGGCCGGGGCGGGGCAGTGCTTTCAGGGAGCGTGCGGTGCGGCTCATAGGCGGCTCGTGGTCTCGAAGCGTTGGGTGCCCAGGCCGCCGGCCCGGCTGTCGTCCCAGGTGATCTGGATCGTGCACACCCCCGTGACGTCGCAGTTGATGGCGCCGCAGGTCGTATCCTCGTTGCCGAGGCTGGTTCGAAGGCTCTGGATCCAGTCCCTGCGGGTGTTGTCCGACAGGGTCGCGCCCGTGATCGCCAGCGGATTGCAGATCGGCGCAATCACGCCTGCGGAGACCGCGCCGGTGTTGTAGGCCAGGGAGATGGCCGAGGCCCGGTCGGCGCGCATGGCATCGAGCATGTAGTAGCTCAGCATCACGGCCTGGCCGCGCGCGTAGCTGCTCTGGTTGGTCTTGAGCGCATTCGCCTGCAGTCCGGCCATGCCCAGCAGGCCCAGGGCCAGGATGAGAACGGCCACCAGGATTTCGATCAAGCCTGCACCGCGCTGGCGTTGAACGCCACTGCGACGGGCTCGGAAAGGGCGGACAGGGCGCATGCGGTTCCTTATGCTGCGGGGCAGGTGGCGGCGACGGAGGCGGGCGTGGTGGTGGTGACCCGTCCCGAAGCGGTGATGGCGATGTCGCGGGCGCGCCGCGCGTCGGACAGGGCGGGGGCGGTGCTGCACACCCGCAGCGTTCCCGCCTGCGAGGTGCCGTTCATCAGCTTGGCCTGGCCATCGGCGGCGAACGAAACGAAATTCGGCACCCCGGTGGAGCCCACCATGACGATGTTGCCGGTGGTCGCGGCCTGGCTGGTCAGGATGACTTCTCCGGTGTCGACCGTGGCGTTGGCTGTCGAGCGGGTGGTGTCGATGAAGATGATCCAGCCCTGGGACCAGTTGCCTGAAGTGACGCAGGCGGTGGCGTTCGTGCTTTTGCACACGGTCACGCGCGTGCCACGGCGGATGGCTTCGGTTCGGGCCAGCGCCAAGGCGCTCACCACATCGTTCGTGCTGGAGGTCAGCCGGTTGGAGGCCACGGCGGACTGGAAACTGGGGACACCCACCATCAGCAGGACGGCCATGATCGCCACACCGACCATGAGCTCGATCAGCGTGAAGCCTGCCTGCAGGCCGCGCGCGCGCCCAGGCCAATAGGTAAATGAATGTTTCACGTCCGGATTGTGGGCGGAGGGGGCCCCCCGGGCCCGGGACAGACGCTGAAGTGCCGTCTGGGCAGGATGGACGGTCGGCGCCGTAGCGGACGTCACGGAAAGCGGGGTGCTGCTAGCGCTTGACCTCGTCCACCAGGGCCCGGAATTCGTCGATGTCCTCGAAGCTGCGGTAGACGCTGGCAAAGCGGATGTAGGCCACTTTGTCCAGCTTTTTCAGCTCCCTCATCACCATTTCGCCCAGCCGGGTGGCCGGCACCTCGCGCGCCCCCAGGTTGAGCAGCTTTTCCTCGATGCGCTCGATGGCCGCGTCCACCTGCTCAGTACTCACCGGGCGCTTGCGCAGCGCCAGTGCAAACGAAGCGCGCAGCTTGGCGGGCACGTAGTCGACCCGCCGGCCGTCCTTCTTCACCACCGCGGGGAAGCTCACCTCGGGGCGTTCGTAGGTGGTGAACCGCTTCTCGCAATGCCCGCACTGGCGACGCCGGCGGATGAAGTCCGCGTCCTCGGAAACCCGGGTCTCCACGACCTGGGTTTCCAGATGACCGCAGAAGGGGCACTTCATCGGGTGAGTGCGTTCATTTGTAGACCGGGAAGCGAGCGGTCAGGGCGTTGACTTTGGCGCGAACCGCGTCGATGTTGGCCGGATCGCGCGGGTTGTCCAGCACGTCGGCGATCAGGTTGGCCGTGAGGCGCGCCTCTTCGTCCTTGAAGCCCCGCGTGGTCATGGCGGGGGTGCCGATGCGCACGCCGCTGGTCACCATCGGTTTTTCCGGGTCGTTCGGGATCGCGTTCTTGTTGATCGTCATGTGCGCGCTGCCCAGCACCGCCTCGGCTTCCTTGCCGGTGATGCCCTTGGCGCGCAGGTCGACCAGCATCACGTGGCTTTCGGTGCGGCCGCTGACGATGCGAAGGCCGCGAGAGACGAGCGTTTCGGCGACGATGCGTGCATTAGTCAGCACTTGCTGCTGATACGCCTTGAATTCAGGCGCGAGGGCTTCCTTGAAAGCCACCGCCTTGGCGGCAATCACGTGCATGAGAGGACCGCCCTGCAGGCCGGGGAAGATGGCGCTGTTGATGGCCTTTTCGTGCTGGGCCTTCATCAGGATGATGCCGCCGCGCGGGCCGCGCAGGCTCTTGTGTGTGGTGGAGGTCACCACGTCCGCGTGCGGCACCGGGTTGGGATAGATGCCGGCGGCGATCAGGCCGGCGTAGTGGGCCATGTCGACCATGAAGATGGCGCCGACGTCCTTGGCCACCTTGGCGAAGCGGGCGAAGTCGATGCGCAGGCTGTAGGCCGAAGCGCCAGCGATGATGAGCTTGGGTTGGGTCTCGTGCGCCTTGCGCTCCATGGCGTCGTAGTCGATCTCTTCCTGGTCGTTCAGGCCGTAGGACACGACGTTGAACCACTTGCCGCTCATGTTGAGCGCCATGCCGTGGGTGAGGTGGCCCCCTTCGGCCAGGCTCATGCCCATGATGGTGTCGCCAGGCTTGAGGAAGGCGAGGAACACGGCTTCGTTGGCCGACGCACCGCAGTGGGCCTGCACGTTGGCCGCCTCGGCGCCGAAGATCTGCTTGACGCGGTCGATGGCGAGCTGCTCGGCGATGTCGACGAACTCGCAGCCACCGTAGTAGCGTTTGCCCGGGTAGCCTTCGGCGTATTTGTTGGTGAGCTGGGTGCCTTGGGCGGCCATCACGGCCGGTGAGGCGTAGTTTTCGCTGGCGATCAGCTCGATGTGGTGTTCCTGGCGCGCGTTTTCGGCCTGGATGGCGGCAAAGATCTCTGGATCGGTTTGCTCGATGAGGTGTTGGCGGTCGTACATGGCAGTCCTTCAAGACGTGGAACCTTGCGCAAAGACAAGGGCTGCCCAGGCGAACGGCTGAACACCGGAACCTTCGCGATTCCAGCGGCACGCTTCCCAGTGGTTGTCCCTTCGCCGATCGTGTGAAGGGGTCAGGGGGGCCACGTCAGCGCCGGCCCCCGGGCCTCAGGGGGTCGGGGTCGTGCGCCTATCGCCAGTTGCGTACCCGGCGAGTTTAGCCGAGCCCGGCGGTGCTCAGGAGCGGGTCAGGCTGCCGGTTGGCAGCGCCGGCTGGGCCGGGCCTTCGGCTTCCAGCTCGGTGCCCGGCTTGGCGGGCGCAGGCACCGCGGGTGCAGCCGGCACCACCACGGGAATGGGGCGCGCCTGCGGCACATGGCGCTGCACGGGCTTGCCCTTGGCCACGCTCTGGATGCGCAGGTGCTCGGCCATCACCTTGTCGATGTACCAGCTGCCGTCGGTGCTGACCGCACCCACGTACAGGCGCAAGCCCCCCTCGACCGAGCCGGCCCGCTTGATGCAGTCCTGCAGCACGCGCACCCCCACCCGCAGGTTGGACATCGGGTCGAACGCCGCGAGGTGGCCACCGAAGTCCTCGTACTTCTCCGTGTGCACCCGGGTCAGGACCTGCATCAGGCCCTGCGCACCCACAGGACTCTGGGCGAACGGGTTGAAGCGCGACTCGACCGCCATCACGGCCAGGATCAGCGTCGGGTCGAGGTTGGCTTTGGCGCCGATCTCATAGGCCTCAGCCACCAGCGCGCCCACGGGCTCGGCAGCCACGCGGTACTTGCGGCTGAGCCAGTAGGCGACAGTGGCCTGCTCCTTGGGCAGTGCAGCCGGCAGGGCGGCCGTCACGCGGTCGATGGCGCTCGGCTCGGCGGCGTACACGGTGTCTTCTGCGAGGGCCTCCTGGCGCTCCAGCAGCCAGCCGAGCAACTGCTGTTCGGCGTTCTGGCGCAGGTCGGCGCGGGCGCTCAAGGTGATGAGCGCCACCGCCAGCAGCGTGCCCATGAGGGCCAGGCTGTTGTGCGTGATGTCGAAGAAACCCTGGTACATGTCCCGCAGTGCGGTCTTCAGGGAGGCCACGGCACCTGAGGTGCTCTGGTGTGGCGATGCGTTGTTCGCGGTCATGAGATCGCTCCTTGGATGGATCGCCATCGACCTTTTGCCTCGTGGGGGCGGGGGTCGACTTAGCCTTCTGGCAGCGTTGCGGGTTAACCCTGAACGGGCAAACGAGCGGATCGTAGGTGCTTATTAATACTCGGTCAATGTTTTTGAATCGATTTTTAAAAACCATTGGTTATGAACAAGTGTTAAGAAACGTAAGCAATCGGAGTTCGCTAGCGCAAATGCCTGTGGGCACAGGGCCTGCGGCCGTTTGCGTTCGTAACGACCGCCTGTCGGCTGGCGACCACCTTTCATGGTCCGAAATGCGATTTCCGGGTCTCCGAATGGCGTTTTCAGGTGCGATTGAAAATCTGAATGGCCTCAGGCGCCTGGCGGCTTGATCCCTGGTGGCAAGGGGAGTAACCTGTGACGGCCTGTTCGATGACAGGCGCACGTCGGCAACGCGGTGAACCGCAAGCCGGCAACCAACGGGAGCAATCTGTTGCTTCCAGGCTGGAGGGACATCCAACTCCCACCGCCAAAATCGACGGCAAGAGCATTTCGCCCGCCGTCAACCCCGGCAGGCTCCGTCTGCCGGGGTTTCTTTTTGGCGGTGCCCGGCGGGTGTGGGCGCATCGGCGACACTGGGTGATACTGGTCCCCGTTTCCATCGCACGATGAATGCCCTGACCCTTCCTCCAAGCATCAGGCCCTGGTTGAGGCGATTGCTGATCGCCCTGGGGGCGCTCCTTCTGTTGTGGGTGGTTGCGTGGCTGGCGGTGCCCCCGCTGTTGAAGTGGCAGTTGCAGAAGCGGGCCTCCGAGCTCCTGGGCAGAGCGGTGACGGTGGAGCGCATCGACTTTCAGCCATGGTCGCTGGCGCTCACCCTGGAAGGCTTGAAAGTGGCCGACGCTTCGGGCGGCGATGCGCAGTTCTCGCTGGCGCGCCTGTACGCCAATGCCGAGCTTCAATCGGTCTTGCGGCTGGCGCCGGTGATCTCCACGCTGACGGTCGATCGGCCTTCGTTGAAGCTGCGGCACCTGGGCGAGGGCCGCTACGACGTGGACGACGTCCTTCAGCGGCTGCGCCCGAGCGCGAACGCCGAGCCCTCGGAGCCCAGCCACTTCGCGCTCTTCAATATAGGTGTGGTCGGTGGCGCACTGGAGTTTGCCGACGACAGCACCGGTTCCCTGCACCGGCTCACCGACTTCAACCTGGGGGTGCCGTTTCTCAGCAACCTGCCTTCGCGTCAGGCGGTGGTGACCGAGCCGCACGTGGCCTTCATGCTCAATGGCAGCGCTTTCGACTCCCGGGCGAGCAGCACGCCCTTTGCCCAGACGCGCGATACCGACGCCATGCTGGACATCCCGGCCCTGGACCTGGCGCCGTACCTGCCTTATTGGCCGGCGCAATGGCCGGTGCAGCCCAGGGCCGGCACCCTGCACCTGGCGCTCAAGCTCGATTTCGAGCAACAGGCGCAGCCGCGCCTGGCGGTCTCCGGCAAGGTGGGTCTTTCGGGTCTGCGCGTGGTCGAGCGCCCGGGAACGTCGGACGACGCAGGCCTGCTGTCCTGGGAGCGGCTGCAATTGGACATCAACCGCCTGGAGCCGCTGGCGCGCGTGGCCGACCTGGCCTCGGTGGAACTCCAGTCACCGCGCCTGGCGCTCGGGCGCGACGCGCAGGGGCGCCTGAATCTCGAGCGCATCGGGGCTGCATTCAGCCAATTGGCCCCTGCGGCCGCGACCGAGCCGCCACCGGCCACCGCCTCCCCCTGGCGGGTGAGCGTGGGGCGGATCTCGCTCGACGGCGGCACGCTGCCCTGGACCGACGCGTCGGTGCGGCCCGCAGCGAACCTGGACCTGACCGCGCTGAATGTGCAGGTGCAGAACCTGAAGTGGCCCATGGAAGCGCCGGTGCCCTTCGACGTCAGTGCCCGGCTCGGCGACACGCCGATCGGCTTGAAGGGCAGCGCCACCGCCAGCGAAGTGCAGGCGCGGTCGTCCATCGGTGAGTTCGAACTGGGGACCCTGGCGCCCTACGTGGCCAACGTGCTGGTGCCCGAACTCGGCGGACGCTTGCGCGTGGACCTGGGCTTCGTGTGGCGCGCTGCCCGGGGTGAACAGCCCATGGCGCTCTCGGTCGATGTCCCGGACCTGCAGGTCGATGCCCTGCGGCTGGGTCCGTCCCGGCGCCCGCTGGCCAGCCTGGGCACCTTGCAGGTGAAGGACACGCGCGTGGACCTGGGCGAGCGCACCGTCACGGTGGGCAAGGTGCTGGTCAACCGCCTGCAGGCCGGTGTTCAAAGGGACAAGAGCGGCCGCTGGCTGGCGCAGGACTGGGCAAAGCCCAGCGCGGCCAAGCCGGCCGACGCCGCGGCGCCGCCGCCGTGGCACGTCACCCTGGCCGATGTGGAGGTCGACGGCGGCAACCTGCTGCTGGACGACCGCGCGCCGACGCGGCCGGTGAACCTGGCGGTGAGCCAACTCAAGCTGCAGCTGCAGAACCTGCAACCGTTGGCGAACAAACCGCCCGACATGCCGATGTCCCTGCAACTGCGGGTGGGGCCGGCGCAGGCGGCGCGGGGCGAGCCTGGCCGGCTCTCCGTCGAGGGGGCGCTGCGCCTGCCCGTCGCCGGGGACGGTTTGCGCGTGAAGGCCAGGGTGCAGGCCGATCGCCTCCCGCTGCACGAGTTTGAACCGTACTTCGGTGACCGGCTGAACCTCGAGTTGCTGCGCGCGGACGCCAGCTACCGCGGATCGGTGGAGGCGGCGCTGCCCGCCGCAGGCCTGGCACTCTCGCTGGCGGGCCAGGTCTCGCTGGACGACCTGCGCGCCAACACGCTGTCACCGGCCGAAGACCTGCTGGCCTGGAAATCGCTGCAGTTGCGCGGCCTGGCATTGAGCATGGCGCCGGGCAAGGCGACCCGCCTGGCGGTGGAGGAGACCGTGCTCAGCGACTATTTCGCGCGCCTCATCATCGACGAGACCGGGCGCATCAACCTGCAGGGCCTGCTGAAGCCGGCAGAAGGCGAGCAGGTCGCCGCCGCGCCGGCGCCTGTGGCTTCCGCGCCAGTGGCCGCCGCGCCCTCGGAGCCAGAGGCCGATGTGCGCTTCGGGCCGGTCAGCCTGGTCAATGGTCGCGTGCTGTTTTCCGACCGTTTCATCAAACCGAACTACTCCGCCAACCTGAGCGAACTCACCGGGGGGCTCAGCGCGTTTTCCAATGCCGGCGCCTCCGGCAGCGCCCCCCAGCTCGGCGACCTGACGCTGCGCGGGCGCGCCGAGGGCACGGCTTCGCTGGAGATCGACGGCAAGCTCAATCCGCTGGCCAAGCCGCTGGCGCTGGACATCCGCGGCAAGGTGCGCAACCTGGAGCTGCCACCACTCTCGCCCTACACCGTGAAGTACGCAGGGCACGGCATCGAGCGCGGCAAGCTCAGCGTGGACGTGGCCTACAAGGTCGAGCCCAGCGGCCAGCTCACCGCGAGCAACCAGATCATCCTCAACCAGCTCAGTTTCGGCGACCGGGTGGCGGGCAGCGAGGCGCCGAACCTGCCGGTGAAGCTGGCCGTAGCCCTGCTCGCCGACCGCAACGGCGTGATCGACATCAACCTGCCCGTCAGCGGTTCGCTCAACGACCCGCAGTTCCGGCTCGCTCCGCTGATCTTCCGGCTCATCTTCAACCTCATCGGCAAGGCCGTCACCGCGCCTTTCTCGCTCATCGCCAGTGCCTTTGGCGGTGGTGGCCCCGAGATGAGCCAGGTGGCGTTCGGCGAAGGGCGCCAGGCGCTGGACGCCGCCAGCCGCGAGCGGCTCGACGCGGTGGCCAAGGCGCTGGTGGAACGCCCGGCGCTGCAGGTCACCGTGGTCGGGCAGGCCGACCTGGAGACCGAACGCGCCGGCTACCAGCGCGCCAGGCTCGACCAGCAGGTGCTGGCCGAGAAGCGGCGTGCGCTGGCCCGCTCCGGCACGCCGCCAGCCGAGGGCCTCACGGTGACGGCGGAGGAATACCCCGCGCTGCTCAAGGAGGTGTACCGGCGCGCCGACATCCCCAAGCCGCGCAACGTGATCGGCATCGCCAAGGACCTGCCGCAGGCCGAGATGGAGGCCCTGCTGATGGCGGCGGTGCCCGTCACGGCCGATGCGCTGCGCGAGCTTGCCGTGGCACGTGCCGTGGCGGTCAAGGACTACCTGGCCAGCCGGCAACTGCCCGAGGACCGGCTGTTCCTGGGTGCCCCCGTGCTCGGCCGACAGGGCGAGAACTGGCGTCCGCAAGCCGAGCTTCGGCTGGCCCCGCGCTGAGCGTGCAGGCGCGGGCGATGCCGCGCGCCAACTGCGGCGACAATACGCGCTGGTCGCGCCGCCGTGGCGCCGGCCGCGAATCGATCAAGCCATTCCCCCATGTCGCTGTTTTCCCTGCGCAAAGCCCCGTCTTCGCCCCAAGCTTCCGAACCCGCCGTGAACACGCCCACCTCTCCCAAGTCCACTGGCGCCAGCGCCGTTCACCCGCTGGACGCCGTGACCGGCGGCGCTTTCTCGGCGCCCACGTCGGGTGAGCGCGCCGCGCGCATCCGCACCTGGCTGGCCACCGACCCTGCGCTGGATCAGATGAACGAGGTCTTCAAGGAGCTCTCGCACCGCGACCGTGGCGCGGCCAAGCCGCTGAAGGAAAAGCTCGACGAGATGAAGCGCCAGAAGTCGCAGGAACAGATGTCGGTGGAATGGGCGCAGAAGGCCGAAGCGATGATCGGCCAGTCCCGCCTCAACCTGGCCGATGCGCTGGCCTGGCAACGCGATGCCGCGCGCGCCGGTGCCCCGCTGTCGCGCGAGCCGCTGGCTTCGCTCAAGCAGTCGCTGGCCGAGCGCGTGAAGGCCATTGAAGACTTGCAGCACCGTGTGCAGGTGGAGCGCGAGGCGGCGGTGCTGCTGGCCCAGCGCATCGAGGTGCTGTCCACCAAGCCCTGGCGCGAAGCCCAGCAGATGGCCGATGCGCTGCGGGCCGACGTCGACCAATGGCAGCAGCAGGCCGGCGCGTTGACGCAGGACCCGCAATGGGCCAGCGTGGACGTGAAGTTCCCGCCCATGCTCGATGCTTCGCGCCAGCAACTCCAGATCGTGTGGGACGCGTTCGGTGCCGCGCTGGCGCAGACCGTGGCGGCCGATGCCAACCCGCAGGCGCCATTGCCCGCGGTGCCCGTGTGGGCCGATGAGCTGCGCGCCGCGCGCGGTCAGGAAACCTCGGCCACCGCCGAGAAGAACGCACAGGACTCGCAGGCCCAGCAGGAGCGCCGCGCCCGCGCGGCCGCCGAGCTCGACGCTGCCCTCGTGGTCCTGGAGCGCGAACTCGCCGAAGGCCACGGCAAGGCCACGCCCAAGGCCGCCGCCGATGTGCGCGCCCTGTTGAAAAGCCACGGCCGCCTGGTGGGGGCCGCGCTCGAAGGCCGTGCCAACGCCGCGCTGGCGCAAGCCGGCGAACTCGAGGGCTGGCAGCGCTGGCGCGCCGACCAGCTGCGCGAAGAACTCGTGGCCAAGGCCGAAGCCTTGCTGCAAGCGCCCGAAGGCCAGCGCCTGGGTGGCCGCAAGATGCAGGAAACCTTGCGTGCGCTGCGCGACCAGTGGAAGACCACCGACCAGGGCGGCCAGCCCAACCACGCGCTGTGGAAGCGTTTCGACGAAGCCTGCACCGAGGCCCACAAGGTCGTGGAAGCCTGGTTGGTGCAGGTGCGCCAGCAAAGTGAGGCGCACAAGGCACAACGCCTGGCCATCATTGAAGAACTGCGCGCCTGGACGGCGGCGCACGCCGACAGCAGCGACTGGAAGGGCCAGGTGCGCGAGCTGCACGGCTTCTCCGAGCGCTGGCGCGAGGCCGGCCATCTGAGCGAGAAGGCGTTCGCCGACATCCAGCCAGTCTGGAAAGAGGCCATGCACACCGCGCATGCGCGACTGGAAGCCGCGCAGGCCGAGAGCACCGCGCGCCGCAAGGCGCTGATCGAAGAGGCCACGCAACTGGGCGCCGCGCCGACGCTGCGCATCGACGCCGTCAAGGCGTTGCAGCAACGCTGGCAGGCCGAAGCGCACGCCGTGCCGCTGGAGCGCAAGCACGAACAGAAACTCTGGGAAGCGTTCCGCCAGCCCATCGACGAAGCCTTCGCGCGCAAGAGCACCGAGCGCGAGCGGGCTGTCACGGCGCTCAGCGCACACGACCAGCGCGTGCTCGATGCGTCTCGCGCGCTGGAGACCGCCAGTGCCGGTGGCGATGCGCAGCAGATCCGCGCGGCGATGGCGGCGCTCGAAGCGGCGCTGAACGCCCAGCCCGAGGTGGTGGCAGCGAAGCCGGCGCCGGCCGATGCACCGGCAGCGTCCAGTGAAGCGACCGCTGAAACGCCTGCCGGTGATGCACCGTCCGCCGACGCGGCGCCCGCACCGGCACCGGCGCCCGCGGCACCTCCGAAGAAGCTGGTGGCCATGCGCGGCGATGACCGCCCCGGCATGAAGAAGACCGAGCCGGCGGGCCGCGATGCGCGCCGCGACGGCAAGTCGGGCGGCCGGCCGGATGGGCGTGGGGGCCCGCGCGATTTCCGCGATGCACGCGGCCCCGCTGCGCCGTGGCGCGAGGAGCGCGAGCCGCGCGGCCCGCGCCTGGGCGATGCGGCCTTCCGCGCACAGCGCCAGGCGGTGGAAGCGGCGCAGGCCAGCCTGCGCAAGCTGGCGGCCCAAGCCCATGGCGAAGTGATCACCCAGCTCATGACCGCGTGGGAACAGCGCGATGCCGAACAACTGCCGACGGCACAGGCCCTGGGCGCGCGCGTGAACGGCCCCAGCCGGGCGGCCTGGGTCGCGGCGCTGGCCAAGCCCGCATCAGCCCTGGGCGGCGAGACCCTGTTGCGCCTGGAGATGGCGGCCGAGGTGCCCACGCCGGCCGAACACCTGAGCGATCGGCGCTTGCTGCAACTGCAGTTGCTCACGCGCCGCCATGCGGCCGCGCCGGCCGAAACCTGGGTGGAGGACGTGGGCGCCGTGCTGGCGTCGGGGTTCGACGCGTCGAACGCGCGGCGGCTTCAGAACGTGCTGAAAGCGCTGCTCAAGCGCTGAGCGTGCGCGCGGCCCGGAAGAAGCCGTCGTACAGCGGCATGAGTTCGGGGAATTCCTCGGCGAAGCGCTCGCGGTTGACGAAGTAGGCCTCGCAGGTCACGGCGAAGAACTCGGCCGGGTCCTTGGCCGCGTAGTCGTCCAGCCAGGGCGGTTCGCCGCCGAAGCGCTCGGCCATGGCCACGGCCTCGCGAAAGCCTTCGTAGGCGCCTTTCATCACGCGCTGCCAGTGCGCGCGCGCCGCCCGCGGATCGCCGGTGTTCAGGAAGCCATCGGGCAGGGTGGGTGCGCCCTGGGGGTGCTCGCCCACCTGCAATTCGCGCATGTCCATCTTGTGCACGAACTCGTGGATCACCACGTTGTGGCCGATGG
>VFQP010001563.1_pt1 | contig 29980 bp, 56 predicted proteins | sample 3512351 | NCBI WGS metagenome assembly VFQP01 (sample SAMN10412372, study PRJNA504923) | tailings metagenome | isolation source: Relicate 1 Philex TSF1 revegetated site | place: Philippines: Tuba, Benguet | collected 2017-08-29
AGGTATGTTGTTGGGGTACCTCTGGCAAGGTGGGGAGGGTGGCGGCAAGGGAGGTCGTGAGAGGGGGGGCCGTGGTGGGGGTGCGGGGGGACGTCAGGGGGTTCCAGCTGGATGCATTGGCCAGGGAGCCCACGTCGATGGAATTGCGACGGGGCATGGGTGGGGGGGATGCCGTGTTGTGGGTGGTGGGGGCCTGCGCAGCAGGTGGGACGCCTGTATGCCATGAGGACGCATAGGCCACATGGACGCGCGGCATCAAGGGGGGGCGGTTGGCGGGAGGGGGCATGAGCGGGTTGGCAACGGGTGGTTGTTCTTGCTTGGGTGGGGCGGCGGTGCGAGGAGAGGACGATGCTTGCGCAGCCTGTTGCAGGGCAAGCAGCCGGGGACCCAGGCACCCTGCAAACACCACCAGCTTGGCGAGGTATTCCCTGTCGTGAGAGGGGGGTAATTGGTTTGCTATGTGGCACATGGGCAACAGTATACAACACACCCACCACGAATATCCATACCGGACAGAGTAGTTGGTGTTGCGGCGGATGCCGAGCAGGAGGCATCCCAGGGGTCGTCCCGCGAGCATAAACGACTTGCCGCAATGGGGGCACGCAGCACGCGGATCGCCACCCACCTTGCTGTGGCAGGGGAGGGGTACGGCAACAATGGCTGCGCAATCGTGACCAGTGGAGAGGCGCACAAAGTCACGGCATTGGTTGGCCTTGTCCTTGTGTATTGCCTCATCGAAATAGCTGTTGGGGTGCAGGTTGATTTGTGTTCGGAGCACAGAGAGCACATACACCCCAGCCAATACGTACAAGTTTTGGTTGCCGATGATTGCATCGGCGGTGGCACACCCTGACGCGCCAATGGGCACGCGCTCGCTGACAAGTTCCCCTTCGATAAAGAAATTGGAATGTTCAAGCAACTGAATCTCGCCCAGTGAAGTGGTCATGCCCATTGTCAAGCTGTGGGGATGGTGCATCAGTGGATGACCAACAGCCCATCGCGAAAGGAACATGCAGGGATTATTCATAAAATAATCGATGACGTGGGTCATGTTGTCAGCACGGCACACATCCCCTGCTTACCTCAAGTATGCTCCCTGAGGAAAACAGGCACGCAGCGCGGTGACGGAGCTCTCCGGCACGCCATGAGACACCAATGAAGCGACTACGTTGCCAGCAACGGCACTCAACTGGGACACGCTAGGAGGCATTGCTACCTAGATCGGAAAGATGATACGTTAGCAGTGGGCTGAGAGATATTATGCCAGGCATGCACTGTGATTCGTACATCTACCTGGATGGTGGCTGGCTTGCTTTGTTTTCGATGCTATATGCGCGTATTCTTGAACGTACTGTGGTGTACGTGTGCGGGGCTGCAAGTATGGTGCTGCGTGGACGCTTTAGCGATCGGGTATGGCGGGTGGAAATGTGTATACGTCGTGTGGTTGTATGTGTATAGCAGTGTGAGGTCGTAGCAGTGCTGTCTGCAGTATAAAACCAAAGGCTATATAGTATATGTGTCTTCCGCTAGTGATTGCAATATAAAAGCCTGATTCTGGGAAGATCTTGTTTTCCAGCCAGTATCAACCGCACGTTTTGATTTGGGGCCATGCATTGCTCCTGCTGAAGATCGCCATCAAACACACTCTTTACACATCATACCGCTCTAGCAATACCAGCAAAAATCAACTACACTATCATCACAGCCCCATGCTCGACCGTGTGGCAGGCCGCCGCCCCACCACCGGCGACACCGTGTGCGCACTCGCTGCGCTCCCATTGGCCTCCTCCTCGCCCCCCCCCATCGCACGATCCTCCACTGGAGACGCCTCCTTGGACGCCATTTTCGTCTCTTCCTCCGCAGCTGCCGCCAGCAACTGCTCCAATGGTGAGCCCTGCCCCTCTTCCTCCTTTTTGGTCGTCGTCCCGTTGGCTGTGTCGACCCCATTGGCGCCCTCCCCACCACCCTCTGGCTCAGGTGGCGCCAGTGGCAGCTCCCTCGGCTTGAGGTCTGCCGTCTCTGCTGTGTTGCCCCCCAGAAATTTCCGCAACACCTCTGTCTCTGGAAAGATCAACAACCGAAGCTGGCTCCGTGCAATCAAAATCTGCTCCAACGGCATGTGCTCAAATCCAAATCCCCCAATCCACGTGTCTGTGGTTGCATGCGCTGCAGGCAAGCTCAACTGACGCACCCCAGCCGCCACGAGCAGCTCCTCAAATGCCTTCATGAGCACCTTGGCGTGGCCCTGTCGTCGTGCAGTGAGCTTGGTGGCGATCAGGGGCAGCTCTGCAAGATGGGCGCCAAAGCAGCGCATGGTTGCAGCCGCCACGGGCTCGCCCTCATGTCGCAGGATGAGGGTGTGGCAGCCGCAGTAATCCCAATCGCGATAGGACTGGCAATAGATCATCAGCGGCATGAGATCGACGCCGTTGACCACATCGATAATGGGGTCAAAGCTCTCTGTGTGTGTGGGTGTGTGTGGTCATGTGTGTGGATCAGCATCATGTGTACACTGCTGCCACTACTCCATACCTTGCAGGAGTTCGTGGGCAATGCGCAAGGTGGTGGCTGTTTCATCGCTGCCATCCGGACCACGCAACACCTGCCAGCTGTGTTGCCCAGCTAATGGGGTATCCCCCTTGGCCACCTGCGTGGAGAGCACCTTGTGCACCCGACGACAGTCGTCACAGCAAAACCACTCTGCAGAGGGCAGCTCGTGAAGCTCCTCCATGCCTGCCGTACGCAAACACCCAACATGATACTCCTTTTCACAGGCGTCGCAGATGAGCATGGTGCGATCCCCAAACTCGTCTTTGAGAAAGTCTTGCAGGCCACACAAGCAGCAGCCACCCATGTACCCATCATCAATAGGCGCATCATACTGACTGTGTGTTGTTCAAGGAGGGGATGTATGGTGGTGATGGTTGACAAACAGAGCATACATGCGCCATATATTTGCAAAACAACAAAAGCACACCTGTCGGCTGCACCAGCCATGGCGTCTGCAAGCACACGCAGCGAGGTTCCGTCTGGTGTGAGTATATTGTCATACGGGGCGCGTCGGTTGGCATATCCTGCATGTGCCTCAAATGACGAGCAACTGATGACGGCATTGCAGCAGTCGCAGTGGATGCCACTCACATCCTCTGATGTGCGTCCGATGACCACCGAGCCCTCGAGCAGTGTCTTGCCATGCATCACATACCGAACACGCATACCATCCTGTGGGTTTGTGGGTTGAACGTGGGCTGGTTTTGTATGTGTGTCGTTGGGGTTTTGTCCAACAAAATACCTGCAACGCGCCGTTGCTGCGTGTAAATAGCAGCTTGTTGCGGCTGCCATTGCCCTTATTTCGACGATGCTGGCCGCGGATTTGCGGTGCCGACATGCGCAGGCGTTTGGGTGGCCGACCGGGCCCACGGGGCCCCGATGCCGCACCACGCTTGTACTTGGGGGCGGAACGGGCAGCAGCTGCAGCCTCTGCAGCAGCGACTTGTGCCAATGTGCAATCCTTGCAAAACCATTCAGCCTGTGTGGTGGTGGTGGTGGTGGTGTGCCTTTATCACCATCAGTTGGTGTGCATACATTGTGCGTACCGCTGGTGGGGCAGAGAGGCCAATGCACGACGCGTGGTATGCACGTGGGCAGCTGTCGCAGCACACGAGCTGCCCCTCGTTGCCGCATGTGCCACACGTGTCGTCGTGGACGTCCAAATCGTCCGCTGCCACCACTGCAATCAGATCCTTTAACGATCGCCCAAAATCAGACAAGTAGATGAATTCAGCTGGTCTATGTGCAGTGCTTCCGGAATGTGCCTCAAAGGAGGAGCAGCTCCATGCCTTGCCCTTGCAGAGCTTGCAACCACAGGCGATGAGGCCATGCTCCACAATGGTGCCCCGTAGGAGTGGGTCGCCGTTTTTGTTGCGCACCTCCACCTCTTTGTTGTCCAAGCAGCCAGACTTGAGGAGCACCTTGAGGGAGCAGCTGCGCGCCTGCACAATACCAATGGTGATTTTGATTTTGGCCGCAAAGGCGCGGAATGCATCTGTTGGTGTGGGGGGTGGGAGTGTGCAGGGTAGGAATGTGCGGGGTAGGAATTTGTGGGTTATCAATGTACCATCACACAACAAACACCCATACCTTGGTCATTCATGGTGTGCTGTTGTTGACAAAACGAGCGTGCTAGGCGACCATCCGGATCTGTTGTCGGGCATGGTAATGTAATATGAACAACCACCAGGAGAATCCCACTAGTGTTGGTATGGGGCAACTATCAGCAACGACCACAGCATCCCGCACCTCCCCACAGCACTGCAACACATGATCATCCTCCCATCCACACCACCATTACCCCGCCTATGCAAATTCCAATCCAGCGACAAGAGCTTATACATCCATCCATCATTCCTTACGGCCTTACCTGTATGCAAAACTGCCAACGACCACCACGGCAAGGTCGATGCTGTCCTGCAAGTGGTGGGCTTGTGCAGGGGCCAGCGTGCTGCTCTTCGGCGACGTGGACAAAGTCACTCAAGTGATTGTGTGGGCAAGAGGCCGGCCCAGCAGCGCGCAGGGTGTGCAAACTGTATGAGGGATCGAGAGGCGTGTATGCGTGGGCGTGGAGAAGCGAAACGAGCCGCTGGTGGGTATACGAGTGGTGGGTATACGTATCAGCCTGACCGCTACAATGATTTGATACACAACGTTGGCAAGTGGGTGGAGTACTGGGTGTTTGGTGTTTGCAGCTTGTTGGCTCCAGGTGGTTCTTGCATTGTCAACTTTGTCCTGCATTTATAATTGCAATTGTACTGGGACATCATGATGGGTGTTGTGTTCACCATGGATGGTGTCTACTAGTGTAGATCAGTCACAACGTTGATCGCATCAAACACACCCGCGTGTTTTTCGTCCAGCTTGATCACCTCAGCACCACTTGTGGGGTGTGGGGTAAGAACATCAAAGCCTTTGGTGTAGAAACTGGGTGTTACAAGACAAGTTGAGAGGCATCTGACAACCAAGAAGGCCATCATCACCATGTCTCAGCAGCAGCTTGCCCCACTGCGACAGAAGCAGCAGGTTGCGCCCAAAGTTGTGCCCAAGATGGCAAGTGCAAGTCCAAGCATGCGATCAGTGGCCACCCGTGCAACTTGTCGGGGAAAGAGTGCCACCCCCTCTGTTGTCAACTACGACCAAGATGAGGACCTCAGTGACGCTGGAGATGATGTGGTACGGTTGGAGTGCGCAGTGTTTGTGTGGGAGGGCCTTTGAGGTGCCAACACACACTGTATCGTCCACAGAGCGACGCTGCCGAGAGTGAGGGCAGCGATTTTGTGATAGCAGATGAGGAGGAAGAAGAGGAGGAAGAAGAGGAGGAAGAAGAGGAGGAAGAGGAGGAAGAAGAGGATGATGATGATGATGTGATATTCCTGGGTGATAGGCCCGCACGACAGCCCCCCCGCAAGCGTGTGAAGACCACCGCCGGTGCTGCTGCTCGCAATGACAACGCCGCTGATGACATACTGGTGCAGCAAGCAATGGCCCTTGATAATGCTCGTGATGGACAAGTCATTGCGGATAGTGCTGATGTGGTTCCAGATCCCGGCCAGATGGAGCGTGCGGGGGGGAAAAAGAAGAATGACAAGGATGAGGCTGATGAAGAGTGGGTGGATGATCTGTCAACATTGCCATGCAAGGTAAGATGGTGATGATGATGATATGTATAGACATGGTGGTCGCATGAATCACCACAACGTCAACATCACCCCATCACCAGTATACTCCAATACGCCCCAATACACCAATACAGAATGTGGTGCCAATGGATCCCCCACCAGAGCTCCTCATGACCCTGTTGCCATACCAACGTGAGTTTTTGGGGTGGGCGGTGGAACAGGAACGCAGCCCTGTTAGAGGCGGTATGTGTGGGTGGAGGATAGTGTGTTATTGCTGCGTGTCACTGCTGCGGTGTTTTTTGTGCGTGATTGCTGCAAGACACACATGTGGCAATGATGCTCCACCCATGGTATCCCTCACACAACACACAACACACAACAACATTACACACAACACTCCCACATTACGCCGCAACACTCCACACCATAACACAACCCAATCGTAGGTTTGCTGGCTGATGAAATGGGTATGGGAAAAACCATTCAAGCCATCTCCCTCATCGTCACCCACCGCACCGATGACATGGCACGCATCAACCTCCCAGCTGAAACGGGAGCCCTGCAATCCACAGCACATGCAGCACGACCAAAACTGCGGTTGCGCACGACTGGGGCGCCACCGCCATCATTGTTGTCACATGAGGCACATCCTGGTGGCACTGGACATGCATCTGGCAGTGCTACTGGTGCTGCTGCTGCTGATGATGATGTTACACAGCAACAACAACAACAGCCTGTAGGTGACAATGCCCCACAGTACAAGGACCACCCCCCAGCAGCACCCGCCACAGCCACAGCCGCAGCCCCCAACAAAAACCAGGGGAAGAAAAAGGCTCGTGTGAAAAAGCCACCCCCAACCGCAGACCCCATGGCCACCATTGATGCTGCCAGTGTTGCAATTCGATCCACTGCACATGAGGAGGGTCCCTGTTGTGGGGGGTCCCATGGTGGGGCGGGCCCCTCCACGGCAGGGCCCCCCTCTGACTGGTGCAAGGCCACGTTGGTGATATGCCCTGTAGTGGCGGTAATACAGTGGCGGGGGGAGATTGCCAAGTACACTGCACCTGGGTCAGTCAAGGTAGTTTGGGGATTGTGTTGGGGGAGTGGGACTGATGTGGTGGGTGGATATACAGGGCATCTATTACGTACATGTCATGTGTGTACTATCGTGTACTGTCATATGTGTCAAACACCCATATATCTTGACCATGTGATTCACAACACCCACCCCACCACCACCTTCAACACCATCACCACCTTCAACACCACCACCACCCACAACACAGGTTGTCGTGTACCACGGCCCCAAGCGTGAGACAAACATAGAGGCCCTGAAAAACGCTGATGTCATTCTCACCACCTATAGTGTGCTGGAAAACGAGTACCGCCGCTGCATGCAACCCAACAAGGCCACCTGTGAGTACTGCCAGAGGAAATTCGAGCCAGAGCGTCTCAAGGTGCATTTGCGCTACTTTTGTGGGCCACATGCAAAAAGGACAGACGCACAAGCCAAGCAGGAGAAGAAACGACCCCGGGGTGGGTGGACGAGTAATCGCACGGTGGGTGGGAGCAGCATGGGTGGTGGGAGTGGGAGCGGGGAGAGCATGGTGGAGGACAAGGTGAGTGGTACCGGTGGCAAGGGGAAGAGCGGAAAGGGGGGAAAGGAGGGCAGTAAAAAGGGGGCTGGTAAAAAGGGGAGCAGTGGAAAAGGTAAAGAGCAAATGCGCAGCAGGAAAGGTGGTGACCCTGATTATGACACAGAGGATGCAATGGACGATGATGATGATGATGATGATGATGATGATGATGATGATGATGATGGGGATGCACCATTGGATGGAGAAGCACTTGCAGCACTGCTGGAAGGGTATCAAGGGGAGGATGCAGCTGCCAAGGATGCTGCTCGCATGATTGCACGTGCTAATGCCCGGGGCAAGGGGAAGGGGGGGGGACAGGTGTCCATACTGCATCAGGTGGCGTGGCGGCGGATCATTCTAGATGAGGTGTGTGGTGTGGTTTGTGGTGTAAGTGGGGGGGATGTTGTAGCCATGTACGGGGTAGGGTTGTGGTGTGTGGTGTATGGGGTATGGTTGGGGGTGCACCACATCCATGCCACCAACACCACACTGTGTACTACTACAACCCCCCCCCTCCATATAGGCCCACTGCATCAAGGATAAGCGCTGCAACACTGCTAGGGCTGTGTTTGCACTCAAGAGCTGTTACAAGTGGTGTCTCAGTGGTACACCCTTGCAAAACAGGTATTATTTGTGTGTGTGTGTTGTAGTGTGTATTCAGAGATGATATGTATACACATCACACGCATCACCTCTCAACCACACCACACCTCGCCCCTCACACACACCTCGCACCTCACACGCACCTCACACCTTACACACATCACACATGGTGCGATACATATGAGAAGACCATCTCACACACACACCTCACACCTCACACAAACACAGGGTGTCTGAGTTGTTCAGCCAAATTCGCTTCCTGCAGATTGACCCCTTTGCATATTACTTTTGCCGACGGGTATGGTTGTGTGTGTAATTGTGTGTATGTGTGTGTGTGGTTGTTGTGTGTAGTTGTGTCTCACCCCCTCATATTGTTACACCCTCACTTGATCACACTGTCACACACCATCACACACCCACATCCACACACTATCACACACTCTCATTCACAAACCATCACACCCACATCCACACACCATAGTGTGCCTGCAAGTCACTTGACTACAACTTCAACAAGGACAAGCGCATGTGTGACTCATGCAACCACTCACCACTGGCACACTACCTGTGGTGGAACAAGTGGATTGCCAACCCCATTAAAAACCATGGTAGGGGATTGAGTGTGTAATGTTTGTATGTGGTGTGCAGTGTGTGGGGGTGGGGTGGGGGTGGTTTGTGTGGGGGTGGTGTGTTACTGACAACACCAACATGCCAAACACACAACTGACTTGTCATACAATTGTACACCATATCATACACACACTCACACCATATCATACACACACTCAAAATTGTCATGTAATTGTAACCATATCATACACACACTCAAAATTGCCCTGTCAAACAATTGTAGGGTACAAGGGCAAGGGTCAAAAGGCAATGGAACTCTTGCGCAATGTCATACTTGATCGTATACTCATGCGGCGTACCAAGGTGCAGTGTGCAGATGTACTTGCCCTCCCACCTCGGTAGGTTTGCATGTGTAGTGTGTTGATGGAGTGTGTATGAATGTGTGTTTGTGATGGCAGGTTTCATACAACACCCACCATTCATGCAACACACATCATTGTGCATCCATCCCACACGCCTGCACATCACCCACGATTGTTCATCATCCATGACAAACACCATACCTCACATACACACACCACGCACGCAGCATACACGTACATAATACACCACACATCACGCACACCACACACACACATCAAAACCACACACACATCACAGCACCATTGTCATGCGCAAGGACAAGTTTGATGAACGTGAGATGGACTTTTACGAGGCCCTGTATACACAGAGTCAGGCACAGTTTTCAGTGTATGTAGAAAGTTCAACTGTGCTCAACAATTACGCACACATCTTTGATCTGCTCATTCGCCTACGTCAGGTGCGTGTGTTTTTTGGGTGTGTGTGTGTTTTTATGTGCTTTTTTTGGGGGGTGCATACGCACACATACGTACACCACACACCACACAGGCAGTAGACCACCCCTACCTGGTTGTACACTCCAACACCACCCCCCACTCCACCACTGCTGGCACCAAAGCACAGCAGCATGCTCTTGCAGAGGAACAAGGGGCATGTCCTATATGTCATGATCCTGTAGAGGACCCAGTGGTGTCCTCCTGTCAGCATGCATTCTGTAGGGTGTGTGTCACAGAGTACCTTGACAACCAAATTGCAGGCACGTGTGTGGTGTGGGGGTTGGGGTTTGGGTGGGGTGGGGTGGGGGATGATGATGGTGTGTTGTTGTGGAATGACGTGTGTATGATGGTGTGTACGTATGATGGTGTGTATACATGAGTTTTTACGTGCACTCAATGCAGCACCCACCCACCCACAAACACACACAAACACTCTCGCAATACTCTTCAACAACAACAGGCAGTGACACCTGCATATGCCCAGTGTGCACCCGCCCCCTCTCCGTCAACCTCACCTCCCCCACCCCCACCCCCTCCAAACCCCCCCCCACCGCCCGAGCACGACGCAGCATACTGCACCGCATCGACCTTGCCAATTTCCAGAGCAGCACAAAAATCGAGGCCCTCCGTGAAGAGCTCTCCCTTATGAAAGCAAAGGACCCCTCAGCCAAGGCGATTGTGTACTCCCAATTCACTTCCATGCTGGGTTTGATGTATTATAGGCTCACGCAGTGTGGGATCACGTGTGTGCGGCTGTGTGGGAGCATGAGCATGGATCAGCGTGATGTGATGATTGATAGGTTTACGAATGATCCGGATGTGAGCGTGTTTTTGATGAGCTTAAAGGTGTGTTTGTGTTGTGTGGGGGGGAGGCATTCACCATACTGTACACTCACTGTACACCATACTGTACACTTACTACTCCTACCTAGCAGTGTTCAGTATGTACTTTTTTTCACCCACCATACTGTACACTCAGTATTCATTGTAGCATTATGTACACATGTACCTATGTTCACTCATGACACTGTACATTCCTCACACAGGCAGGAGGTGTTGCACTCAACTTGACAGCAGCAAGTCATGTCATGCTGTATGTGGGGGAATTGTGTGTGTGTTGTGTGTGCATGAGCACTGTTTTGTAACAATGCTGTTAATCACTGCACACCTCTACCCTTACCTACATGTCAAACCCCCGCCTCCCCCCAAACACACACACACACAAACACACACACACACACAAACACACACACACACAAACTCTCACTCACTCACAGTATGGACCCATGGTGGAACCCTGCCACTGAGCAGCAAGCTATGGATCGCATTCACCGTATAGGGCAATACAAACCCATCCATGTCACCCGCTTTGTGATTGCAGGAACCATTGAGGAGCGCATCATCCGGCTGCAGGAGAAGAAACAGCTGGTGTTTGAAGCAACGGTGGGCAAGGATGAGGGGGCGCTGGGGAAACTGACAGAGGATGACCTCAAGTTTTTGTTTGCCTGAGGTTGTTGGGGTGTGTACGTACTATGTGTATACTCAAGAATTGTGTACTCTGTTTACTTATGTATTTATTTGTGTAAGTACGGCTGTAGTAATACAAAACAACAAACAGGCAATATCCTCAGTGTAAAAGCGTAACTGAGAAACCAGGTTGTTCGAGAGCAGATCTCATCATCGGCTTGCGAACCACCATGGTATCCAGCGCGCCAAGCAACGGTACGTTGTGTATGTGCAGCACACCAGCACACCAACACATCAGACAAGGATCCTAGGCACAATACACCACAATCCCACATCATCTCATCATTCATCATCAGGCGCCAATCTCAGCCATGTGGTTGTACGTCGTGAAACAGTCACGCTCCCCACCTATGCCCCATGCCCTCCCGATCCCAACCCCATGTTTATTGAAAAACGGGTCTACCAGGGCAGCTCAGGTCGTGTCTACCCACTGCCATTCACCGACCGCATTGAGGAGCATCCCACAGACAAGCAATGGGATGCCGTGTGGCTGGAAAACGAGTTTGTCAAGTTTATGATTCTCCCAGAAATAGGTGGCCGTATCCACATTGGCCAGGTAGTATGTGGTGGTTGCGGTGGTGGTGGTGTTTGTGTCTCTGGCCAGGGAGAGGGGGTAATGAACATGATGCGCATACATGTATAGCACAATTCACATGCTCTCAAACGATACATGTACATTGCACACCCTCCAAATCTCCCACCCTTACACACACAGGATAAAACCAATGGGTATGATTTTTTCTATCGGCAAAACGTCATAAAGCCTGCCCTCGTGGGTCTCGCAGGGCCCTGGATCAGCGGTGGTGTGGAGTTCAACTGGCCGCAACATCATCGCCCCTCTACGTTTATGCCAGTGGACATCGAGGTGGAGCGAGGGGAGGATGGGTCGGTGACTGTGTGGTGCTCGGAACATGAACCCATGCAGCGGATGAAGGGCATGCATGGTGTGTGTTTACGACCAGACAGGTGTGTGTGTTTGGTGTGGGGATGGGTGGGAGGGTGGATGGGGGTGTGTATGAAATATCTGCGTGTGTGTGTTGTTGTGAAGGATATGGCTCAAGATGCATTTGATGATGTTGGTATTGCTCGTTGGTATTGTATGTACCATCACGTCACACAGCACACCAACCAACCCATACTACACAACACTCACACCCCCCCCCCAACACCACACGCACAGTGCTTGCCTTGAGCTTCGCGCTCGTCTCTACAACCGCACCCCCCTCGTCCAAACCTTCCTCTGGTGGGCCAACGTCGCCGCCCGCGTCCACGACCACTACCAATCCTTTTTTCCCCCAGACGTACAATACGTGGCCGACCATGCAAAGCGTGCCATGACCACCTTTCCCACATGCAGAGGAACATACTATGGTGTTGATTATCGACCCGGGACACAGCTCGACTGGTATAAAAACATTCCGGTACCCACCAGTTACATGTGCATGGGGACGAGTGATGATTTTTTTGGTGGGTATGATCACGCTGCGCATGCTGGGTTTGTGCATGTGGCGAGTCATCACATCAGTCCGGGAAAGAAGCAGTGGACATGGGGGAATCATGCATTTGGGTACGTGGGTTGATGGGGGAGAGGGAGTGTGTTGGGGTGTGTGATGGGTTGTTGTTGGGAGGGAGTGGTTGGTATGGACAGGGGTGTTGTGTGTTTGCATGCATACATGAACACCTTACACACATGTTCCACACCACCCACCCACCGTCCATTCCCACACCCATCTGTGCTATACCCCCTCCTCCCCCCCCGCTTCCCACTAGGTATGCATGGGATCGCAATCTCACTGACAGTGATGGTCCCTATGTAGAGCTCATGGCTGGTGTGTATACAGACAATCAACCTGACTTTTCATTCCTGCATCCCTATGAGACACGCACATTCACACAATACTGGTAGGGGAGGGGGAGAGGGGGGGGGGTAAGGACAGAGGGGGTAGGAGGGGGAGAGGGGAAAGGGGAATGCATGTGTATAACAATGTGCGTGTGTAAACAACATGTACATGCATGTGTATATACATGGTATATACTGTGTCGTCACACACCCACACCCACACCCACACACTCACGTATCCACACACCATCATATCACACAATCACATACACACAAAAAGGTATCCCATACAAAAAATTGGTCCAGCCAAACAAGCCAACCTGGAAGCAGCGGTCAACCTTACGGTCAACGAGGATGAGAACACATGCACACTTGGGGTTGCTGTGACCAAAAAACACACAACAACCAAGGTGTGTGTGTTTGGTTGTGTATATGTGAATAATTGTCGTTGTGTTGTGCATGATAATATGTTGTGTTTACACACATCATGCACGCACACCCATACTCTACCTCTCATGCAGGTCACCCTCCTCAACATAACCACCACCACCACCCTCTTTTCCACCTCCACCCCACCCCTCGACCCGGCCACCCCCTTTCTCACCACCATCACACTCCCACCCAACACCCCTGCCCACCACCTGCGCCTCACTGTGTGTGATGCTGAGGGGCGGGTGTTGATAGTGTACAAGCCAAAGATGCTTCCAGAAGACCCCAAGGTGCCCGAAGCTGCCTCGGAACCTTCCGCACCAGAGGATATTGGCTCCACTGATGAGCTGTACATGACTGGTATGGGTATGGGTGGGTGTTTTTCATGTGAGGGGGTGTGGGTGTTTTCATGCACGAACACATACACTGAAACATGTACATAACAGCATACGCACATTCCCACCCTGTCTCTTCCTCCCACACATCCCACACATATCCCACACATCTCACCCACCTACCCACCCACATCCCACACATCCCACACATCCCAGCCACCCACATCCCACACACACCACAAAAATTCCACCCCCCAGGTCTCCACCTGGAGCAGTACAGACACCCCACACGTGATGCCACTGCCTATTGGTCAGAGGCCCTCAGGAGGGACCCTGGTGATGTGCGCTGCAATGCTGCCATGGGGCTGTGGCACCTGAAACGGTGAGGGAGAGGAAGGGGGATGGTGGGCAATTGTGACAATAGAAAGTGGGTTGAAGTGTGTGCACATACTCTGTTGACCATGTACATACTATACACAAACACACACAAACACACAAACACATAAACACACATAAACACAAAAACACACAGGGGTGAATTAGACACAGCAGCACAATACCTACGCAGAGGCATCACACGCCTAGTCAGCCGCAACCCCAACCCCTATGACGGGGAGCCCCTATACACACTCGGCATCACGCTGCGCATGCTGGGCCGTGATGATGAGGCATATGATGTGTTGTACAAGGCCACGTGGAATTATGCATGGCAAGGGGCAGCATTTGTGAACTTGGCTCAGATTGATTGCCGACGAGGGGTATGTTGGGAGGGGTGTGTTGTGTTGGGAGGGGTGTGCTGTGTTAGGAGGGGTGTGATGGTGTAGGTGGTGTTGTGAGGGGTGTGTTGCGAGGTGTGTGTGTTGTGGAGTAGTTCAATAGTGTTGTACATCATGTGGTCAACATCATGTGGTCAACATCATGTAGTCCTACAAACACCCACACCCTTACCCTCACACACACCCTCACACATAGGATTGGTCAACAGCAGAGGGGCACCTACTGCGTGCCCTCTCAGTCAACACTGCATGCTCCCTTGCTTGCAATCTGCTGGTCATTGTTCGTGCACACATGAGCAACACACCAGTTGCACCATTACTTTGTGAGGACACCACCGACAACAAAACAAAAAACACCACTGAAAACAACAACAACAACAACAACAACAACCCCGAAAACAACAAAAACACCAATGAAAACACCACTACAAAAGCCACAACCCCCCTTGTTGCTTCACTTCAAAACACCCTCAACGAGGACCCTGTTGATTGGTGTGCTCGTCATTTGTTGTATGGACGTGTGGGGTTGAAATGTGATGCTCAGACTGCTATTGATGTGGCAATAGACTACATGGATGCAGGTGTGTGTGTGTTTTTGTGTGTGGTGTGAGGTGTTGTATGATGATACATGTATGTATCTGTGCTTGATGATTGGGTTACTGTACAATTTGTATGTATGGTTCTATACACACACACACATACACACACTACGACGTACCTCAACCTAACCCCACATTCCCCACACCCACACCCCCCACATTCCCCCACACCCCAACACACAGGCTTGTACACACTGGCAATCGACGTCCTCACCCCCCCCCACCCTCCCACCCCCACCACCGGCACCGCCCCCCTCCTCCACTACTACACAGCCTACTGTCACACCCAACTGTCCCAACCCACGCACGCCACACACCACCTGCAAGCAGGCGCCTCTGCATCTCCCGACTATGTCTTCCCAGCACGTCTCCACGACATGGTGGTGCTGCAGTGGGTGGTGGAGACGCAACCACAAGATGGACATGCAGCGTATTACTTGGGTAACTTGTATTATGACAAAAGGAGGTATCAGGAGGCGATTGTGCTGTGGGAGAGGGCGACAGAGCTGCTGCCTGAGTTTGCAATACCATGGAGGAACCTGGGGATTGCATATTTTAATGCACTACAGGTGATTTTGTGTGTGGGGTGTGTTTTGTGGGTGTGTTTTGTGGGTGTGTTTTGTGGTGTGTTTTGGGGCTGTATATGCATATGTATTTGGCGGTGGATGTGTGTGTACATGTGTACAACACAAACAAGGGTGTGCGACATACTTTCCATCCTTTTTTCCCCCCTCAACCCCCCCCCCCCACCCCTACCCCCCCCCCCCCCCCTCACAAACACCCCAACAAACACAGGACCCCCAACGGGCCCTCAACGCCTACACACACGCCCGCACCGCAGCCCCCCACGACAGCCGCCTCCTCTACGAACATGACCAGCTTCGAAAACGCCTCGGTCACGATGCAACTGCTCGTCTGACCACCCTCCAAGCACACCCGGCACTGGTGGCCAGCAGGGACGCCCTGGCAGTGGAAACGTGTGCGTTACTCAACCAGACTGGCCAGCATGCGGCTGCGCTGGAGTTGCTGATGGGGAGGCGGTTTCAACCATGGGAGGGTGGGGAGGGGGAGGTGCTGGGGCAATGGGTGCGTTCGCAGTGTGGGTTGGGGCGGTGTGCGTTGGAGGTATGATGGGGGGAGGGGTGGGGGTGTATGTAGAGTACCTGGCTTTGTTAGTGTATGTTTTGTACTGTGTACACACAGACATACATCCACACTCAAATATACACACGCTCTCTTTCACACACACGCTCAAATTCACACACGCTCTCTTGCACTCACACACACACTCATACACACACACTCAAATACAAACACACACTCATACACACACACACACACACACACACACACACACACACACACACACTCGCCACACAGACCAATGATGCACCAACAGCAGTCACATGTTTTCAAGCAGCATTACAAATACCAGAGTCACTGGGTGAGGCAAAACACCTGCTGGCCAATGACAGTGATGTTCGATATTGGCTGGGGGTTGCACTTGATGCTACAGGGGATGTGGTATGTGTTGTTTTTATATATGGATGTGTGTGTGTGTGTGTGTGTGTGTTTGTGTGTGTTTGGGGGGGAGAGTTGTATGTGTATGTGTGGGGGGAGTGGGGGAAGGGAGAGGGTGTGTTTGAGTGTGTATTTTATGTCGCACAATGGTGTGTATTGTGTGCTTGCAATGGTGTGTATTGTGTGCTTGCAATGGCGTGTACTACCCTAGACCCTCCCTCCTCCCCACCCAACACACACACAATACACATGCAACTATGTGACAAGAAAATCCCCCCCCAAACACACAGGATGCAGCAAAAGCACAGTGGGAAGCAGCAGCAGCATTCAGGGGTGATTTTCAGGGCATGGCTGTGACCCCCTTCAGTGAGATGACGCTGTACAGTGCACTGGCATTGGATAAGCTGGGGAGGAAAGAGGTACGAGGTTGGGTGGGGGTTGTACATGGGGAGGGGGGGTGTACATGGGGAGGGGGGGTGTATATGGGGAGGGGGGGATGTATGTATATGGGGAGGGGGGCGTCTGTGTATGTGTGTGCATGGGGAACAGCGGGAGCATGTGTTTGTATTGTGTACACAGTGTGTATAGTGTGTATTCATGAGAGAACAAGCATTTGTGGTGTCAAACAGTCAACATCCATGAAGCAGTCAACATACATGAAGCAGTCAACATACATGAAGCAGTCAACATACATGAAGCAGTCAACATACATGAAGCAGTCAACATACATGAAGCAGTCAACATACATGAAGCAGTCAACATACATGAATATCCCTTGACCAAACAACACACACCACACCACGCACACCACACCCCCAGGAAGCACACACGCTCCTCCACCAACTCCTCGATTTCGCAACCACCTTGGCTGATACCCCAGCGACCATTGACTACTTTGCCACTAGCCTCCCCACTATGTTGTTGTTTGAAGATGACCTGCAAGCGCGACAAACAGTAAGGGCGCTGTTCCTACAAGCACAGGCACATTGGGGGTTGGGGGCACGGGATGTGTCGGCTGGGTTGTTGAAGGAGGTGCTGGGACGTGATCCGAGCCACCCATTGGCTGCTGATTTGCTGAGGAATGGTTGATCCGTGCCACCCGTTGATCCCACCCATTCATTGGCTGCTGATTTGCTGAGGAGCAATGTATGCTGCTGAGGAATGGTTGATGCGAGTGAGGGTATGCTGCGACTCTCATGTTGCTATCAATATGCTGCGACCCCCATGTTGCTGTCAACATGTTGCTGTCAACATGTTGCTGTCAACATGCTGCAGTCAATGTGTAGGTGACAACAATGGTGGAAGCAATGGTGTTGCTGCCCATGTTGTGAGGGTGTTTGTCACATGCCATGGTGTTGCCAAGTGTGCTGGCATGGTGTTGCTAGGTGTGTGATGGCTACTTGTTACAATGGGGGTGATGGTACATACATGTATGTGTGTGTTTTCATGGCAAGTATGCATTTGTGTTTTGTTGTGTATGTGTATGTGTGTAGGTGTAGGTGTGTGTACATGCACATCGCCCTTTGGTACCCCATATGTAACGAAACACCACCTGGATGACCATAAACTGGATGCATGCATCACCATCACCAACCCCGGTGCATGTATCACCATGCTTTTCACCCAAACAACACACAACCAAACAAACAATGAAATCATCATCTTCCATTTGAGCGTGCACAACATCATGTGTTGACCACCATCCTTGTCATCATCATGCACCATCAACCACCACAATCATGCTCATCAACCACCGCAATCATGCTCATCAACCACCGCAATCATGCTCAGTCACGTCAGACACTCAGTCACTGTCAGACATGTTGGTCACCTCTGAGTGACTCTCCACCTCTGTATCAGCACCACTGTCCCACACACCATCCTCCCCACTCACACCCACCTCCCACAACTGCAGCATCTCATCATGATGTTGACCATGATGTTGACCGGTCAACAAACCGCCCCCGAAGAGTCCAGTCAACACAGCAGGAGTGTGGCTGTCACTTGCAGCAGTGTCCATTTGTGCGAGTGCTGCTTGACGTTGGTTTTCTAGGGCTTGTCGTATGAGGGCGAGGCCTGCACGATCATTCCCCACAATGCTGTCGATTGGTACCTGAACGGTGTGTGATGATGCGTGTGTGATGATGCGAGTGTGATGAATGGTTTGTGATGATGCGAGTGTGATGAAGTTATGATTACATCAACACAACCATCAACACACACACACACACACACACACACACACACACACACACACACACACACACACATACACACACACACACACCTGCTGCAGTGCATCTGCCCCCATGAGTGCAGCCTGTTGCAAGCACCGAACAGCTCGTGCTGCAGTACGCTGGGCATGTGCGTCCCCTGCGGGGCCCTGGGGTCCCTCTCGCAGCTCCAGCCACTGCAGGAGGGTTGTGCGAAACTCACCCCACAAGTTGAGGAGCAGTGTTGGGTGATGATGCTGGTGTTGAGGGTGGTGGTGGTGGTGTTGGGTATATGCACACACAAGGCATACAGTGCAGTACAGAATGGACAATACGTTACATCCTGTCACCCTACATACATACAACCCACCCCCAATCACCCCCCCCCCCCAAAAAAACAAACACACCTGTCCCACACAAAACCCATCCAGTGCACCTCGCCATGCCTGACCACACCCAGCAAATGGCCAATGATCATCAGTCACCAGTGCTAGCAGCAACTCTCGTATCCTCAACGCCATCTCACACACGCTCTCCGACACACGCACACCCCGTCGCCAGCCGTTGCGCTGTGTGCGCCACACCCTGCGGACAGCTGTCCATGGTACGCGTTCCTCCATAGTGATGACATCATCCCGGAGGGTGTCGAGGACTTCCCGGAGTGCCGGGGTGGCGGTGGAAGAGGGGGCCCCGGGGGGGGGCCCAAGGGCCCATGCTGCTGGGCTATAGTCTTCATCCATTGCTGTTTTCGTAGGGGGTTGTTGTGTAAGGTGTTGGTGGTGGCGTGTATGCATGCAACAATAACACCATACAACATACACCCCGTCGCACCACCCACAGTCATCTTCCCTTCCTTTACCCCCCACATCCCCCCACCCTCAACATACATCGAGCGGATGGGCTATCAAACGTGGGCGTCCTACTCAAGTAATGATGAAGGCTGTTGTGATGATTGTTTGGTATTTTGAGTTTTTGCAATTGCATAGGCGCTGGGAGGGGTCCATGTACTTGCACAGTGAGGGTCCCATCTGCGTCTGCGCCACCTACCACCACGCCATGATGGGGACGGGCATCTTTGGGGGTGTTGCGTTGCACGATGATGGCGTCGCCGGGCTTGAAGGCATCAACGGCAGTGAGGATTGTGGATGATGCCGACACGGCATGTTTGAGGGCTTGCATGTCACTCGGTGGCTGTGGATCAGTGGGGATTGTATTGTATTATGTAAACACACTGTACATCATGTTGTCTACCAAAATCAACACCTGTTGCTTATGGAGGATTTCCGCGGCATGTTTTGCTGCTCTGGCCACATCTTGTGCTTGAACTGCAGCAACAAACGCTGCTGATTTCTGCAGTTGCTCTGCAATAGTTTCTCGTTGTGCCTGTTGTGGAGTTGTGGTATGCGTGCTGGTGTGCACTGGCAGCATCTTGGATGATACAACATCATGCACAACACCCATACCACGTTTTCAGCTGCCATGTTGATTGCTGTTCACACTATACTGCAATATGCTTTGTAATGCGACCAAGCGTGTCGAAACTCCACCTGTTCCTGTACTAGTGCATGGGGTCTACATTTTCAGGTTGTGGTGGTGTATCTTTGGGATGTGTGTGACAATAACACTTTTGAAAGAAGCAGCTTTGCGATGCTGTTTTTTGTGAGTGTCGTGGAATTAATCTGGGGGAAAAAATATTTGCAGGGTGTGGAACACATGCTGTTGAACGAGTGGCTGCGGATGACTGCACATCCACACAACACCACACATATGTTGTGCAGACAACGTGGTGTTTGCAGCATGCACCAATGTGAGTGAATCCTGCACAGTTGCATAGTGGTCTAGGGCAGTTGAGAGTGGGTGGTCACTGGTCAGTCATCTAGTGCCACACGTCCTTTTTTGTGCACCTGATTGTTCTTTTTAATCATTCCCACCAATTCAAGTCGCACAATAGCTGCAGTTTCGTATCTCCCCTTCAATCCACAACAGAAGACCAACCCCAGGGCAGACTATGAGGCTTCCAACAACATCCACGAGCATTGCACGTTCCAGCGCACAGCCTTCATGTTGTACAGCTGCGTTACATGTCGGTACGTTGTTTGTACATAGTGCTGCATTTGATGAACGATGTGCACATGAATGCAAGTGTCAACCATACAATGTGCATGTCCACACACACATGTGGAAACGCCCCCACATCCACCAGGTGCACAACCAATAACAGCCACCTCAAGCACTGCAGCACCATGGCAACAACCACTTGTAGATCAGGCAATAGCACGAGGGCTACCCCCACTGCCTCCTGCTGTGGCTTTGGGCAAGTTTGATGCGCTCCATCGGGTATGGTGTGGATGCACCCAGGAACATGTGTATCATACCACCCATCATGACCACCCTCACAACACACCATCAATTCCAGGGCCATCAAGCATTGGCAGCAGCGTGTGGAGCACAAAACATGCAGCCATGGATGGTGTCGTTCTCTGGCATGGCACAGGTCTTGGGATGGCCACAACGACTACCACTGGTTGCACCACAGGACAGGTGTGGTTACGTAATAGTTGTGCAGCACACACACCATGCATGCACATGTAGAGTACATTTTTTGTCACCACGATCCACAATCTCCCCATCTGGGATCTCATCACCCATGATCATCCCCCACCACCCAGGGCCAACGTGCTCTCCACATGGGCACCCCTGTGCCACAACCAAACCCCCCAGGAGCTCTACATACCGTTTAAAGAAGTACGTTCCCTCTCACCGAGAGCGTTTGTGGATCTCTTGGCGCAAACATTGCATGTGCGGCGGGTGGTGGTGGGTGAAAACTATAGGTTTGGGTACAGGGCTGCTGGTGATACTCGTGTACTGCAAGAAGAATGTGCACGCTTTGACATTGAGGTGTGTGTGTGGGGTGTGGGGTGTGTGGGGGGATGGGGATGAGAGGATGGCTTGTGATGTGATCATACAGCAGGTTGTATCAATACACATACACATCAATACACATTATACCTTACTCCTGTGCATGTGGTCATCTTCCTGTGTCATTTCCCAGGTGAAGGTGTTGCAATTGGTAGAGCAGCAGCAGCAGGATGATGGTGATGGGGGTGATGGTGATGGTGATGGAGGCAGTAGTGGTGGCACAGTGGATGATGGTGGTGCTGGTGTGTCGTCCTCAAGGGTGTGTATGTGTACTTGTTGAACGCTTGATGTATATGTGCATCACCACCACAATCATGTGTGTGTGTGTTGTGGGGCGTGTGTGTGTTTGTTATATGTCGATTGAACACAAGTACATGTTGACTCAACACAATAACCTAGTACATGTTGTGACAACTGCTATACATGACATACAGGTGAGAGAAATGCTTGCTGTGGGATGTATGCAAGAGGTGGAAACCATGTTGGGGAGACCATACAGACTGGTGTCTGTGTTGATGCACAACCAACTACCACAACTCATACACAATCATCCCAATGGGGCATGTCCACCACTCAGGTACGCGTAGTGGGTTGTTGCATGTTGTTTCAATTGCACACGCCGTGTACATCCCTGATTCATCATCTGGTATACATCCATCAGAGTATCACACACCCAACAAACACATACACCCAGTGTGCCATTGTCGAGCTTGTGCAACCAGCCACCTGGAGCAGGGGTGTACACTGCCAGCTTGCAAGTGGCACCCATGTCTGACATGGATGCACGTGCGTGTGCGACCGCAGCATGTGAGGATCAGCCGGCCGATGGGTCAGGAGAGCCAGTGCACCTTGCACAGCAGCTGGTAGAGCTGCAGGTAGCACAGGATGGGACGGTGCTGTTGCCCCTTGAGGTGGGGGCATTGCAAGACTTGGCGCGCACGGGGGAGATGGAGGCCCGGGGCGTGCAGCTTGAGTTGACGTTTTGTTGATGTATTTGTAGTTTTGTTCGTTGGTCACTGGTATTCTCTAGAGCATTTTTTTGAGTAACGCGCAGTGTATGCAACGTGTGGTATCAAGGCAACCATTGCAGACCAACACACATTTGTGATGATGGAAACACAAACAAATGCTTCACGAGTCGCGCAGCTTTTGGACAATCTTCCGAATAGGTACTGTGCGTTTGTGTATGAACATGCTGTAGACACCGTGAGAAGCTGAAGATAACAAACCCATCCACAAGAAAACACCATCATCATGCATGCATGCATCCGCCACCCCTCCCTCAACCCTCAACCTCACCCTCAGCAGCAGTGGATGCCTGCAGCACGTAGTACCAGGCAGGACTGTCACAGTGGCACCTATCACCTATGTGGCACAAACATCCCAACGCAAACAACCAGTATTGGTACAGTCAGACCGCAGCAATCTCCTGGTGCACTGCTTGATACGACAACGTGAGAAAGAAACACGAGAGAAACTGCAGCAGAAGAAACGGTATGTGCATGTGTGTGTATGTACATATATATACGTGAAAACATTTTGTTTGTACATACAACACAGGCCAGGAGGTGCACCGCAGGAGGGGGCGAGTGGGAGTGCTCCCCTTACAGGTGGGGGGGGTATTTCTGACTGTTTCCTCTGTACTATTTGCTCTTCCAACATATGCTGTGCTGTCCCATACACACAACTACATGCACACCCACATACACTCCTACATACACCCCCCCACACACAGGCACCAAGCGTCCCCGTGCACAGCTCTACACACTGTTGGACCTCAAAGCATTCACAAAGGAGGAGCTGGTCACGTTACTGAGGGAGAGGGGGGCACCTGTAAAGGGCAAAAAGGTGAGGTTTGGTATGTGATGTGGTGTGTGGTGATGTGTGGTGTGTGACAATACGTGGTGTCAGGTGGTGTGTTTTGTGAATGTTGACATGTTTGCACATTGGATATATTCACACATTGAACATGTTTGCACATTGCACATGTTCACACATATCACACCTACACACAGGAGGAGTTGATAGCACGTGTACTGGAACTACAAAAGAGCTCAACAACACGCTCGTGATATGTGCTTGATTGGTCTGATGATGTTGGTGTTCATCAACACGCTCTTGATGTGTGTTTTATTTGTCTGACGATGTGAGTGTTTATTAACATGCTCTTGATGTGTGTTTTATTTGTGTAATGATGTTTATCAACTCTCAACTTGGTGCTCAACATGCAAAACAATCATTACTTGCATCATTTGTGTTACACATGCAGTGTACCATCATCATGTGCAGCAGCAGCCAACCACAACACAAACCACAACAGGAACCACAACACCAACATCAATGCTGCTGGCATATGCAATACCCACAACCTCAACCACTCCCCACATGAAAGAAAAAACACAGGGCGAAACAACACAGGAGCACACCATATGAAAAAAAAAGGAGGAAAAGAAAGACTCTTAAAATATGTGAAACACAGTCAACCCTGCAAACAACAAAAAGCAAATGCCTCCCACAATGCTAATGGTTTTCTCAGATATGTATTGACTTGCCAATGTGCCCCCCAGTATAGCAATTACTGTGGCTGCTGCATGCCCAGCTATTGCACCCACTGCCACACCTATGTTGGGTATTGGGAGGGTGATGGTTATTGGGAGGGGTCGATGGTTAGTACACACCCACAAGTACACACCCCATCCCCCTTTCATTTCCCATTCCCCTGTCATTTTCTTGTTTTCATTTCCCTTTCATTTCCCCATTCCCATTTTCATTTCCCCATCTCCCTTCCTCCACCAATCCACATACCTACGGGTGACTGTGAAGCCCCCAATGCAATCGTAGCAAGCATTGACCTATCCCCCCATTCCGCAACAAAAATAATCGACGCCACCTGCAAAAACGATGTCCATGCACCTGCCTCTGTTGCTATTTTACCACCCTTCTCTGCAGCAGCTACTTCTTCCTCTGCCTCTGACAGCTCCGAGCCCTCATCGTCTGCATCAGTGCTTTCCAAGCCATCCTATGAGAGTGTGTGGGGTAGGGTGGGGGGGTGCAGAGGGGTGTGTTTGGCGTGTACAAAATGTGTATACAAGCTGTGTATATGTACATTGAAGCAGTGTATACATGCATGCAGGCTGCTGAAAGAATATACACTTTTTTTTTTTTGTGTGTGTGTGTACATATATACAGTATGTATGCTGCGTATGGCCTGTGTGTGCTTTCTACACCAACTCAACAGCCCCCTCACCCACACCTACCTTGAGTGACTTGAACCCAAAATACAACAACAACGCCACACCCAAATATTCCCCCACCGGCGCACTCGTCTGCACCAGACTCGGTACATTTTTACACACAAACCCAATAGCCACAGATACCACAGACATGACAGACAGGGCTGCCATGGTACCAGTGAAGGCGACCATTTGCCCCAGTTTCATTGCCATGAGGGCTGCTATGAAAAATGTCTTGTCGCCTATCTCAGAGAGGAATATGAGGGAGAGGGAGGCAAGGAAGCCTGAGCGACCTAGAAGCGAGTCACTGAGGAATTCCTGTGGAGGGAGGGGTGCATACAGGTGTGGTATGGGGGGTATATAGGTATGGTGTGGGGTGGGGGTTGTGGTGTGAGGGAGGTATGGGGAGGGGGGATGGTGGGGATGGTGAAGGGTATTTGTGGGATGCATGGTGAAGGGTGCTTGTAGGATGCATGGTGAAGGGTGCTTGTAGGATGCATGTGCACGTATTGTGTTGGTGATGATGGATTGTACATGGATGTACTGCTGCTGCACAAAACAACCATGACATACCCTACACGCACTCCACCAATACACACCTTGACAGCAGGTGCACTGCCCGTCTGCCATACAGCAAAGCATGCCACACATGCAGCAACCACCACTGCCACTGCCCAAACAAGCAATCGATTGCCAGGCCTGTGTGTGTGCATAGACAGTGTAGATTGTCACATGCCACCCAGGCAGTCCACCCACACAACATACTCGTTATCGTCTGGTGTGGTGGAGCCAAAGTTGGTTTGTAATGCTTGACGACGCTGTGATTTTGCTGGATGGGCATGGGAGGGCACAGGGGAGCACAAGGGGTGTGCAACCCGTAGAGGGCATGTGGTTGCATGTGGTTGCACTGCAGGGGTATGCCGTGGCGTCACGAAGCGCCGTGCAGATGTGGTGTGCACTATTGCCGATCCATTGCGCAGTGCTGAGAGGAGCAAAGGCGTGTGTGACAGCCTGGTTGCAGCCATGGTCAATGCAAGTTGACACCCTGCGTGCTGTGGTGCTGTGCTTTCGGAATCAACACACGAGATACTGCTAGGCACGCAGGATGCAGTGGAATGGGGTTTTACAATGTATTCTGCTGCTCGTGGTTTTCACAAAGATGTGCACTTTGTGGTGGGTGTTGAATATTATCAGTGCCAGAACAACTGATGCTGTGCAATGCATGCTTGTTATGACATTGCTATGATCAATATGACGAATATGGGAACAGCGGCAGCACACCTAGACTTGTGCTAGACTACGATGCAATTGCAGCAAAACCCCACAGCTGGTGACAACAAACACACAACACCAGCGTGCCGTATACACAGTGGAACACAACGATCAAACCAATAAACATCTCTTTGTTTCTTCTTTCAACAAGCACATCCCCATCATCGACACCATCCCCGAGACCAGGGCGCCCCTGCTCGCGCCCCTGTCGCCAGCCATGGCACACCAACCCATTCCCCCTCAGCATATTGATGCAGAGGCTTCACTGGTGTGTGTGTGTGGTGGGACAGCCTGTCGCCCGGTTGTCCCCATCGTGATCATCATCACCAACCGCATCTTTATTACCCCCCAACACAGCCTGTACAAAGCAGTCGCAGTTTATTCTTTTCTGATTCTAAAAGTTTCTTATCACGAATTCTTCCCTCTGGTCGATCCAAGCAATCACTTACTGGGCAACGCAGTGGGGATGGGAGCTTCACTGCAGCCAGACCACGGAGGGGGGGCACATTGGATCGTGGCACTGGGTTTTACAAAGAGGAGCGCAAAAAGCTAAAGATACCACACCTGGTGGAGACTGGCAAGTATGTTGTGGCTGTATGTGCTGGTGATTGATTGTAGTTGGTGGTTTCTTTGGCGGTACTTGCTGGCGTGTTTTTGTACACACATACTCAACACACGCATATTCAACACACACATATTCAACACACGCACACATTCAACACACACAGGCATGCAGGACAAACCCGTGTGGCATGGGTGGGTGTTACACGGAGACGTTTGTTGTATCACCTGTTGAAGAGAGGTAGGTGCATTGAGTATGTTTTGTATGTGCTTTTGTGTGACTGTGCTGCGTGTGTGTATGTGTATGTACAGCTGTATGTAGTGTACACAATATGTATGTACAGCTGTAGGTGGTGTACACATGGGTATGTCAATGTATGTGCACAAGCATAAGCACACACTATTCCTTGTCCAACACGACACGTACATAATAACAACCACCACCATCACACATACACACTCACACTCTACTCACCCAACAGATTTCTTCATCACCGCCATCAATTCTTCTGTGCAGCATGTTGCCTTGTGCATATGTGCTGCATATATCATTAGCTTTTTGCTCTTTGCTGTCATCTGGTGGGGCGTAGTACTGTATGTGGTGATGTTGGGTGTATGATGATGGTTGTTGTTGTTGGTGGTGGTGTTGGTAGTGGCTGCAATGTTTGTCTGTCAATACCATCATGTTGGCCTTGGCTTTTCACAAACACATGCGTAGTACACACATACCACATTCTCACCCACATACATTCCCTCTCTCACCTACATATATTCCCTCTCTCTCACACACACATTCTCCAACACACCCCTCCTCTCCCCCCCCCGCCACACCACAGTGGTTATGGTGACAACCAATGCCTGAGCCCTGTTGATGGATTTGGTGATGCCCTCATATTCTCCACCATCACCCAAAGCACCATTGGCTACGGCAACATAAACATCCTCTCATGTTGGACCGGGGCATGGTTGCTGGTGCTGCAGTCCCTGGTGGGCATGATTATGGATGCGATTGTTATTGGTATTGTGTTTGCCCGAATCAGTCACCCAAAACAGCGTAGCAGGACTATCTTCATTAGTGATTCAGCGGTTATTGCACGACGGTGTGTATTTGATGGGGCTGTTGGGTGCTGTTGCTGTTTTGGTACTTGTTGGTGTACTTGTTGTGCTTGTTCTCCTTTTCTTTATTGTTGTACTCATTGTTGTCACTCATGTCCCCCTTCTTCTTCTTCTTCTTCTTGTTATTGTACCCCTTGTTGTCCCGCATCTGTCCCGCATCTGTCCCGCATCTCCCATACCCACCCACCCACCCACAAAAATAGGGATGGTGTGTTGAAATTCATGTTTCGCATAGCAGACGTACGAAACGCCCAAGTGGTAGAGCCCAAGGTACTGGCGTATCTGTACAGTTGGGGTGATGGTCGCACCACTGCTGAGGGGGAACACATCCCGTTTAGGGCAGACCCATTGAATATTGGCTATGTTGATGGCATGATGCTGCTGCCACTGACAATAGAACACACGATTGACGAAAGGAGTCCCTTGTATGGGCATACCCATGATAGCTTGGTGGTATGTGAGGAGGGAGGGGGGGGGGGGGGGGGTACCTTGATGTGTGAAACCTGCATACATCAATGCACACACACCCCTGTATACCACACTCTCTATCCTATGCACACGCACACCCTGTCCTATACACACGCACACTGTCCCATGCACACACTCTATCCCTCTCCCCACCCCCAGGCACTGCAAGCTGAGATAGTGGTGACATTTGAGGGCACCACTGAGTACGGCAACCCCTTTATGGCACGCCAATCATACCTCCCCTCTGAGATACACTGGGGTCACCAATTTGCCAAGATTGTGCATAGTACACCCAATGATTCATTCTACACGGTGGATATAGGCAGGTTTCATGATGTGGAGCCCCAGAGGGGGTTGCCTATGTTGCCGCCTGCGAGGTTATCACAGCTGGTGGTGGGGAGACAGGTGTGTTTTTGGTTGTGTTTGTGTGTGTCTGAGTGTATGCATGGTGTGCATGTGTGTGAGGGAGTGTGTGCGTGTGTGTGTGAGGGAGTGATAATGTATGTGTGTGTCTAGACTGTTGACCACAGTCTACATGACAATGATAAAGTGTTGACTATGGTGTTGACTGTTGACCGAGGGGATATACATCACACAACACATACATATATACATGGGTATGCACACACATGCATGCACCAATACTCCCCCCTCCCCACACAAACACATTCATGCACTTGTGACAGATATCCACTGTACCCTATCCCCTCTTGGGCGAAAACACATTGGTGGTGAGTGATATTGCATGTGTGTGCATGGTTGACCATGCGTTGACCATCATGTGGCGGGTGGGTGATACCTATGCCAATCAAATGGTGGAGGTGCATGCTCGAGCCTACGTACTGCGGTATGTCTTGTGTGTAGGTTTTGTATGTTTTAATGGTTGTGTGTCCATGTTTTGCTTACGTTTTGTCTATGTTTTGTGTGTATGATGAATGTATGTGGGGGGATGTGTACGTATGTGGGCTGTATGCACGTCTGGAGATGATTGGCAACGTGTGGGCTCATACATGGGGTGTGTAGATGTATGTGCACGGGAATGACGACAATGCACGAGTATATGCATCATTATCACTATTATTATCATTATCATTATCATTAGGTGGCATGCTACTGAGGATGATGGATATGCATCGTACACCCAGCATGAACTGGAACTGGGGTTTTCAGACAAGGGCACGGTATGTCGTTGACCATGCGTTGACCATTGACCATGTGTTGACTATGCGTTGACTATGTATGGATTTGACTGCCATCCACATGCCTTGCACATGGCAAATACCCACCCACCCAGCGCCCCCAACACATCAAGACACCCACCAAATACCACCCACCCTCACCTCACCTCACCTCACCTCACAGGATCGTTTGCTCTTGCGTCTTCCTGTGATAGTGTGTCATACGATTGATGACGCCTCCCCCCTTGCACATTGGAGACAGGGTGATGGTCGAATGGCTGATGCTGATGCTGACTTGCTGTTTGTGGTGTGTTGGTGTGTATGTTGGTGTGTATGTGTGTGTGTGTGTGTATGTGTGTGTGTATGTGTACGCATGTGTGTGATTAAAGGCTCACCCCCCCACCCCCCCCACCCCACCCCACTCCCATGCACAGGTGGAGGGCTATTGGTATTGCAACAGACAAAATGCAGTACGCATGAAAACCTACAATGTTCTCAACAGTGTCAAGTTTGACCACAAATTTGTCAACATTATTACACCACCACAACATACACATGATTTCAAGCCACGTGTTGATTGGAGCAGGTGAGAGAGAGAGAGTGTTGTGTGTGTGTGTGTGTGTGTGTGTGTGTGTGTGTGTGTGTGTGTGTGTG
>VFQP010001565.1_pt1 | contig 29949 bp, 46 predicted proteins | sample 3512351 | NCBI WGS metagenome assembly VFQP01 (sample SAMN10412372, study PRJNA504923) | tailings metagenome | isolation source: Relicate 1 Philex TSF1 revegetated site | place: Philippines: Tuba, Benguet | collected 2017-08-29
CAATAACACACACCTCGCCATGTGATTCTCCAACAGCTGCGCCTCCACAATCCCAATCAACGGCCGCCGTGTACTTGGTGCCAGATATCGCTCACATCGCTGCCCCTCTTCCCGCAGGCGACGCTCTACAAACAACAAATACTCGGGCACATCACATGCCGCCACCATACGCGCCCCCTCTTGTACATAAAATTGGGTCGTCTCTTTCAAAAATGGCACCTCAAACAGTTCAACATAGGTACCCACGCTCATAAACATGGAAGTGAGGTGCCCCAGACGCACACGGTCGATGGATTCCCCTGCACGATCACATGCGACATCGCGCAGCATGCCCGTGATTGTCTTTTGCTGCACTGCCGTGTGCTTTTCCAAGTGCTGCTGAAAGGACACCACGCCCATGTCAAACAGGCTGCGTATGGCTGAGCCAGAGTTGAGGACATGGGAACGGTCGAGGTATAAAAACACCGAGCGCACAGTGAGCAGTTGTGCACACAGTGTCGACCACACCCGCTCCACGTGTCCCAGAAACACTTGCTCATTTCCTGCATGCATGGCTGCAAGGCTGGCAACCTGGGCACCAATGTGGGCATCACATTCTGCATGAAGGCGCTCATAGAGCAACGGTGCAAGCTTGTGGGCACACATGTCTTCCACTGCCCGGTACAACTCTTCCAGGCTCGTGGCAACGGGCTGCTGGTTGAAGATGGCTACGATTGCATGTTTTAGTTTTGCCCAGGTTGCATCTGCAAAGTCTGCTGGGAGCTTGGGTGCTGATTTCAGAGGCTTGATCACCAGCTTTTTTGCTGGGGCTGCACTTGGCCTTGCCTGTCTCGTAGACTGGCTAATCATTGTTTTCGTGTGGTTATGGTTGTGTCATGGTTGTTTGCACAAGGAGGAGAAGGATGTGCAGGGATTATGTGCTATAGTGATGCAGTGAGTTTGTGAGCTGCTCGTGTTGCTTCTCAAACGTGGAGCAAGTTGTTTGTATTATCGTGACAATATTACTGTGTTGATGAAACGCGTTGCACAAAGCAAAAACAGCCCACTCGCCCAACACCCCTCCGGCACCATTCATTTCAATGCATCCTCCTTTACAAAGCACCCGGCTTTTGCGGTGTGCCAGGCCGTGGGCCAGGACCGGCAAGACCCCCAGCACCATACATGAAGTGTTGTCGCTTTTCCGCAGGTCGCAGTATCTGTTGTTGTGGAGGTATAATGATGTGGGATGATGCAAAACCTCATGCGTATGGTAACATACTACACACACCTGGAAGGAGCACATCAGTGTCTCGTCCACACTCATCATTGCGCCCGCATTGTCAAACTCTCCACAATAGTTGGGCGCAGAGAATATCGTAACCAGCTGACGGCGCGCGAAAAATTCATATCCATCCTCCACCACCTTTGGTTGTTTTTTGGGGGGGAGAGGATTGTGAACATGGGTTTGCGATGAAAAAGGCTTGCCAAATCATGTGGGATTGACGAGGTTGAGACACAACACACAATGTGCCACAGTACACAATGTGTTGATGGTGATGTTCAAAACAGCAGCATGGCCACCCCACGGATCAATATACCTGATGTGCCCTGCAAATCAGATCCAAATCATGTGTTTGCAAAAAATCTGTCACACTATCCGACCCAAATGTGTACGACACCCCACGGTCGTTTTCCCCCCATCCCTGCACATCCTTGTCGGGATCTGCCCACAGCAAATCGCACAAGAGCCCAGCATCTGGCACATCCGTGGGGCGTGGGATGCGCTTGATCTGGTCGAGCTGCTTGAGGTCGGGGGACAGACCACCGTGCATACAGAGAATCTGTTGTTGGTGGTGTAGGGTGTTGTGTGTAGAAGAGTGTTGTGTAGAAAACTGTTGTGTAGCACACACAATGGGTTGTGTAGAATATACAATGGAGGTGCACTTAAACTTTTAGAGCCAGCAGCACAACACATACGTAAAAACACAAGCACCCCAATACATGCTTAAAAACACAAGCACCCCAACATACGTAAAAACACAAACACCAACCGCACCTTTTCATCAATGAGTGCAGCCACTGGCAAGCAATTGAAGCAATCTGTAAACGTTTTCCACAAGCGCACAGTGTAGCGACGCTTGCATTCGTCGTAAAACCCATAGATGCGGTTGATGGATGCACACTCATGGTTGCCACGCAAGAGGAAAAAGTTTTCAGGGTGCTTAATCTGTTGGGTATGAGCACATAGGTGTGGTGGTATGATGACATGGTGCTGCTGCATGGGCGTTGCCATCCCATATTGTGTATGCTGCACAATGCTGCACCATCAGTCATTATCACTTCACATACCTTGTATGCAAGCAACAGACAGATTGTTTCGAGGCTCTGCTTGCCACGGTCTACATAGTCACCCAGGAACAAGTAGTTGGCCTCGGGGGGAAACCCACCATATTCAAACAGACGCAGCAAGTCTGAATACTGCCCGTGAATGTCACCTGGATGTGTGCAGATTGTATGCGTGTGTGCACATAACCACCAACCACCATCACCTCCACCACACACATACCACAAATCTTTATGGGTGCTTCCAGCTCGAGCAGGTTGGGTTGGGAGAGGAAAATTTCCTTGGCTGTGATGCACAGCATGCGTATTTCATTTTCCGACAGCTGCACCTGCTTGCCAGGCTTCTTCTTGCGAACTTCTAGTAGACGATCGATGATATCATCAAGCAATGCCTCCTCCTGTGCACAAGGACCGTTGCAGCGTGATGCACACCAATAACCCAGCAACTCGGTGCACAAGCATTCACAGGCTGCTCACCATGTTTCCCAGTCCTTGCAACAACGCCAATGGTAAATGGGCCCAGAGGCCCCTATTGTGTGTTGGAGATGCAGCCCACCACCTGTAGACCTCCTCCCTCGTTGCTGTCTCTCACCGAGCTGCTGACGCCGTACTATCCATGATTGGTTTACGTTTTGATATTATTTACGACGTTTTGATGATGCGTGGGTGCGAAACACACACAGAAATAAATACTGCATGCCGTCGGGCTGCACATCAAGGACTTGCACTCTTCTTGTACATGCCACCCTCCAGCACCAGCTTTTCCTCTGCCACCAGCCGCGCAAGGTAGCCAGCCAGCTCCTCCATGCTCTTGTCATACGGTGGCTGCACTGCAAACATCTTGAGCATGTTGTGGATGCGGTCGAGCGGCAGGGCATCAAAATTCGTGAGCATACCCATGATGTACGTCTCAAATGGCCCCATGGACAGCACTGTATTGTCCACGTTGCTGGACCCACCATCGTCATCATGCATGTCCTCATCCATATTGCCTGCCGCACGGGCTCCCCCCTCGGCCATCTGCTCCGCGCGGGTGTAGATCCACCCACCATCCTCCCCTCGTGCTTCCACAATCACACCTTGGTTAACCCAAAACAGCACCCGACGACGTGTCTCCTGTGCAGGCATGCCCACGTGTGCAGCAAGGTCGTTGAGCGCCCATGTGGACTGGTTGGTAAACGCACACAACAGGGTGGCCTGCACTGGGGTGACATCCATCGACAACATGGTGTTGCCCACGGTCACGTCGAGCGACACGGTACCCAATGTTTTCTTCCAAATCAATTTGCGGGGGAGCTTGGTGCTGTGGTACTTGGCTGCATAGGTATCGAGCATCTCCTGCACATGGGATGGCACGATGAGGTCGTCATCGTTCGACAGCGATGGCCAAAACAGATGCGACACCACCGTGGCACTCAGGCACTGTGTGTCAACAAGCGGCCGATGCTTGTTGGCCTTGGTGGGGGTTGCCGTGTTGGGGAGGTTTTGGATCATGGTGTTGAGGCGCTTGCTGTCGATCACATCCTTGAGCATGATGTCGGCGGTGTGCAAGTTGGATTCCCCAAAACGCAGCTTGAGCAGCTCCAGGGTGTGCAGCTCTCGTTCCACATTGTAAAAGTCAACCTAGTGGGTGGGTTGCACAACGATGATGATGATGATGATGATGATGATGATCAACACACATTGTGCCAACCCTACTGCACACCTTGCTGAGTAGTTTATCAGCCAGCATGGATCTGTACTCGTTGATAAACAGCTCCTGGCTCCCGTAAATATCCACCAAGTTGCCGATGATGTCAGCCTGCCTACCTCGTGGCTGATCAGGGTTGCTGTCAATAGGTGCTGGTTCCCATCCCTCAATCGCCTGGGGTTGTTTGTATTGATTGTTGACATTGATTGTTGATATTGATTCAGTGGGAATGATATTGCATATTGCATCTGCACAGCGTGTTGCACACAGCACATTGCGTGATGCCAGCATCCCTCCATCACATCTGTGATCCACACATACCTGCCATAGTTGCTTATCAGAATCAATGTTGGCCTCCTCTGCAGCATCCATAGGGGGGTCCGGGGGTGCCACCCTCAGCTCCTCCAACAGGCCCCCCTCGGGACCCCCCTCGCCCTCCTCCCCAGCATCGTCATCTGTGAGCAGCGTCACTATGCATCGAATCGTATCACGTCGGCTGCGCAAATACTCCCTGGTTGGTGTGCACGTGGTGTGAGGTGTATTATTTGTGCATGCACATGATTGTACAAATGCACATGTATACATACACATGTACACACACAGACAAGGATCCACACATTGTACTGCTTCTCCTTGTTGTACACCCACTCTCAACACATACTTGATAGGCGCACCAATAGCCCCTAACAACACGTCTGTAGGATCAATACACCGCAGCACTTTAATCGTGGATGTGTATGCCTGCAAGATGTCCCCTGTCATGGCACCCACATGCAGCAATCGCCGTTGCACGTCCCCACCAAACACTCGTACACAGGTGGCAGCCAAGCTTGTTTGCTGGAGGCATGTTTTCAAATCCTCCACAGCAGGTGCACTGTCTGGGAAATCGAGCAAGATGTCAAACATGTCGGTGATGCGCAACATGCCAACGGTGTAGTACACGTAGAAATCCAGGCGCTGCTGCCATGCTGCAAGTGTATTGGGACCCTGTGTTGTTGAGGTGGGTGTTGCGGTGGGTGTGTTGAGGTGGGTGTGCTGAGGTGGGTGTGTCGAGGTCTCACACACTTATTCTCACACATCCACACACATAAACACACACACACACACACACACACACTCACACACACGCAAAGCACTCCACTTATTGCCCAGTCCATCAAACAATCTTGCACCCCACCCCCACCCCCACCCCACCCCAAAACACATACCCCACTGGGCACCACCAGGGGCAAAAACGCCATCGCCAGGTTTTCTGCATACGCCAATGCTTCTGGAAGCACCTGTTTGTAAAACACCTTGGATGTATGTGCTGCAAGTCGTTGATGTAGGTGACGACTGAGGGCCCTGCCTGCTGCTGCCTCACTATGCTCCTGTGTGAGTGAGTGTGTGTGTGTGAGTGTGTGTGAGTGTGTGTGTGTGTGTGAGTGTGTGTGAGTGTGTGAGTGTGTGAGTTTGGGTGTGATTGGGTGAGTGGGTGTATGTGTGTATATGGGAGTGTGTGTGTGTGTGTGAGTAGGTGGGTGGGTGGGTGTACATGGGTGTGTGTGGGAGTGTGTATGTGTGTGTGTATGGCACATGCAACACTACAACACACCTGCAGTCCCAGTGCACACAGGGCCCTGCTCACAATGCCCAGTTGGGATCCCCAGGGCCCCTGTATGAGGGCCTGCAGCTGTTCGGGTGGGAGTGATGTTGGTGCAGTGGCTGGCTGCTGTGTGGGGTATGAAGGGTGTGAGTATGTTTGGTGGAACGTGGGGAGGATATGCACCAAAAAAGAGTGTAACACAATAATAGTTGCAGTAAAACCCAGCAATACGCACCGCATCGTCGTCCATTGTACCATCCTCATCCCCATCCGCATCCATGGCAAACACATCAGCAGCGTATTGTTCCAATGCAGTGCTGTATTCCATCAGCGCAGATGACAAGTAATGTTCCAGCCACTGCATGAGCTGCAGGTGTGCATGTGCAATGAGCATCGCGCCGACCCTATGGGATTGCGATGGGATTGCGATGGGATTGCGATGTACCCCGATCATGCACGATGGATCATAATGACATGCTTCGTGTATCATGCACAGCATAACAACAACGACGCACCGCTGTACAAAGATGTTGCCCACTGCAAGGAGCTTTGCAATGTCCCCAGCACTCGGGGATGGGTGGGGTGCGTGTTGTTGATCATGGGGATAGCTACTCCCTAGGCTTGCGTGTACATCACGGAGTGTTTGCCCCGCGACACCCTCCAGCAGCTCCTGCAAGGCTTGGGTACGTGTTGCCAGTCCCTGTGGGTGTCGAGGCGGTGTATACAGTCCCATATTTGCAGTCGTGCATGCCGTCGCCTCTCCAGCACCTTGAGCAACATGACCAATTCGACACCATGACGCTGAGGTACGGCACCAAGCTGCTGCAAGCTAGATGACTGATACTCACCAATGCTCTCCTGGATGGATGATCAACACAGGGTTTTCTACAGACTGCCACAATTATCATCATCGTCAACCCCGATGCAACATACCATGGCCAGATGCAGGAGCTGTTCCACCATCACAGAAATGCTGATCGATTTTTGTAATTGTGACAATCCCGGAATTGGTGCGGGGGGTGCACCTCCACCTGGGGAAACCTGGGGAGAAACATACAAGATGATGTTGATCAGACCCCTTTACCCTGATTGAAACGACCCATCCGCATGTCCACCAATAGTGGAAACTTGCCTTGGCGTGAAATACAGCACGAAGTGGCTCCAAGACATCGGGGGCTGTTGTGCATCCCATCATCACTGTTGCACACAAAGTTCCTATATTCAGATAGTATTCAGGTACACACAGAGATCAACACACAAAATAACAATGACACAAGGAAATGACGGTTTATGAAGTCAGTTCAACACGGTAGGAAATAAGCAAGGTCAACGACAACAGCAGCGAGAAGCTCTCGCAGGTGTCCTCGTACCAATCGTATCGTACACCAATATACGACCAATAATTGGTATTATAGTGGTATCACTATCTAACAACCTACTGTGCGCCCATGGCCACTGTGGCCGGAGCGGTTCGGGGCCCCTCCGCCAGCCCCCCCTCGGGACGTGCTCGCTTGGCGCCCACAACCACAGGCCCGTCTCCAAGCACAACAGACTTGTCTGCACCATCCTCCTCTTGGACTGCTAATGACGTTGCATTGGTTGTGGTGCCGGCTGTCGTGTTGTGCTGTTCGCCGCCCCCGCCAGCCCCTCCGGCCACTGCTGCACCTGCAAAGGGGTTGTGTGGCATGGGCACAGAGCTGTGCAGTCCTAGCAACGGCTCCCCCGTGAGCAAACTGCCTGATGGGCCCACATTGGCGAGCGTCACCCTCAATTGCTGCAAGATGGGATCGTCCACAGAAGGTGCCTCGGATGGCCCTGCTGCTTCCAATCCACCACTCAATCGCCTGGGGATGGATCCAGAGGTGCCCACCTCGTCCGATCCCCCCCGTGCAAGCAATCGCAAGTACTGATCGGCTTCGGAGCATTGCTGTTCCAACTGTGCACTGAGCCCAAAGGTACTCCCAGCAGCAATATCATTTTGATTTGCAGCATTGGGGTTTGCTGGACCCGGGTTGGTCTGAGTATGGATGATGATTGTTGAGATTATGATCAAGATGGTGCGCACCAAGGTGCACGAAGCTGTTGCTGCTGTTGTTGAAATCAATTCTGCATACGTATACAGCATGCTGTATACACCCACCACACAGCCCCAACACGCACACCTGTGCAAGCAAATTGGCAGCCATGGCGCGAATCTCACTCGTCTTGGATGCTAGGGTTTCCATGTGTGGCAACTTGAACATGGCTGGATCCACATTGCCCATGTCTGTGTTGTACATGTGTTTATGTGCAACCCAATTTCCCACCTCAAATAAATCCATACAACCCCTCCATTGACCATACCTTGTGGCCTCAACACTGCCCCACCACCATACCCCTGCTGCTGCTCATAGCCACCATACCCCCCACCTTGTTGCTGGTGATGGTGATGGTGTGCCATGGTGGATGCATTGCTGCCAAACAAGGCACCCTTGAAGGATTCGAGCTGTGCCTCCAAATCTGCCACCCGACGTTCTGCCCCTTCTCGTCTCGACTGTTCCTCTTGCAATCGTATGGTCAGTGATTGCACATCCTGCGATAGACTGACTTGTGTGGCACGCATCTGGTCCATTTGGTGGCTGAAAAAGGCTTGTGGGGGGTTGATCAGCTTGGAATTCTTCTTGTCGCGAAAGGTTCCCCCAAGAAACTCCAGCACGCCACGGTGGGTATTGAGTTGCTCTACAAAGTGCGGTACGTAGCCAAAAAGGCTCTGCCAAGTGAGGCGGTTTCCCCACACCGAGAGCCCCTGTTTGGTGCCAACGCTCACATATGCATCCAGGCGTTCGACGGTGGCTTGTTGGCTGGCTCCGTCTTTCTTGGACTTTTTGTCCATGTTAGTTTGGGTGTTGTGGTGTTGGGTTCAAGGTTGGTTTACAAGCTGTTGTAGTTTAGATGGCTAGCCAAACAACGTAGTCGCTGGTCACTGCATTAAGGCGGCATTAAGGGCAAGGGGGATACAGCAATGGAAAGCATTGGCGACGAGCAGGTTACCAGCAATGCGCACATTTACATTTTTACTTACCAAATGTCATAATCAACCCTCTTGGTATCAACACACATTGATCGTGTTTTCTGTTGTGGGTGGTGATTGAGGGCACTTGACGATGGGCGTGGTGCTGTAAACCTACTGCTGTCGTTTACATACCGTCATCATCATGGCCTCTCCTGTCCTTACCTTTGTCATCGTGGGACACAAAGATCATCCCATTTTTTATGTAGATCTGATCAACAAAGCACCAGATGCATCTGTATGTTTATTTGGGGTGTGTTTGGAGACCCTGTTGGTGGTGGATGATGATCGTAGACACCCATAAACACACACAGGACAGGGCACAATACCTGCATCAATTTGTACTCCATAGCAGCCTGGATGCTGTTGATGACATGATTTGGGCAACACAGGGCATGTTTCTCAATGTAGTCGATAAATTCAACGCCATGCAGGTGTGGGAGGTGTGGGGGTGTTGCACATACAGTGATGGACACACCACACCACACTCATACAACAATAATCCAGGTATCAGCATTTGTCACAGCTGCACATGTCAAGTTTCTGCTGCTGCATGACGGTCGAAGTGAAGAGTCGGTGAAAAACTTCTTCAAAGATGTGTATGAAGTCTACTTACGGGTATGCATGTGTGTGGGATGTACACATGCTTTGGTGGGATGTGTTTGCAGGGTCAGTACATGCACCAAATAGCACCAACATCCCTGCAGGTTATGATGAACCCATTCTTCACACCTACGAGCAAAATTACATCACAAGCCTTTACGCAGCGTGTGAGGGAAAAGGCCAAGCTGTATTTTCGATAGTTGCATTGTGTTTTTGTGTGTGTGCATGTATACTTGTTGTACCAACTATTTCTTTGATAATTCACACACCACCCTTTGTACTGTCAACAACATCAATACCGCTCATCAATCGTGGTGCTACTGGAACCTTCTCAACATATTTGATCCAAATATGCCCACCAAATGTACCCACCAAATATGCCCACCAAATGTACCAAATTTACTCTTGTTCATTCAAAAACTCTACTATGCTGTCATGAATAGCTTCAGCGTAATCCTCCTGTGGCATGTGTCCCAGCTGCAGACAGCAAGAGAGGTGGGGAGTGGTGATAGCTTTCAGACGTGAGGGTTTCGTATCTGACAGCTTTCATAAGAAAGTAAGAAGAAGATGAAGAAAACCAGGCAAGTGTTTCATCACGCAAAAACCGGTTGCATCATGAAGGCATGCATCATGTCATCAACAGTACATTCATTCTCCAGTACAGCAATGCACCAAATCATGATGTATGTCACCAACCACATCATCATCTATATGTCCATCAAGACAAGACAAGTCAAGGTCATCAAAGTGGACCAATCATACCTTGGCTGTAAACTGTGCCATACGCATGCAGGTGCGCTTGGTGTTGAGGAAATCAAAGGGGTTTTGCACGTCGAGGAAGGGATCCTTGTTGCCCCATACCAGAAGGGATGGCCGGCGCCATGTGACATACCCCTCATCCACTGCTTTGCACAGGACACCAAAATCAACCTGGGTTTTGGGGTCGGCCACGTCAACAATGGGAATTTGCATTGTGTGCTATATTGGTGGGTTGCGTATGTGTTGGTGGGTTGATCGTGTGTCAGGTAATGTGTTGGTATGTGTCAGGTAATGTGTTTTCGAGCTGCAAATTTAGTCTGCCCACCATTTCAGATTCGGCATACGCTCACACCATGTGTGCTACGCCATGTGTACTACCCATACACTGCTATCTATGTCTATGTCTATGCAGTTCCATTAAACATCCATAAAGCATCCATAAATATATATAATTTATTTATAATAATTTATAAATATATATAAATAACAAAGCATACATATAAAGCATACACCCTCCCACCTACACCCTCCTACCTTGTCCATGGTGGTTGCCAATGCAATGCTTGCCTCACTCTCCTCATATGGAGCTGCATACACAGAAGCATCCTTGTACTCCATTGCATAGGGGGAACCTGCTGCATTAAACATCATAGCATCAAATGGCTGTGGGGGGGGGGAATGAGGGTGGGGAGGCCATGGGGGGGAGGGTGGCCATGGGGGGTGGGAAAAAGGGGAATTGGGTGTGGGGAATGGGGGAGGCCATGAGGCTATGGGTTGGGGAGGGCATAGGGTGGCGTTGTATCATCGAAGGAGTATGGGGTATCGAGGGAGTATCAGTACAGCTGCAATTCCTACCACACACGCGCAATTCCTACCACACACAAACAATTCCTACCACACACAAACAATTCCCTCCAAAGAATGTACAGCTGCAATTCCTACCACACACACACAATTCCTACCACACACACACAATTCCTACCACACACACACACTCCATCTCCCATACCTTGTCGGCCTTGGGGCGCAAAAATGCAATAGGGTTTTTGTATGCTGCCAGTTCAGGTCGCAATTGACTCTTTGCTGCGAGGGGTGTGTTGAGGATGATGAGCTTGTCTACCAGCCCCTCATTTTCCAATGCCCACAACAGTGCGTATTGGCTCAACACGAATCCCTGTGGTGGGTGAGAATGTGGGTATTGTTGTTCATGAGTGTGTGTGTGTGTGTGTGTTGGTCCTGTCATGTGTAGGTGTTTGCTATCAAACAATTCCTGCACTTGTTTTGCAATAATGAGCAATAGCACACAAGCCATGCACACAAGCAATACATACAAGCAATACACTCAAGCAATACACACAAGCAATACACACAAGTAATGCACACAAGTAATACATACAAGCAATACATACAAGCTCATCTACGTACGTGCACCATGAGTGTAAGTGGTTTCTTGATAGGGAGTGTGTCCACCAGCTCTGACAGGGCTTTTGTGTATGCTGCTTGATCATACCCAAATGCACCAGGTGCAGGCTGTATGTGTGATGGAGGTGAATGTACACAAGGTGCATTATCACACGCCACCCAGGGAAGGCTACCCAGGGACATGTGGTGTGTACTAGTACACAAACACACATGCACTTAACAGATGCAAGTAACACCAAACAGGACACACATATTTATTCACACGCACCCATTTGCACCCTGTAGGGAACCCCCTCGCAGCCCCTCAACTACCATCACAGCCCCTCACACCCACCGACACCCTGGGTATAGGGTTGATAGCCCCTCACACACCTTGCTTGATGCACCATGACCGATCCAATCCACTGCCCATGCCTTGAACCCAGACCCCGCCAACAGCTGCAATGTGTTGCGGTAGGCATAGCTACTGCTGCCCAAGCCGTGCAACAAGAGTAGTTCCTGTGGCTTCTCTGTGTTGGATGCATCGGGAGTGGCGCTGCGAACTGCCCAGGTGAGACCGGATGGAGTGGTGACAGTCTCTGTTGGGGTCGTGGCACTGACAGTGCCTGTGAGAATCTCCCCTGTCAATGGGTCTATTTCTTCCAACTCCGCTGCTTGTGTACGAACTGCAGTGCGCTTTGATGTACGCTGCGATGTCAACACAGGTCGTTGAGGGCGAACAGTTGGAATATTGTAGGAGATGGACAACACATGGGACGATGGCACTGTGGTTTTCGGCCTTGAGTGGCACGCTATAGTGCTTTGTGGACAGTGCATTGTGAATGTCATTGCAGCAAAGCTGGTGGTGTGTGGGGTGTGTGAAATTGCTGTTGTGTGTAGAGCATTAACACACAGCAGTGTTGACATTATTTCCTGGTGCATCACCGTAAACCTCACACCACCATGGCTATCACACCTGCGACACTGCGTGCAGATGCATTCACCAAAATTCTCCCTCCAAGACCCACCAGTCAGATCAAGCAGCATCCCATCACAATCATCACACCCTCTCGACGATATACAGCCACCCATGCAGCATCCGGATCTGCTAGCACACCCAGTAGTGATCCCTTGCAAACCCCAACAACAACTGGCGATGTAGCAGATAGCACACCCACCCCAACCAACCCAAGCCTGGGAGCTCGTATCAAACGATTCTTCACTGGGGAGAAGATGGACCGTGAGCGTCTCAAGGCACTAGGTTTGGGTGCTGTGGCATCCTATGGCATGCTCTCCAACCTTGTGTACTGCACAGGTGCTGTACAATATGTTATTTATGCCGTGGGTTTGGCTGTGTCTCTCACACACAACAGATACCACGAAAATGAAGATCAGATACCCACATCAGATATCACAACATACCACCACAACATACCACCACAACATGCACACAGGCATGGCAGTCACGTGGGTTATATTTGTCAAGCAACGAGGAGTGAGCCCCCTTGCTGCAGGACAATGGGGGGCATACCTTGCATTTTATGCAGGATTTTGGACCATCAACAACTTGTACGGGGGTTTGTACGGGGCCTTGGTCTCTTGGATATTTTGGGTGGTTGATTGTATGTTGAGTATAAACTTTTGTTGTTGTGTATGGGTATAACATGATGTCGCATTATTTGTAGGTACATGTGAAATACCAGATGTCGCATACACCCATGCCCATGCCCCACCCATCCCCCCCACACACGCGCAGCATCCGCCCCTTTCGTTTCGGTATAGCTGTTGCCATGGCCCCTGTGTTTGACCGTCTGCTTGACCGAGTGCAGTCCCTCTTGTCACTGAAAACCAAGAGGGCAGCGTTTGGGGTGTATGTGGCTGCCCTGGGCATAGTCACATGTGTCTTGACGTTTGGGTCAATTGGTCTGTTTGCAGGACCACAGGCATTCGCAAGAGCATAGGACCACAGGCATTTGCAAGAGCATAGGTGTTGAACGAGTCAGGTGTGCAAACCTTCTCATCGCATGTGATGCCGCCATGTGAGAGGATGCTTGTTGCAGCGTGCGATGGTGGCGGGATGCACTTGAAAGGCTGGTGATGAATGATTGTGTGGATAAATGATGTTGGTGATGGTGCTGTTTCACATGATGCAAGTCCTTGGTACATTTTTCTTGTGAATATAACAAAAAGTGCACATGACCAATAGATAACAATGGTTGTAAGAATTTCACGTCAACAATGAGCACACATAAACATATACGCTGCATGCATGCAGCACATCACCACCACATAACACAACACCCAATACCACACTTGTGAACCCCAATACACCTACATTATTAATACACCTGGGATACCAATGCACCTCCATGTATCACTCAATCTGTGCCCTCCATGCAGTCAGCTGCTGCAGGGACACTGCACTGGGATGACTGTACGCCTTTCTTAACACCTCTGGTGTATTATGCACCCCATCCGCGGCAAAGTGTCCGCTCCACACACAAAACCAAGCCCAGGGTGCCATGTCAGCAGCACATGTGTCCAAGCAGGGGACAGCATCAATTTCACCCAGTGCCACGAGCTTGGGGGCCCCACAGGGGAGGAGGGTGCATTCGTGGTAGCGCCGAGCATAGCTCCCATGCACACCAGGCTGTGGTGGAGGGTGCACATGATGGATTGATGATGAGGAACACCATGCTGTGCATGCAGCAGCAGCATGGTTATAAAACATGCTTTCTCCACACTGGATCCCCAAGTGCATGCGAAAGAAAGTGGAAAACAAAACTTGCAAAAACCCACCTGTTTGCCATATGCATCTGTGGCAATCACATCCACCACATGATCCCCAGGATACCATGCATGACTCGTACAGCAATCCCCTGCTGATGTATACACCCACACCAAATTACGCAGCCCATGATGCTCGACCAACCGCGCATAGAGCATCCGCCATAGCTGCACAAACACCCCCGACCCAGCCCGCCCCCACCAAAACCACCCCCCCTCCGCTTCATGGAGGGGGCGCCACAAGACAGGCACACCAGCGACCTGTAGCTTTCCCAATTGTATAGCAATCATGTCGATGTCATGCAGGAGGAGTGCATGATGTGGGTGGGTGGGTTGGAGCGCTGCGGCTGGGTCAAAGGTTGTTTGTTCCGTGTAGAAATGTTTCTCGCCTTGTTTACCAGTGGGGGAAAACCAGTGCCAACAGCATGTGGCTATACCACCTGCATTGTGCCTTTGTGATAAGTGAGATGGTGGTGTGTGAGGGATGAATATAAAGTAGCAGCAATATGTATAGTAGCATCTTATGTGGGTTGTATTGCTGTGGGGAGCAGATTGTCACATTGTCACATACATATATCACACACCATTGTATAGCGTGTTCAGGGGTGCCATCATGCCAATTGACAGCAGATGTGTAATTGAGCAAATCAACACCCAACACTGCTGGTGCATGCCCTGTGTGTATGTGGAATGTGTGCATCCGATGCATTGTAGCGTTGTAGCACATTGTGTAATGTGTGTGGCTTTAGTTGTGTGCAGGTTAATAGTGTGTATGTGTGTGTGTGTGTGTGTGTGTGTCATACCTTGCTGCATCACCATCCACATGCCCCCACCCCATATATCCCCATATCCCCAAACACATGCACACACCAGTGACAGCCTGTATGTGCTGTGCTTCTTGCCAACCCTGTTGACCGGTCAATGTTTTCCCATGTGCCCGTAAACGATGGAGTAAGCGCAGGAGGCGTAGGGCAGCAGGGTGCAGGGTATGTGAATGGTGCATGGATGGTGCTGGTGGTGCTGGTGGTACTGGTGGTGGTGGTACAAGACAGCAGCGATATGCATACAAGACATCCAACTCCACCCTGGAAAAAACAGGTTGAAAAGAGAGGGGAGTGATGGATGATAGTAGTTTTTTGTGAGACATTTGTTTTTAAGCACATCCAAAACATGTACACAGCAACAACATGTACACTATCATGTACACTATCAAATCCCAGCAGCAGCACATACCAGCCCCAATTTGATTGAAACCGTACAACACACTGTGACCCTTGCATAGGCCATCGACCAGCATACGCCACTGCCCAGTGCTGTGCTTGTGGCATGTGGAGGTCAAGGGGCTCGTGATTGCCCACGTGTATTGTGTTGCGCTTGTCACCATGGGGGGCACTGAAAGGACAGGGGGAGGAAGAAAGGGGTAGGGGGAAGGTGACATTTGACATGCAATGGTCTCAACATGCAAGGGTCAAATGCAATGGTCAATATGCAATGGTCAACATGGAGTGCATATCTCATGAGGACAATCAGAAGTACAATAAGGAGAACAATCAGAAGAACAGTAATAAGAAGAAGAGTGCAAACACGCAAATGGTACACATACCGATATCGTATCCACAGGCCAAGTATGCAACAAGGGTGATTCGTGACAACAGGAAGGTCAATGCTGTGGCTGGAATCGGTCAACCCAGTCACATACCCTCGGTCACCATGATATCTGTGACGTGGACAAGCTGTGACCATGCTGCATCATTGTGTGGTGGCTGCAGCTTATTTTGGCTTGAGAGTGTGTACATGTGCAAAGCATACACCATGGGCGTACCCGGGGATGTCGTTGGCAATGGTAGGGCCATGCAAGGTCCCTGTATGCCATGGTACTTTGGCAAGCAGCACATCCTGATCACTGGGAAGCATGGTGCATTGTGCAACAGCTTCTGAGGGGTTCATGGTGTGTGGGTGTTGGAGGATCTTGATGTGTAGTTGATGATGGAGGGGTGAAGGACCGGCAACCCTTGTGTTTGTTTTATGATGCGTTTGGTGTGTTCCTTGCAAGAAACACAACTACACAACTACAATTACAATTGTAATGCATATGCTGCACGGGGTTGAGGACCAATATTGATGAAAAAAAATTGCAACTGTAAAACCAAACACACGTTGTGACACAATATCTTGGTGTACTTGTTGCAATGCCCAAATAATGCACGTGCTTGTGTATGCTGCACAAGATCCTTGATAATCTGCAATCATCTGATGACTACCCATGTGTATTGCTCCTGTGATTCTTGTACAATGATAATGCAGCACTGATAACTATGTGGCGTGGACTACCCAATGTGCAGCTGGCGTTGGTTGCAGTTGCAGCCCTGCAATGTGTTGCCATCTCCCTGCTGGCCCTGGGACGCCGAGGTGGTGGCCGCACCCAATTTCACCGCCCACGCAAACACCTTCGTGTGGTATGTACACAACAGTGGGGGCTCTTGTACAATAGGCTGCCCAGAGTTGTACAAAAGTTGTACAAAAGAATAAGATTGTACGCGCATAGAAGAAGGTACAAGGTAGAAGAAGATCGAATAAGAAATACACGTGTCCCTGTATTCCCACAGTTGGGGGTCATCCCTGCCCGATACGCCTCCACACGCTTTCCTGGCAAAGCCCTTGTGGCCATTCGGGGCGTCCCTATGATTGTCCGCACATTTCGGTATGAGATTGGTAGAGCACTGTAATGCGTCATCTACACCATGCTGCATGTGTATAATAACAATCATGTGCACAGGCAAGCAGTCAAGGCAACACTGTTGGATTGCCTGGTTGTCGCAACAGATGACCACCGAATTTTACATGCATGCCAAGCTGAAAACATACCTGTCGTGTCCACAAGCGTGACCTGCAACAATGGTGTGTGTGTATTGTGTGTTCATCACAAGAACGTGTGTGTGTGTGTGTGTGTGTGTGTGTGTGTGTTGTGTATTCATCAGCACAAGAACTTGTGTGCAGCACTGGGGGCAGTTCGTCTGCAATGAACAGGGCACATGCATGCTTCTTGTCTCTCCTACATGTATGTGTTCCTCTATATGTTCCTCTATATGTTCCTCTTTATGTTTCTCTATCTATTTGGACAGTAATGAAACAACCCCCCCCCACATAGGCACAGAACGGTGTCTGGAAGCGGTCAACGTACTGGAGAAAGTAGTCAAACCATTTGACATTGTCATCAACATCCAGGGAGATGAACCCTTGATTGAACCACATGTTATTGATGCAGTTGTACAGACATTAATGAACAATCCAGACGCAGTGTACAGGTATGCTGCCTCAATTATCATCCCTCAATTATCATGCCTCAAGGTGACCTGTCTGATGGGGTCGGTGTTTTTGTACTACAATATCAAGTTGGTCGGTGTTTTTGTGCTAATAGGTACTATTAGTCTGTACTACACATTGGTCCATGTTGTCGTTGTTCCACGTGTTGTATGGACATTCCCCTTTTTCATCATTCCCAAGCCACCAAATCCAACACCAAATCCACCCACAACCACGTACAGTACTGCATGTACGCCACTACCCTGTGCCCATGCTGGCGCTACGGATCGAGTGAAGTGTGTTGTTGACCAGCACAACAATGCATTATACTTTTCCCGAAGCGTCATCCCGGGTAATAAAGCCGGTCGTCCCCGACCAGACACACGTTATTTGCTGCATTTGGGATTGCAATGTTATGATCGAAGATTTCTGTCCACCTATTGTGCACTCCCAGCAACACCACTGCAGGTGGGGTTGGGAAACATGCTTGTCTTGCCTGATTTTTTGCTTGGACCATGTACCTGTTACCACATTGTCCTTATCACCATCATCACATTGTCACCTTGTATCATCACCTCCCCTATTACTATGCCTCTGCAGTTATCAGAGGACCTGGAACAGCTCAAGGTGTTGGAAAATGGCTACAAAATGAAGGTGTGCGCATGTGTGGTGACTGTGTGTGTCATGATGAGGTCGTTTTCAACATATCCCTTGTTTGATATCTTGGTCGTTTTCCAATCAACATTCCCCTTATTTGACAACCCTTGCTTGATACACCTTGTGTGATTAACCCCCCATACAGGTTGTGGTTGTGAATGCGCTTGGACATGGTGTGGACCAACCGAGTGATGTGGCAGTCATAGAAAACCTCATGGTGCAGCGTGGCATTGCATGACAGACTGGCTGGATCTGCCTGCTGTAGTATCTATGATGTACTGCTGTAGAGCATTATTATAGTGTACTGCTGTAGAGCATTATTATGGTGTACTGCTGTAGAGCATTATTATGGTGTACTGCAGGAATTCTATTGAGTATCTATATCATGGATGGTAATTTTCATATCACTGAGCATGTTGGTGTCAAGTGTGCATGGTCAAATGTTGCACTTGGTGAGCAAAATGGAAAGGAATACATACAAGACACAGTATACAGTACTTGTGTAGACAGGTGCTTAGGCAGAGTCAGTCACTCATGAGGTGTATATCTATTGCTATACACCTAGCCCCCAGTCACTCTCTAGGTATACACAGTCTGCAGTCAACCCACCAATACTCTCAGTCACTCATGAGGTATACACCTAATCATCCCTAGTCAACCCACTGCTACACCCGACCCACTACTACTCTCAGCAGTGGCAGACCACGGCCACACCTTGGGTGCCCGCCATACAAAGTGTGCACCACTAGGCAGCGTGGGGTTGCTTGCCTTGTGCTCTGCTGCCACTTTGTAAGAGGGTGATGGTGGGGAGAAGAACGGAACGCCCTTGTAGAGCAATCGAACAGCCTCGTAATAAATCCACAGCGCAACGCGATGTGGTTGGAAGCCATACCTGTGTGTACATAAGGTGCGTGGGTGTGTTGGGGGGTGGGTGTGCAGATGTACAGCATCTTGGAGATGGCATGTACTCAAAAGCACTATGTACACATGTATATATGCATGCACACAACAACTGCGTTCATTCACTGTCATGAATAAATTCATCATCATTATTCTTACGTGACAGTATCATTGTTCTTTCCCAACACCACCATACACATTGGTGACCATACCTCACTACATGCCCAATGCTGGCTGTTTCATTTGATGCGTTGACCGTTGACCGCCTAGCCTCGAGTGACGCTAAAAAGTAATCCCCATGTTCAGGGTGACTCACTTTGACAACCAGCACCATCGTGTCCTTGGGGCGAGGCGCACGCAAATGCCTGTGGTGGTGGAAAGATGAAAGTATCTGTGGTTGTAGTTTTGATGAATGAATAACATGAAGAAATAAGCATAAAAGAGACATAAAACAAAATACAAAAACCATAGCACTGTGTTGAGGTGGACCACTTGTTGCCTGAACAAAATGAACACTTCTGTATACCCACCCACCCCTTGTGCGTATACACCCCCCCCCCCCTTTTTGTGCATCCATATACAACCTACCATGTCCCCTTCATGTCCATCATGGGAGAGACATGCAAGCACTTGGGTACAGATGTTCCCTCTGGCTCAAACAAAAATGTCACACGCCCACCCCATGGTGTGTTGGTCACTTCTGCAATGCAACGCTCCAAGTCGCCCGAGGTACGATTGTGGCAATAATACACACTTATGGGGTTTTGCACATACCCTGATGCACTGGGGTTGGTGAGTACAAGCACCTTGCCTGTGTGTGTTGGTGGTGTTCATGGTGGCATCTCATAGGCAGGCGCTGTGGCACATAGAGGATGGCACCTAGGCAGCACGCACCATCGGTGTTGGCCAATTGTCGTGCAGTTGCAGCTGTGATGTGATCCTCACGATCTGTGTTCCACCAGGTGGGTGGGTTGTCGAGGTTGATCAGGGCCATGCGTACTGGATACCTGTGTAGTGTGTATGTGTGTAGACCACGACATGTGTGGGGGATCAAACACCCATCAATACCTGAATGAATGCTCCACTGGTGCCTTGCGCTTGTGATACACGTGTCCCTCGTAATATGTGCAAGATTGTGGGTCGTCTTGAGTGACAGAACGTGACATGTGCTTCAAGATGACCCACGGCAGTGACGCAATTGCACGGCAGCACGCTGTGGAAAATGTCCACAGCAGCGCCAGCAATTGCGCAATCAACAGATAGACCATTTTGAGGAGGATTTATTGAGGAGTTGTTGTTGTCTGGTGGGTTTATGTTATTGGCAACAACAGTGTGCGGTGCAGCTGTGTTGTCAGTAGTGTGTGCATGGCAATGTGTGCTTGATGTGGAGCACTGACAAACCCAACAGCGTGGTGTATAATCTCAACCTCCTATGTAGTGGTGGGCTGCATATGTCCCCTCGCCTTGTCTGTGGGTGGGCACCCAACGCATCAAGCTTCCACCACGTTGCTCTGCACCCTCCCAATGTGTTCAACATATGTGTGTGGTACCTGTTGAGCACACTTTTGCACGAGCATACAACTGTTCCTTGACAAAGCAATACACGCCCCTTTATGAACACACACATCGTGACTACACCAATAATATGTATACAATACATCAGTAACCCCAACAAAACATCAGCAACATCAGCACAGCAAAAATGGCATCGTCAACGCAAAGCATCCTGCGTGAGTTGGAGCAGCTCCGCAAAACGCTAGACCGCTGCCCATGCGTCTCATCGCCATGCAATAGCACTCGTCCACAAATGGGATGTCGCTGCTCACAACCCACGCCCACAACGCATTACCACCATCATAGACATCACGATGACGCCGTTGACCGTCTTGCAGCCAGTGCCACGCAGCTCGGCTCGCTCCTCCACGATGCCCACGGTCGCATGGACAAAGACACGCGCACCGTCGCAGAGACATACAAACGCAGTGTCCACCGAAAAGACTCGGAGCTGCTTCGACTGCAGGCGTCGTTGGCTGGCAAGGACAAGGTGATTGACAACCTCCGCGATAACCTCCACAGCATTAAGGACACGTTGCAAAAGCAGGTGGATGAGCGTGAACAGAGTCTCTCCCATGCATTGGCATCGCTGGGCGAAACCCAGCAGCAGCTGGCCACTGCTCGTGCAGAGGTTGACACCCTGCGCAGCGCCCTGCAACGCTCCAACGACCGGCTGCGCAGCACCGAGGAGGAGCTGCTGGCTGCATTGGAAAGCAAAAAGGATTTGGAAGGGGCCGCACATGCACAAGTATGGGCATTTTTGGGGGGTGCGGCCGCCAAGCACCTCCTCTTCCTCACATTCTTCCTGCTCCTCACAAACCCAGGCGGTTCTTGCTGCCCAGCTGGAAGCTGCTCGGGCAGATGGACAGCGCACTGCAACTGCCCTGGCAGATGTAGAGGCACGGGCAGACCAGCTTGCCAATGATTTACAGGCACAGAAGGATGCGAGTGCTGCTGATACACGTGCCCTCAAGGCACAGACAACCAAGGCTGCACGTGAGTTGGAGCACTGCTTGGAGAGCTTGAAGCAACAGGTAGTAGGGGGGGGGGGGGAATGTGTGTGTGACGTTTTGAACACACCCATGTGTATGTATGTCTGCCGTCACACACCACATACACCACCACACACCCACAGGTTGCGTCGGAAAAAGCTGCACGTATGGCAGCAGAAGAGTGTTACAAGACTGAGCTACGTGCCCATAAGCACACAGAAGAGCTCGTGCTGCAATTGCGCACCCTGCTGCTGCGGGACGATAGCACACGGGGTACACGCACTGTGACCACCGCCCCAACACCTGGCTGTGGATGTGCGCACGTGCACAACCACCACCATGCAGCACATTCCACTACGCACACTTCTGCTGGGGGGTCGCCATCTGCAGTGGGCAGCACAGCAACGAATGTGGTGGGGGAAGGTGCGCCTGCGACCGAAGCTACCCTGCGTCGACTGGCAAGTGACAATCGCCACGTGCGGGAAGAAGTGCAGGCGATCAAGTCGATGATTCAACAGGAACTGACCAGTCCTCGTGCTGCTGATGTTGGGATGAGTGGCCACTCCTCACAAGTGCAAGGGAAACACCAGGTGTATTACTAGTTTTTGTACATGTTTTCACACTATAGTTTCCATTGTCTCATCATAACAGCAATGTTATGTCGTTTGGGAACGCCACAACACCGTTTGCAAAGGAATCGTGCAACATCTTCGGCAACATCTCCTCATCAACATGCTCAAGTGTATGTGTACAAAACAGCACTGATTGGTTGGGAACGTGTGTTGGAGGCGTTGCCATCAGCAGCAGACCCTCTAGCATTGCACAGTGCGGTGATTATTGAGGCAGACCGAGCAGTATCACTGTATGATTTTGTGCCAGCAGATCCCACATCGCCATCCACTGCAGCTATGCTGCTTACTGGATTGTCTGTTCCAGGTGTGTTGTTCACTGGGAGAATGTGCTTGACAAGGATGTTGTGCAACACCACAACACAACATACAACACACAACACAACACAGGTGTACTGCGGCAGCGTCAGTTGCAGTACCTCCCACGGCGGAGGGTGGCACGGATAGGCAGTGTATTGCTTGCAGATGTGGCACCGGCCATTAATGAGGTCAACAATGAGTTCAACTCCACACAACTGATGCTGCTAAAAAATGATTGCAATACGTACACACGACTGCTGCTGCGTGCGTTGGCGCTGCCCTGTGATGTTTTGTGACTGGTCAATTGATTATCTTAATTATTACTGACGTTGACACACAAGTTGTAATGACCAACTGGGCTGTGCAGCAGTGCTGTTGGTGCTGTATACTGCTGCTGCTGTTCCATGGCATCAGATCAGAGCACGATGGCGTGCTTGTCGTCAATACTTGGGACTTTGCAGATGCCACAAGGGCAGCGTATCATACCTTGCAAACCCACAGTGCATTGGATGCCGTGGAAGAGGTGAAAACGTGTTTCGAGGTTGTGTTTGACTGCAAGATGCTCCGACACCTACTAGGCACCCTGTCACACACAGGGATGTCGCACATGTGAAGCCCTGCAATGTGGAGGCACAGTAGGATATGGGGGATCACCAGGTATGGAGAGAAAGTGCTGGACATGTGGACGGCATGATCAATCACGCACACACCAACCAACACAGATGAGAGCAACGAAGTAACCCTGGATGCAGTCATCATGGATGGGGTATGTGTGTGTGATGATGATAACACACACATGACCATCACATACCACCATCATCCCCAACAGGCAACCATGAGGGTTGGTGCAGTTGCCGCATTGCAACACATTCGCCATGCTGTCACGGCAGCACGCATGGTGATGGAGTACACCACACACACCATGTTGGCTGGATTGTCGGCAACGGAATTCGCTGTACGCATGGGACTGGCACCCAGCAACTTGAGCACACCAGCAAGCACCGCACAACACAATGCATGGTATGTGTGTAGTGTTTGTATGCAGTGCATCAGAGTGTGTGTGTTTGCACGTGCAGCACCTTCCATGCAGCTCTTTGGTGACCCCCTGTGTTTCATAACCCTCCAGCATCGTCGTCGCACCCATGATCACACCACCATACCACCACATGTTCGCACACCTCATGCCCAATCCCAAATACCTCACCAATAGGGTGCATAGTCATTGTCAACCCAACTACTGGCAGCATGTCCAGCCCAACCCACACAAACATTGTGGCCCATATACACCATCCAAAACGCCATCCACCACCCCTTCATTTGATGTAGATCAGCACCCACAAAGCACACGTCGAAGAACAGCAACATCACTGCATACTACCAATATAAACAAGACTACCAATATAAACACAACCCCCATGATGACATCTCCGATAGATATTCATGACACTATTGCTATGATTGCTCGTGATCGGCATGGGCATTTTGCGGCAGCAGCATCCACCAATGGTGCGGCACACAAAGTAGCAGGGCGTGTGGGGGATGCCTCTGTGGCTGGGGCAGGCATCTATGTAGAAGATGGAGTAGGTGGTATGTGTGGTTTGCAGTTGTTGTACAGGGCGGAATAGGTGGTATCGGACACATGTTTTGCAGCACAGACATGGAGGTTTATTGTGAAGAACACACCCACCACCCACCACACCCATCACCTAGGATGTGGGGCAACAGGGGATGGTGATGTGCACCTGCGCTTTGCACCATGTTTTCACGTAGTGCACCTCATGAGGGAAGGGTGGTCTGCAACGAAAGCCACAGAGACGGTTGTGCGGCGGATGGTACAGTTTTATCCACAGGTGCAGACTGCATTGATGGCTGTGGATGCGCATGGCAACCATGGTGCAGCATGCAGTGGATGGACGTTTGTGTATAATGTCATGCGTAGCAAGCATGCAGAGATTGTGACTGTAAAGCCCATCGGGTAGCCACCACGGCGTGTGGAAGAAAAGCAGAAGGCACACACTTTGCACAACCCCTTGTTTCCTTTTCTGGTTTTTTTAGGTAAACACGCTCGATCAGGCAATCCACGTCGTGTCACCTCACCTGCGTTTGAATCCCACCATCATTCCCCACCACCATCGCCCTACCAACCCATCGCATCATCCCAATCATCACGACGACTCGCATTCACACGCACATGCACCACTTGCACCATCCACGCATCAGCCATGGCAGCCCATTAGGGGTTCTCGGCTCGTCATTCCTGCGTGGAAACGCGTTGCGCAAGGATGATGCTACGTTTGGTGGAAGCACGTCGTTTTTCTCGCATGAATTTCCACAAAAGCGAAGTCGCGGCATGTACAATCGAGCACTGGAGCTTGCGAGAAATAAAGAAGAGGGTGACAAGGCGCGTCGTGTTTTTGCAGGTACCATCATCATGCTTTCAAGTGATCCTGGTTCGTCCACTCACACACTCGTCCCCATGACAACACAGCCCTTACAGAGCTGCATCCCGACCACCACAAAGCCTGGGTATCCTGGGCACAGCTTGAAAAGCGCATCGCCCAAGAGGAGCGTGAAGAGCGCTTTGCCAGGTGCCGTGATGTGTTGCAGCGTGGCCTCACGCGCAACCCCAATTCTGTGTTTCTCATCCAAGCATGGGGGCTCATGGAGCTGCAGCGTGGCAACTTTTTCGCAGCAGTGATGCTGCTGGAGCGCTGTGCACAAGCCGATCCTGAACGATGCTCCCCTGTGTTGAAATGGAAGCCTGTGCGGGATGCCCAGCAGAGCGTGCGGTTGCGCAGCCGGCGACGCATGGGGGGGGCTGCGTGATTGATGTTGTTGGTGGGGATGTGAATAGGGGGAGACATGATAGAGGACCCGGTGTGTTTTTGAACATGTTTGGGTGTGTTTTTGAACATGTTTGGTGTGTTTTTGAAACACATGGGTGTTGTATGACCATGAATTGATCACAGAGACGATGATATTGAGCATGCTGGGCGATACGCAACATTGCTTCCCATGGTGTGTGGGGGTGTGTTGCATGTATGGTCTGTTGTGTGTGAGGCTTGACATGTGTTATTTTCGCGAGTGTGTTTTTGTATGTGTGTTGACTTGCATGTTTTTCACTTGCATGTATACTCTCTGTGTGCTTTCATACGTGGTGCGAGTGGGGGCTGCGTGCCCCATATGTACACTGGGCAGGGATGAAAGGGGGCAGTGATGAAAGGCAAACGTGTTGGTTTCCCTGTGAGCACTGCCATTCCTTGGTGTGTGTGGTTTTCTTTTCTATGACACATGTTTGTTGTGTGGATGCTGTGTTGCAAGGCGCCATGCTTTGGGGCGGCGCAGTGGTACAAGGGTTACAGTAGCACAGCACCCACAGCATACACAGAACAGTGCATGGCACATTTTGTAACAATAGCGCACAACCAACCCAGGTGTTTCACCACTTCAATGGACACTTGCTTGTTTCCACACACGTTTGGGTGGTGTTTCAGGGGTGGTGTTTTTCAGAACATTCTAATCTTGTTCAACGTCGTGTAACAAATTCCATTGATTCCAACAATCAAAGCACACAATGCAAGCCGTGCACATACACTGAGGCAAGATCCGATCATCACCACATTCATCACCACGTTCATCACCACCTCATTTCTCACTCCACATCAACAATCACACCCATCACCAGCTGTACATAAGGTGGCAATGGTGAGCAACGAAAACAACTCTGCAGATACAGGCAACATCATCCCCAATGCCAAGACCAAGCGCTATGACCGACAGCTGCGCATCTGGGGCATGCACGGCCAAACAGCCCTAGAAAATGCTCAAATATGCCTGCTACACTCTGGTCCAACGGGTTCTGAGACCCTGAAGAACTTGGTGCTTGGTGGCATTGGCGGGTTTACCATTGTCGATGATGCCATTGTCAGCTCACGCGACTTGGGCAACAACTTTATGCTCGCTGCATCTCAACTTGGACGTGCACGTGCAGCAGCAGTCAGTGACAACCTCAAGGAGCTCAACGATGCCGTAGAAGGCAGTTATGTTGACACCAACCCACATCAATTGATTGATGAGCAGCCCACGTTTTTCGAGCGCTTTAACCTTGTCATTGCCACGCAGCTGGAGGAGACCTATGCACACAAGCTTGATGATATATGCAGGGGTGCCAATGTTCCCTTGTTGCTCGCACGAAGCTATGGGTTGATCGGCAGTGTGCGGGTGTGTGTGTTTTTTGGGGGGGGGGGGGCACCCAGGTGGTGTATGTACTTACATCAATTATTATTGTTGTTGTCGACCCTTCTTATTATTACCTGGTCAGAATTGTGTGCCTGCATTATTGGTATCATATCCCTCCATAACCCTGTACAAAGCATAACCCTATACACAGATTTCTATGGCAGAGCATGTTGTTATCGAATCAAAGCCAGACAACCAATTAGATGACCTACGGTGAGTGTTTGTGTGGGTTGTGTGGGTGTGTGGGTGTGTGAGTAAGTGAGTGAGTGAGTGTGTGTGTTTGTGTGTGAGAGAGAGTGTGTGTGTGTAGTGGAGGAACAGAGGGTTGTTGTGGTCAGGGTTGATGTGGTGTAGGTTGTTGATTGGACAATAACATACATACACATGACAGTATACACACCTCATACGTACAAAACACACATCATGCATACTAAACACACATGATACATACAAAACACACCCCATGCAGGTTGGCACACCCATGGCCAGCATTGCAACACTATGCAGAGTCAATAGACCTGCATGCACTGGATGACGTACATCACAAACATGTACCATATGGTGTGTACTTGGGGGGGACGGGGATATGTGTGTATGTAGGTGTGTGTGTGTGTGTGTGTTTGTTGTGCAGTGTAATGTGCAGTGTGTAATATTCATCAACAACCTCTCTCCCCCACTGCTCTTCACCTTTCCTACCCTTCATCTTTCCCCCCTCATCTTTCCACCCCACCCCCACCCCCACTCCTACTACACCACACAGTGGTATTGCTCCTGCAGGCTGCTGCACAGTGGAGGGCAACCCATAATAATCAACTGCCCAAGGGATCAAAGCAACAGGCTGAGTTCAAGTCACTGGTGAAGGGCATGCAGCGACACAAGGAGGGCATACCACTGGAGGTGTGGGTGGTATGGGTGGTGTGGGTGGTATGGGTGGTGTGGGTGGTGTGGTGTGTACATCCCTTATGCATTGCGTTACATAGTACATCTAAAGTATTACATTACTTCACATTACATTACAATACATTACAATGCATACTACCTACATACAAAACACTCGAACAACAGGAGCTCAATGTACAAGAAGCAGCAGCCAATGCAAACAAGTTGTGGGCATCATCAGGCATACGTATGTGTTGTGTGTGTTTGATTGTATGTTGATGTGTTGGTGTGTGGTGTATTGATGAGTGGTGTGTAGATAATGTGTGTACCCCTCCCAAACGCACATGCACCCCTTTCATTCTCACATACACAACACATTCACAACACACACATCACCCTCACCCAATCACACACATAACACCTTTATCCGCACAGCACCAGAAGTGCAGCGTGTGTTGGATGATGGTGCTGCAACAGACATATCAACCCAGTCACCAGATTTTTGGATCATGGCGGCTGCAGTCAAACGATTTGTGGATAATGAGGGGCAAGGTCAACTGCCATTACAGGTTTGACCATCATTTCCTTTTCTCTCCCACATACACAAACACACACACCTCCCTCACAAACCACACTTGCTCTCACCTACACCTTCCCCCACAACCACACCCTCACAAACCACACCCTCACAAACCACAGGGGTCCCTCCCAGACATGACAGCCACCACTGACCAATACCTACAATTGTCTAGCATATACCGAACCAAGGCTGAGTCAGACACCACAGCAATAGAGGGACATGTGAAGCAAATACTACAGGCATTGGGCAGGGGCAAGGATGAAATTGGAACAAGGGCTATCAAGATGTTTTGTGGCAATGCGCGCAATTTGCGGTAGGGGGAGGGGGGGGTACAAAGGGAGTATATTAGGCATTGTTGTGTGGAGTGGTGTGGGGTGTGGGGTGTGGGGTGTGGGGTGGGTGATGTGTTGTTCTTTGTGTTGCACATGGTGGGAAGGCTGTCTGCTGTTTGTTGTTGCCATCATCCCACATGCACACACCCATCATCACACACACACACATTTCACATCACACGCACCATCATCCACATCACCCACACATCACACCCTCACACACCATCATCCACATCAATACCCACTCTTTCCCTCACACAGTGTGGTACGCTTCAAGACACTCCAAGAAGAAGGTTCTGGTAGCTATGCCGCAGAGACGCTCAAGCGTCTGTTGATGAGTGAAGAGTCAGCAGTCAGTGCTGCTATGTATGTGTTGCTACGTGCTGCGGATAAGTACAAGCAAGAGCACAAGCGCTTTCCTGGCAGTGAGAATGAAGAGTATGAGGGGATGGGGGGATGTGTTTTTGGGCGTGGTGATGGGAAGATGTGTATTTGTGTGTGTACGTATGTAGGGGGGGGCGTGTGTGTGTGAGAGGTGTGTGTGTGTGTGTGGGAATGAAGGGGATGTTGCGTATGTGTGTATGGCAATGCAGTAAACGTAAAACAAAACCACCGCACTACACCTCCACAACCCACACACACACTATACCCACCCACTATACACCCACTATACACCCACTATACACACAATACACTCACTCACCCACACACCACACCTCCCCAACCCACACACCCACACAGTGACTTGGAAGGGGACGTGGTTACCCTCAAATCCACAGCCACACAACTCCTACACCACATGGGCTGTGCAGGGACCCCCCTCTCCGATGAAGTGGTCGCTGAAATGGTGCGATATGGGGCTGGGGAGCTTCAGTGTGTGGCGGCTGTGATAGGGGGTATGGCTTCACAGGAAGCGATAAAGTTGCTGACCAGGCAGTTTGTGCCGCTGCATGGGACGTTGTTGTATAATGCGGTGTCATCCACCACACTGCTGGTGGTGTTGTGTGCTTGAAGGAGGGGGGGGGCGCATGTGCTGCTAATGGTGTGTAGTCTGGGTGTGTGGGTGTGTGGGTGTGTGAGGGTTGGGGGACAATGGTATGTTGGAGAGGGGAGAGGGATTGTGCAATGCAGGTTGTGTGTGTGTGTGTGTTTGTGTACATGTGCTGATGTGTATGCTACATTGTGTGCTTGTCAATAATGGAGCATGTTTGACCATATTTGACCATTGTGTTGACTTACTGCATCATTACTTGTGTTGTGCAAGCATGCGGCTTTTCCTGTTACCTGTGGCTTTTACATGTATTCTGTTATTCATGTTCTTGTGTGTAACGACACAAGTGCAGCATCAATAATACCACGAGTTCATGTCACGTATTCTACAAGGTCAA
>VFQP010001566.1_pt1 | contig 29932 bp, 51 predicted proteins | sample 3512351 | NCBI WGS metagenome assembly VFQP01 (sample SAMN10412372, study PRJNA504923) | tailings metagenome | isolation source: Relicate 1 Philex TSF1 revegetated site | place: Philippines: Tuba, Benguet | collected 2017-08-29
CACACACACACACACACACACACACACACACACACACACACACACACACACACATACATGCAAGTGTATTCAAACATACGCAACACCCCTGTGTATATACCATGTAAATACATATGTACATAAACATGACACCCCTCTGTATACAAATTAACAATGACACCCCTCCGTGTGTACAAGACACAACACCCCTACAGACACAACACCCCTACAATACAATACAAAGAATTGTATACAAATTAACAATGACACCCCTCTCTCCATCCTCCTCACTGCAGTGCTGCTGGTGGGTGCACTGATGGGTACCACCCTGATGATGTACAACGTGTGCAGTGCTATGTGTGTGGCAAGTATGGACACATGTGCTGTATGCCTATTGATGGTATGCTTGGTGAAGAATGTGTGGTGTCTGTAGAATGTGTGCCTTAGTCTGTGTGTACTTTTACTTTTGTGTGTACTTTTACTTTTGTGTGTACATTCTGTTTTGTATGTGCATTTTGTTTCGAGTGTACATTCTGTTTTGTGTGTCTACATATAGGATTTGTGTGTGAAAAAGTGTGAGATTTATATACGTAGGATCATGTGCTGTGGTTTTCACCTCAAGCACTGTTCCTCCCCTCTCTTTTCCCACACCAGCACCACCACCAGCACCACCACCACCAGCACCCTCCCCTCTCATTTCACACAGCACCAGTACCAACCCCCTCTTGCTTCAACTGCGGTGCACAACACCCAGGCGTCATGTGCGACCTCACACCCACACCCCCTGTGCGTGCAGAGCGGGCATCAGCACAACGCGGTCGCTATGCTGTGAGTGAGGAGGGGGGGCGGAGTGGATCAAGGGCAAGTGGGGTGGGTGGGTATAGGGGGTGATGAGGGGGATGGAGTGGATGGAGGGCAAATGGGGGGGGGGGAAGTGGGTATGGGGGGCGGTAATGCATATGCAGGTGGCAATGCTATATGCAGGTGGCAATGCTATATGCAGGTGGATGTGATGAAGAGTGCTTGAAGAGTACAACACAGTGATATAGTGAAGATGGGATGGGTGGGTGGACACCTGTTGGGGGTGGGTGGACACGAACGCAGTTGTGCACAGTCAACAAGTAGATGTGATGTTGTGATGATGTGGTTTTGTGATGATGTGGTTTTGTGATGTTGTGATTGTGTGATTGTGTGGTTGTCTTTGTAGTATACTGTTGCATGCATGTCGTTTGTATGCATATGCAATAGTGCATGCATGTACCTCCACCTTGCATTCGTTTTATTGTGCTGCACTATTACATTCATTCCCGCAAAATTGAGACCAACATACTGACGTCATAAACCCTAGGGTCGACGCTGTTTTCCTCACAATACATACATATTTTCCTCACAGTATATGTAGAGGCAAAAACACAAACGAAAACACCCACCCACACCATCTTCCTGCACATCCTCCCCTCAACACCAACATCCACTTGTACAAACCATCGCACTCCCCTCTCCTTTCACACCACCGCTTTCACCGCGTCCCGTATACGCGCAGCAGGGTCCTCCCCTCTCCTTTCACACCACCGCTTTCACCGCGTCCCGTATACGCGCAGCAGGGTCCTCACTCACCGCCGGCACAAACGCCTCCCCTGTGATCCTCTCATACAGCGCCACATATCGCCTACTCAACTCAGTGACAAGCTCCCTGGGTGCTTCCGGAAGCACTGGGTCATTGTAGGGGTCACATGCACTACGAAACCACAGGCGGAGGAATTCCTTGTCAATGTTTTGGGGCTCTTGACCAGAAGTGAGGCGGGACTGGTACGTGTCGGAGAGCCAGTAGCGGGAACTGTCGGGTGTGTGGATCTGTGTGTGTGGGGGGGGGGATATATATAATTTATATAATTTATATAATTTAATTAATTTATATAATTTAATTAATTTAATTAATTTCTTTGTATATATATGTTTGTATATATATTATTGTGACGTAGTCATCAACAATGCGTCATGCTCACATCATACATGTGTTAACAGACACCCATCACACCCATCACACCCATCATACACCCATCAAACACACATATACATACCTCATCAATAAGCATTATGGTACCATCATCAGCTTTGCCAAACTCATACTTCGTATCCACCAGCAACAGTCCACGTTCAGCTGCTACCTCTTGTCCATAATTAAACAACGCCAATGCAGCAGCACTTGCCTATGTGTGTGTGTTGTGATTGTGTGGATGTGCGTGCTTGTGATTGTGATTGTGTGTGTAATTACACCTGCTCCACCCGTATCCTACCCCCCCCCCACCTCCCAGTCATCCTCACCCCCCCCCCCCAAACCCCCGTCATACCGCCTCCCAGTCATCCTCACTCATCAACCCCTGCCCCACAATCTCCTCCCCACTTATGGGTACATCATGATCCACAGCCTTTGTGGTGGGGGTGACCACATTTGCCGCCAGTCGCTCATTTTTCTTCATGCCATCAGGAAATGTGTGTCCACAGTATTGACGAGCCCCGTTGTTGTAGTGCGTCCATAAGCTCGTGTCTGTGGAGCCTGGGTGTGTGGAGGGGGGGAGGCCGGGAGATGGGGGTGGTGGGTAATGTGGGTGGTGTGTAGTGTGGGTGGTGTGTAATGGGGATGGTGTGTCACGGTGGTGGGTGGGTTTGATTCTATGTTGATGGTGTACATGGTAGTATGTATATGTGGAGGTACACACCTCCCGCCCACCCCACCCCCCCCACACCCAATTGCGCACACCTCTCCACACACACCTTCACCCCCCCCCACACGTACCAGTCATAAACCCCCGCACAACAAATTCCACAGGAAACACAGTGCATTTCTTCATAATAGCAACATTGGGGTCTGGTACTGACAAAAGAGCATTGGGGACTATGTGTGTTGTGTTGTGCATCCACCACATAGATGTCTGGTTGAGCACCTGCCCCTGTGGGGGGGGTGGGGATGGGGGGAGGTGTGTGTGTGGAGGGGTATGCGTGAAAAGGTGCATATGTGTGTGTGTGAAAAGGTGTTTGTGTGTGTAAGTTATGTGTTGACATGTGTGGGTATATGGTTTGCTTTATCAATACACCCCACCAATACACATCATCAATACACCCCACCAATACACATCATCAATACCCACCACCACCACACCACAGACACCTTGTATGGTACAGCAGCCAGTATACGATCAAATGCACTTTGCCTGTCAGTGGTGACTATGATGATCTTGTCTCCCAATACATAGGTATCACGCACTTTACCCTGAGCACATGTGGTGATGGAGCACATGTGGTGATGGAGCACATGTGGTGATGTGATTGTGGTGACATGGATGGTAATGATATACGTACTAATGCCACAGTGATAGTCATAATGATGAGGAATATATAGAATAATGACATGGCGTACCAGCACACAATACGCAAAGGACAATGCACCTGACAAGTACACCATTCCACCCACAACACCCACACACACCCAACACATACACCCAACACCCACACCTTGGTTTTTGTGCCAATCTGCAAGTCTGTGTCAACCAAGCAATGACCCAGTGCATCACGAATGGCAGCATCTACTGCAGGCGACACACCCTCTATAGCCTCGACACTGTGTGTGACATGTGGTTGGGTACATGGTGGTGGGTATGCGCATGCATGTGTGTCGCATCATGTGGTGTGCAAGTCTGTGTAACAGCCCCTTGCTGTTGTGGGACGAGCTGCACACCCAGCCACATATGGCAACCGCATGCACAATGCATGTGTTTTTCCCAGAAACAAACACATACTAACAACAACACACCCTGGGGCAGCGGCAGCCTGCAGTGGTCCTGATGATGTACCGACACGATGCTGCTTACACAAGCCTGTTGCTTTGCTGTGTGTCGTGCCAAGCATAGGGCGGTGTTGGGCATTGGTTGTGCGTTGCAAGAGAGGCATAGGGGCAACCCTATGGCCGATTGATTGCTGCATTGCTGTAGTGCTTGGGGACGACGGCGTGAGTGAGTGCGGTGTTGTTGTTAATGTACTGTGTTAATGTAGGTTTTGTGTGACAATCAAGGCTTTAGACAACATTACAATATGAAAACGTGCCGGCGAATTACACGTTGTGTTGTTTTCACACCATGGTGTTTTTCATTGATTTTTTCACATAGTCATTTTCCCATAGTCAATTCTTCATAGTGTTAGCTTTGATCCAGCTTGTTTTGTGAGTATTAGCACCATCACTGGTGATGGCGCATGAGGAAAGCTTCCTCACGCTCCTCGTCGCTGCAGAGCGCGTGGGGGTGTGGCTAGATGAAATAAAGGCATATCCAGGAACTGCAAGGTGTATTTTGATGTTTCCATGCATGTTTCCATTGCAAGCAAACAACTGCTGTACCATCCACCATTGCAGGTGTAAGAATGCTGTCTTGCAGCTCGCCCAAGCAGTCGAGGAGCGCGAAGCATATGCAGAAGAGGTACGCGTTTGTGTTGCGCGTTTTTGTGCGCATGTGCGTGCGGGTATTGTACCATAATCGCTGTTGTATACCATGCATGCCTCCCTGCCGCCACAGGCACGACGAGCTGGCGCCGTGCGTCTCCTGACCAGGCTCATGGCCAATACAGGTACGCTTGTGCATATGCGTGGGTAATGAGACTTAGTGGGGTTTGCCATCTTGGTGTCTGCATCTCGTCATCATCCACACCACCAGACGACGACGATGTCCTCGATGCTGTATCCACTATTGTTGCGGGATGCAGTGGCCCCATGGCAACTGGCAAACAGGTATTGTGTTGTCGACAAACACTTATATCCATCAATCAACAGACACGAGCACTGCACATGGTGCACACCTGGCGTCCACATGCGCCAAGGCTCTGACAGCCCTTGACACGCACAGTGGACGCCAGGTGGGTGTTGTTTTTATACTATGTGTTTTATATTATGTGTTTTAAACTGCATGTATGTGGTGTGGGGTAGCTGGATGTTTTCTCCCCCCCCTGCACCACCACAATGCTTTGTGTTTCACCCACGCACCCCCCCTGCACGACACAGCGTCGCTGTTTCGAGTACGCACCAGGCATTTCAATAGACATACAAGAAGGGGCGCTGGGAGATGGCTTGGGTGCACGGGTGTGGTTGGTTGCCCATCTACTTGCAAGGCAACTTGCTCATGCCCCACTCATTGTTGCTGGCAAGTCTGTGCTGGAATTGGGAGCAGGGTGTGGTGTTGCTGGTATTGTTGCAGCCAAGGTAGGTGTTTGTTGGGAGGTTGAGAGGGTTTATGTGGAGAGGACATGTGGAGAGGACATTATATATATATATAGCAACAGCAGCAGCATGTTGTTCTAGGTCATGTACAACAGTCATCAGTGCACTTTGTTGTTGTATGCACAGCATACATGTAAGCCAAGTATACAAAGACACACACACACACACACGTACACACACACACATGTAGATTCCAATTTTTTGGGGTCGATCACACCCCCTGCCATACACAAAATGAACTCATGATATACATACCACCCTATACACACAAATGATCATGGCATTGCACACTCATGCACACTCATATGCACACTCATGCACACTCATATGCACACTCATGCACACCTAACATGCACAGGTGGGTGCAGCATCAGTCACCCTCACAGATGTAGAGGCACCAGTGCTTGCCAACCTGTGTGCTTGTGTTGCCATCAACCACACCGATACCACACTCGACAAAACAGCATCAGGGGGACTAGCAGCAGCAGCAGGATCAACAGCAGGGGGACCAACAGCAGGAGGACCAACAGTAACAGACCAATGTGTACTTGATGATGATGTGTCTGCATTGCTATTTGACCCAGATGATGCTTCTAGTTGTGGTGACGAGGATGCACTGTTTGGTGCACTCCTTGGTGGGGAACAAGGTGGGGAACAGGGGGAAACAAATACAGGTGCTGAGGAAGATGCATGGGATGTGGTACGTGTGGTGTGGTCCAATTGGCTGAGGATGCACACCCTGTGACAATAATCACCTTGTGATGGACAATAATCACGTTGTGATGGTGCCCTTTACCTGTGCTTATTGAATACACATATATAAACACTCATGTATAAACACATGCATTCCAACACCATCTTGCCTCCCACTATGTGAATTCCACAGCTGTTTACAAACTGCAACCCCACGTAGCGTCCACCACGCACTCGCCTCTCCTATGCTATCACAGGGTACTATGCACATTCGCTACCTCAACTGGAACGAGTGCCTCTCCCCAAGTCGTGCTACCAAGGCTGCCACTGCTGCCAGCAGACAGCGACACGCACTGGGTGCAGCACAAGAAGCTTCCGATGGTGGGGATGCATCTCAACATACACTACAAGCATCTCAACATACACTACAAGCATCTCAACACACAACGCAAGAATCTCAACACACAACGCAAGCATCTCAACACACAACACAAGCATCTCAACCACCAGCTGTGCATCCAGACATGCGTTTTGATGTGGTGCTGGCAACAGATGTGTTGTATGAGGCGGATATGGCGTATGGCGTTGCAGCGGCTGTGCGTCAGTACCTGCAGCACACAGGGCGTGCTCTCATTGTCAATGCAGTGCGATATCCTGTACGTGGGGATGTTACTTTGTATTCACACTGCGTTGAGATGGTGTTTGAGATGGTTTCGGCACCTCCTCTTTCCTGCCATACACCCCCCCCCAAACAACCCACACCACCTAGGAGCTCCACGACCTGCTGCTCCAGTGCCTCACAGAGGAGGGCCTTGTGTACCATGCACAGCAAATTGACACGTATGCAGCAACCCACGCAGAGCTGTTTGGTGTGTTGGGTGCAAATACGGATTACGAAGGCGGATTTGTTGCGTTGTATGTAGAGCATGGGGGTGCTGATGCTGGGGGGAAAGGGGGCTGGGGTGGGGTGTATGATTTCTTTTGATGTGCTGTTTTGATGTGCTGTTTTGATGTGCTGTGTGATCTGCTAGTAGGCATTGCTATTGTCATCATTCCCCTGCTATTTCATCATTCCCCTGCTATTTCATTATTCCTCTGCTGTTTCATCACTCCCCTGCCATTTCATCATTCCTCTGCTGTTTCATCACTCCCCTGCCATTTCATCATTCCTCTGCTGTTTCATCACTCCCCTGCCATTTCATCATTCCTCTGCTGTTTCATCACTCCCCTGCTATTTCATCATTCCTCTGCTGTTTCATCACTCCCCTGCTATTTCATCATTCCCCTGCTATTTCATCATTCCCCTGCTATTTCATCATTCCCCTGTCATGTGATGATACTTTGTGTGATTCATTGTCATACTCCAACTCTGCGTGTTTGAATGATGCTGTTTCAATGCTTTCCTGCAACACTGTTTTGCTTTCCTGCAATACTACTTTATTTAGAGGAGAGTCACCACCTTTTTTGGTGACCTTTTTCATTACGTTTCATAATCATGCATCATTTCCTGTCAAGTTACTTTCTCATCAACGTACACGAAAAGAGGGATCCACTTGACCACAAAAAACAACAAACGCTACTTGCTCATCATCATGCATGCTATCATCATGCATAATCATCATGCATGCTGCTGTATGCAACACAAAAGGGGATATATGCTGTTGCTGCTGCTACAGTCAGGGGTGTACCCTGCACAACAACGAGAACTACGATACATAATCATCATCACCACACAAGGCATACGATCACAATACACACAAAGGCATACGATTATCAAAACACAAGGCATCTGGTACAAGCTGGTATGGATATCAACAGATCAAGGGGACTTTAGCTCACCACATGACCATACAAAAACGTGACACTGCATTGTATATCTATTGTTTGTATATCTGTTGTTGTTGTATATCTGTATAGACCACAGTGCATATACAACCAATGCACTGGTCTCACATTGACATGAGTCACATGGGGTACTGCACATGAAACGTGACAGGGCTGCATATGACAGGGGTATAAAACATGACAGGGCTGCATATACAACGTGACAGGGCTGCATATACAACGTGACAGGGCTGCATATACAACGTGACAGGGCTGCATATACAACGTGACAGGGGATAAAACAATGAATGATACTGATCAAAAGCAATAGCATCAGTACAGTGAAAAGCACATGAGGGTATACAAAGCCACGCACACAGGTACATGTGCATCAACACACAAGGCACACCCAACTGTATACACATGCATGTTTACAACAGCATGCACACACACAACAGCAAGCACACACACAACAGCAAGCACACACACAACAGCAAGCACACACACAACAGCAAGCACACACACAACAGCAAGCACACACACAACAGCATGAGAATGACAAAAAATGGTGTGGTCGACATGTGGTGATCAGCAATGTTGCGAGTGCCGTGTGGTTTTCCCCCCCTCATGTGTACACATTGTATATCACCCTTGTGTGGTTGTAATAGTTGTGGAAGTGTCACAAGGGGACCCACAACCACCCTGTTGTTGTTGTTCTTCTGTTTGCTCTTGCTGCTGTGTACATGCTTCAGGTGTTCCACCCTTTTTCATATTGGCAATAACCTGCCTCAATGCCTGTGTGATGTGTGCGTGGATGATGTGCATGGTTGGTGTGTGTGCGTCTACTATGATGATGATGATCTGTGTGATGAATGAGTGTGATGTATATCAGACACACCATGACAATCCCATACCAGTATATACCCCCAAGTCACCCCCCCCTCACACACACAAAAAACGCACCGCATTTTGTCGCTGCAGTACTGTGACCTGTGCCCCCATCTGCCCCAACTTCGCCTCCAGTTCTTGGTTGCGCTGTTGCAGGGTTTGCATGAGCTGTTTTTTGCGTTCCCTTGAATGCTGGGCAGATTTGCGATTGCGATGCAGGCGCTCCTGTCGTTTGCGCATCGCTAGTTCCTCATGCTCTGTGAGCGTACTGCTTTCTGTGGGTGGTGTTGGTGCCACACCACCAATGGCACCACTGCTTGTTTCTTGTAATACACAGGCTGCATACTCGGGCTGCTGCATCATTGTGCTTGATGATGGCACGGCAAAGCCGTCGAGCGCCCGGTGCTGCATCGTCACATCTGGGACGAGTGACACTGGGACACGTGGTGGTGGGCACACCATGCCATTGGCTGTCCAGGTGGGTACTTGGCCGTCAGTCCGGGGTGCAGGGGCGGCAACCCCAATTGTGGATGTGGGAATGGCGTGCAAAACCGTCCGAACGCCTCCTGCTACACGATGAGCACGCAGCATTGTGGGAACCTGGCCATCAGGCAAACCAGTTGGCTGCTTGGCTGCAGGGGGGGGTTGTGCGATCTGGTCCGACTCGACAAATAAACCATCCTTGGCCTCGTCGAGCAGCTCGTCGAGATAGGTACATGCTAGGTCGTCGTCTCCGTTTGTCATGGGGTCGAAAAACGTAGTTGGTACTTCATGACTTCTGTGTGAGATACTGTTTGCCATGATGGGTGCTAGGGCGCTGCACCGTGCACCAGCTTCACGAGGAGAGGTAATATAGGAGAAAGGAAGTGCGAAAGTGCAAGATTGCTCAACAGTTTTCGACGATCAACCAGATCGATACCATCTGGGTGGTCGCTTTTCAACATACAGTGCAATCTATTTACCATCAGTACTTCATCATCACCCTGCTGTATCACCCTGTGCCGCAGCCAAGGCTTCCTGTGCCGCGGCCAGTTGCCCCACTGCATTTTCCAGTTCCTGCTGAAAGATGCGCTTCATCTCGTGCATGTCATCCTCCAAGGTCTCCACACGCTCGTTGCGCTCCCCCAACAACTCCAACGCAATTTCCTGCTGCGCTTCTAGTTCCTGGGTAGTATGGTATATAGATACACACTGTATAGTTCCATCCATATGTCCCCATCACGTGGCACCCCTTGTGAGCAACCCCCCCTTTGTAATGTGTTCAATTCCCCAGAAATGATGTATTTCCATCCTCATACCTGTACCCGTGCCGTGAGACCCTCTGCTACCCGTTGCAACTCCCGCACCCGAGCTTCTGCCTTTTCCACACGCTCATAGCTTCCCAGCAGCTGCTCATTGGTGCGATCCCGTGCTGCTTCGGCAATGGCGAGCTGATGCTGCAGCATCGTCAAAGCGCTACTGCTTGCAGAGCTCGGCAAGCCCTGACCTCGCTGCTCCAGAGGGCCATTGGTGCTTGCACCCCGTGATGGTGGGAGTGGTGGCGACAACAGCGAGGCATGTGGGTTGGTTGTCATGCGATGATGATCCGATGATGTCGCATCATGCTCGTCATCAAGATGCAATGAGGAGGGACCCAGTGCATCAAATGCGGATCCTGCTGGGTAGCTCACAGGTGGTGGTGGAGACCCTGCTTCATCTGCATGTCCATTGGTCATGGTGGAATTCTGGTGGATTGTGGGGATGGATGATGAAGATGACATTGGGGGAGAAGAGCCATACTCATCCTACTCAAGACACATGATTGTTGCATTTGTTGAATAAATACCATACAATACCATGTATGAATACCACGCTCAAACCCACACCCACATACACACACCTCTATAGGGATCCCGCTGGAGTGTGGATGGGATGCCCTTCCTCCACTATACACACCCTTACTTGATGTCTTGAGCACTGCAACCTCATGCTGTGTGATTGACATGCAGTTTTGTTGTGCATGTGTCATGCATGTGTCTGACATGCATCATCCCCACCTCCCCACGCACCAACCCACCCACCCACCCACCCACGCACGCACGCACCTGCAGCGATCGACATCGCTCCTCACTCTCCCACAACCGCTCCATCGTCACCCTCAACTCCTTCTCCACCACCTCCACCCTCCCCCCCGCTTCCTTGACCTGTCCCCGCAACACCTCCACCTCTTCCCTCAACTCCACTGTCCGCCCCTCTGCTACCTCGAGTGCCTGCTGTACCCGTACCACCTCCACACGTGCTGCTGCAGTCGCCGCATGGGCAGCTTCCGTAGCACCTTCCGCATCTGCGATTCGTGCAGCAGCATGGTCGGCGGCGGTGTGGGCCCGTTCTGCGTCTTGTTGGGCAGTTGAGAGGCGTTGTAGGAGGGCCCGTTCGGCATCCTTGGCTGCTTGGAGTTGGGCTGCATTGGTCGCTGCGAGTGCTTCAATTTGCCTTTGTTTTTAAAGGGGGGTGTGGATGTATGTGTGTATGGGTGAGGGGTGGTGCATGGGTGAAAAGGGGTGCATGGGTGAGGGGAGTGTACATCAATATCAATGTAGTATGAATGTATTATAGTATCGAGTGTGTTGTACCTATGTTTCAGTCAGTTGTTTCACCATCAGCATATGATCAGGCATGTATGTAGGCATCAAGTATGTATGTAGGCATCAGGCATGCATGTACATACCGAAGTAGTGGTCGTGTGGCATCAGTGGAGAGTGTTTGACTGTCCATGTGCTGTGCCTCCAGCTCCTGTACCTGTAGTGTGTGTGTATTTGTGTGTGTGTGTGTACATATTTATGTGTATACATGACGACCTACGCATTCCCTCAAACACCAACATACCCCACCCCACCCCCCACTCCACACACCCACACCCCACACACCTGTTGTCGTAGCTGTTGCAGTTCCCCCAGTAGCTCCTGTTCCCTGTGTTGTGCAGTCACTGCTGTTGCCTCTGCCTCCTGTCGCAATGCAGTCAACTGCTGTACGAGGGATTCCTCACGTTCCCGGAATGCTGCCAGTGCTTTTTCCTCACCACTATGTGTGGGGAGATCCAAAAATTGTGTGGGGGGGATGTGCTGAATGTGGTGTGTGTGTGTGCGGATATATGTTGTGTGTGTGCGAAATGAGTGCAATGTGAGATGTGAGTTGTGTATGTGTACAATATATGTATACGATATATGTATACGATGTATGACAATGTATGTGTCCAAATCGATGTATCCAAAAATGTACATAGAAACAACCCCACTCACAAATCTTCCACGTAACATCCCCCCCAACACACATACACGCTCGCAGATGATTGGGCACGTTTGACTGCCTCATTCGCCTTTTTATGTGCCTCTGCCAGCTGGCGTGCTGCATCCCTCTTGACTGACTGAATCTCACGTTCCAGTTCCTCCACCTGGGACTGGGCCCCTTGTGTTTCCCGCAGGGCCCCTTCTTGCACCCGGGTGAGTTCCTGCTGCGTGCTTTCCAGCCGCGCAACAGCCTGTGAGGTTGTGTTGGTTTTATGTGGGGTTGGCACTGGTGGGTGTGTTGAAATGTATATGAGGTGCTCCCCAAGGTATTGTGCAGGGTGCCATGAAACGTCAGGCGATGTTCGCAAATGTGTACACGCGCAGATGATTATGACAGATCATGATGATCGTACCTTGTCACGCTCCAATTCGACATCACGCAAGCTGGCACGTAGTTTCCGAGCAGCTGCTTCCAGCTCACCGTTTTTCCGTGACAATGCTTCGCCCTCGCTGCGCAATGAGGCTATATACTCATCCTTTTCCACCAGGCGTGCCTCTGATGCCGTCCCACCTTTGGCTGCTGCTTGCAATTGGGAACGTAGCCGATCACGTTCTTCCTTGAGGGTGCTGATTTTCTTTTCATGTTGACCCAAGCGGCGTGTGAATTCCTGCTTGAGTTCGATCAATTCCTCTTCGGCACTTGATCGTGGGGCCGCTGCCTCATCGAGCTGATGGCGTAGTGTTTCATTTTCTGATTTCAGTGCACTGTTGATGGCTGTCAACGTGGCAAGCTTGCCTTCATACTGCCGGGTCCTGTGTTGTATGGGTGGGGTGTATGGGTGTTGTGTGTGAGGTGTGAAGGGATGCTATGTGGGATGTTGGGTCTATGAGTCAACCCATGTGTTGGTTACAGTATTTGCTGTGCGATGAGCATGATGCAAATACAATTCACACGTACAGCTTATCAATCTCTTTCTTGGAGGATTGAACATCTGATCCCATGTTGTTGCTAGCGTGCTAAACTGATCTGACCACGGATATACACGATCTTCATAGTACTGATTTGTTGAGTTTCTTTTTGTTCAACTGTCATGCACAAATCACAAACCAACCATGGACATCAGCCATGCAACCCTGAGTTTATATTTGTGTCTGAACAACCAGTGATCTGAGAATAGGGTGATGCATAGGATGCATAGGATGTGGTCACATGTAAGCACATGTGCAAAAATGGATGCATTACAAATAGAGAGAGTACTGCCTCGCAGATGGTTGCATGGGGCAGCGGAGGTGTACGTGATCGACTGCGATGCTGTGGATGGTTGTGCATGCAGCAACTATGTAGTGCATACTCGTGACGGGCCCGCCAGTCCTCACCTGCGTGTCCCCAAACGCAGTCCCCACCTTGTGTGTGTTGTACGTGGTACTACCTGCGCACTCCTGGAATCATACACAGCCTCATCCACCGTACTCACATGCTTCTTGTCAGCATACCCAGCCCCACATGGCAGCAACAACGCACCACCACATGCTAGCAAAAAGCACATCGTGCAAAGCATGCCCACACATAAAACAAACTTTGATCAGCAATCAAGGCACACAATTACTCCTACTCCCAGGATATCATCCACCAAGGACAACCAACACACAATCCCTGCACAATCCACTGCTGCTGATGTAGTTGCACTGTTGCAATTGCAGACACCAACATCAGCCAGTCACGATGCACGCCTTGACACCCAATAGCATAGCAGCAATATTTTCTGGCAACGGTGACATCAAGCCCGTGCTGCAATGCATAGGTAAGCTGGTGCTAGATCCTCGTTTCATCATCAAAACGCACCAAGCAGTTGTGCATCTCTTGTGGCAAAACACCTCTTATGTTGTGGGTGTGTGGCAGTGCGCATACACACAACTGTATTTGTGGTGTACCCATCACCTCCATCACCATCACCACCATCACCATCACCATCAGGCAAGAAGAGGATGGGTGGTGCAGCCAACACCGGCCAGCCCGCACGATGGAGGCTGGCACTCAGTGATGGCACACATTGGGGCTCTGTGATGCTCGCGACACAGCTTGGTGAACTCATGGATGTCAACCCCATCGACCGTGGCCACATTGTACGACTCACAGAGTTTATCGTCAACAACATTTCCAACAAAAAGTATGCTTTTGGTGGGTGGGTGGTGTATTGTTTTTCAGGTACATTCATAGCACATTCACCACAACCACGTACGCCCACCACAACAGGGTGATAATTGCGCTGGGGCTCGAGGTGCTACGAAAGGACGAAAACATCCATGGTCAGCCACAAAACATTCAACCAGACGCACCAGCTGCCCAGCAAGCACCACCACCACAGCAGCAGCAAAACGTCCCTCCCCCGGCAAATGCTGGGTATGGCCAAAACAATGGGACAATGGGTGCAGGCATGGGTGGGTATGGGCAACCAGCCAATGTAGGGGCCATGGGTGGATACGGACAGCCTGCAAATACCGGGATGATGGGTGGGTATGGGCAACCAGCCAATGTAGGGGGCATGGGCGGATACGGACAGCCTGCAAATACAGGGATGATGGGGGGATACGGACAACCCCCTGCACAGCCTGCAGGCTATGGCAACAATGCTGCTACTACGGGTGGGTATGGCAATAATAATACATATGGTGGCGGAATGGGTGGTGGGATGGGGGGTGGGATGGGCGGTGGGATGGGTGGTGGGATGGGTGGTGGGGTGGGTGGTGGGCAGCAGTTTGGGTTGCAGCCGACCAAGTACAACGCACATGGTAGTGGACCAACTGCACGTGGTGAGATGGAGCGCATTGTACCCATTCGTGAGCTCTCACAGTATAGCAACCGCTTTACTATCAAGGTTGTGGAGGGTGATTGTGCAGGGTGGTTGTACAGAGTGTATAATGTACAATGCTTGTATTCACAGTGGTATGCACTGCATCAACACCCACTAATACACACCATTATCATGATACGCAATCCCATGCACCCACAGGGTCGTGTGGTAAGCAAGACAGATATCCGCACCTTTAGCAACGCACGTGGTGAGGGAAAATTCTTCAACTTTGACTTACTCGATGCCTCTGGATGTGATGTGCGTATTGTGGGCTTTAATGATGCAGTGGACAAATTTTATGAAGTGGTACAGCAGGGACAGATTGTCAAAGTATCCAAAGCCAGTGCCAAGCCAAAACGCAATGTACGTGGTAGTTTTGAGTCGTGGGTTGTGGGCGGTGCTGTGTTGGTGATGGCTATGCTATGGAATTTATGCGTGTGTATGCCTGATACATGCGGGACAAGATAAACACACACTCACATGCATGCTATCATCATACACTCACACACATTTTCATCAACCTCCCCATGACACAGCCCCAGTACAATCGCACGGCATGTGAGGCAGAGATCACACTGGAGAATCAGAGTGAGGTGGTTTTGTGTGCAGACGATCCTGAAGGCAACGCCATTCCCAGTGTCCTGTACAATGTATGTGTGGATAGGGTTGCGTGTGGTGCAGTGCATGTGTAAGCATGGAAAGGCATTTGATATGTCAGTATTTTGTTGTGCTTTTGGTGTTTTGTTGTGCTTTCTTTTCATTCATTAAATACACTGTGTGATTCCCATGAAACACATACACCACAACACCACATTCCCATGCACTCCCTCCATCGTCTCACACATGAGCACTATCACCATACATTCCACAACCCCACCCACACATCATCGCCATCAGCATACACACAAATACCCCATCCACACAGTTTGTCAAGCTCAAAGACCTGGGTGATGTGAATGTGGGTCAGTACGTAGATGTAGTAGGTGTGGTGGATCGTATAGATCAGGTCACCACCATCAACCGAAAGGACGGTACTGAGGTGGCCAAGCGCACTTTACGTCTGTTGGATGACACCAATAGCAGCATTGATGTGCGTATTGTGTGCTGTGTGGTGTGCTGTGTGTGTTTGGGGGGTACCGTTGGGTGGGTATTGGGAATTGGTATTATTGGTGTTGGATGTATGTGTATGCTTGTGTTCTTCTGTCAGTAGTGTTGTTACCATGTGTAGCTGTTGACACAAATGGTTGTGTGTTTCATGCACTACAAGCACCCGCACCTCACTCCACACATATGTACACACATGCACATGTACACACAAATCCACACCACCACCTCCCCAGGTCACGCTGTGGGGTCAATTCACCAATGAACCCGGCAACACCATAGAACAAGCAATGGCAATGGGCAACCACCCTGTTGTTGCTGTCAAGGGGGTGCGTGTGGGTGATTTTGGGGGCAAGACGTTGAGCACTGTGGGGAGCACTGTGATGAAGGTCAACCCACATGATGTGCCTGATGCTGGGCGGTTGCAGGCATGGTATGTATGACTGAGAGAGGGTGATGTGACAGTGGGTGATGTGATTATGTGGGGGGAGCATGATGAGGAGTATGTGATGATGTGATGTATGCTGATGATGTGGTGGAGTACGTTGATGATGAGGAGTACTTTGTTGTTTGGAAAAGACATGGTGCTGGCTGTACAGTGTGTATTGGTGTGTACAGGATTGCACCCAACACCAACAACACCCACAACACCAACCCCACATATTAACCAGGTATCAACAGTCAGGCAAGGTGGCAACCATTGTGCCACTCAGTGCCCCCGGTGGTGGTGGCACCCGAGGTGATCGCCGTATATGCCTCGACCACATCGACACGGAGCAAATCGGGGACGCCAAGGCAGAGTGGGTGGTGGCCCTGTGTGCTGTCAAGTATGTGAAAACGGATAATGTGTGTTATGCAGCATGTCCCTTGGAGTATAATGGGCGACCATGCAATAAGAAACTAAGTGAGATGGACAACATGTTTACCTGTGAGCGGTGCCAGCAGACCACCCAACCCAACTATCGGTATGTGAGTGTGGGTGGGTGTTGACTGTATGTGTGTTGACTGTATGTGTGTTGACTGTATGTGTGTGGGTGTGTTGATGGGTGGTGTGGGGTTAGGCGTATACAAAATCCACTACCACTCATACCCACCACTACCCACCCGCCACTACCCACACCCACCACCTCCCACACACAGCTACATCCTCAACGTCACCCTCAAGGATTACTCCAGTGAAAAGGACGTCACCCTGTTTCAAGAGGCTGGGGAGGCACTCATGGGGTGCTCAGCTGAGGTGTTTAAAAACATGAAGGAGCAAAACCCAGTGGAGATGGAGGATGTGGTGCGTGCTGTGGTGGGGACACGTCGACTGTTCAAATTCAAGGTGGGGGGGGGGGGGGCAGAGGGGGGGATTATTGTGAGCGGAGAATTGTGTGGGGAGAATTATCAGTTTTGTGATGCACTGCACCACCTACACACCCATTCCCCACACATCCATTCCCCACACACTCATTACCCACACGCCCATTACCCACTCCCTCAGATTCAAACAGACGAGTATGGTGGTCAGTCAAGGAAAAAGGTGATTGTACAGCAAATGGAGCCTGTCAACTGGAAGGATGAGAGCAAGTGGCTGCTGGGGGCTATCAATCGATGTCTGACTGGGGATGCAAACAACCCAGTGTACCCCAAGGTGCGCGGGTGAGGGTGTGGTGTTGTAGAGTATGTATAGATCCAGACCATCGTGTCCACACACCATGCCACACACAGAAAATAGCTGCAGCAGGTCCCATGACAACACCCGGACGTGGTCAGCAAGCATATGGCGGTGGGTATGGGGGAGGAGGACAGCAACAGCAGCAAGGGTTTGGTGGTGGGTATGGGGGCGGACAGCAGCAAGCATATGGCGGTGGGTATGGGGCCCAGCAACAACAAGGGTTTGGTGGTGGGTATGGGGGAGGACAGCAGCAAGGGTTTGGTCCAGGTGGTGGTGCAGCCCCCTTTCTCAACCAGGGGGGTGGGGCGTTTCACAACCAGGGCGCGTGGTGATGATGTTTTGGATGTATAGTTTTTGGCATAATAAACGTGTGTGCAGCAATGTACATTATACATCACACATCACGCATGCATATCACAAAGTAAAACCATGGCAGCCACGAGTAGCACGCAACGATCAAATGATGAACAACGAAAATCCCCTCGCCATCCTGTTTTCTCCCTCGCACTGGCGTCTGCCGTTGCCTACTGGGTATCGCGTGTTCGTCTAGGTCATGAATTGCAGCCGCATCCGTTTACTATTCAGCTCAGCATCGGACAGCGTTGGGTATTGAGCATCCCCGTGTTGCCCATACCCTTTATTGGTCCGCCAGGCAACCTGTTTACATTTCTCCCATGGGTGCGCAAACGTGAGGAACAAGCAAGCACACCAGAAGAAGACACAAACGACCCATCTAGACGTCAAGATGGGACCCGCAAGCCCCGACGTGGCGTCACGTTTGCCGAGCAGCCCTTGATTGCAACCGTCAGCAACACCAGTGCACGTGATGCTGTTGCTTCTCCTGGCACTGTCAAGCGCCAAGGTACTTTGTGCACTGATGTTGCACGGTTGTTTTTTCTACATCATCCCGACCATCACTTCCCTCTCTTCATTGTACTCTTCCTCCCAAAACACAGCTGCGGCTGCGATGTTTATGCTCGACAAGCTATGGAGTGGTGATTCCCCCGATCCATCCACCACCCCTCGCTCTGGTGCATCCACCCCCAACATGACCCCTGGCACGACCCCCCGATCCTTTGCATCCACCCCGGCAAGCAACAGCACACGCACCCCACTGGCACAGCGCTCCCCCGCTGTCTCTGGTGCTGCAGTGAATGCAGCCATACAGGACGCAGGGGTGATGCGGGGCAATGGGGTGACCACCACCCCTGTGAATACTGTTGTCACACCCACACCAAAAGCCACTGTTGTTACACCCACCACAACTCCTGGGAGTGCTGCTCGTTTTGTGGTGCGCCAGTTGGGGGTGGGTGGGGGTGCTGCTGCGTCTCCACAAGTGGGGGGTGGGGTGTCAACATCATCCAAGGTGTGTGTGTATGTGTGTATGTGTGTGTATGTGTGTATGTGTGTGTGTATATGTGTGTGTGTGCGCGCGCTTCATGTATGCCTGTCACCACTGTGCAAAAATACACCCACATACACACCCACAGGAAAACAAGCCATTGTACAGCAGCACCAGCCCTCTTGCAACAAGCTAGTGTGTACACTGCTGGTGGTGTTGACAACATACACAACATGCACAAACATACACAACATGCACTAAGCATACACAACATGCACTAGATTGATCACTGCATTCACATAGTGCTGGGTCAGACACAATTTACATACATTTGCATGAAGTCCTTAAATGTACACACTGGGCCCTTTACATGTTTACACTGGGTCCTCCGAATGTATACACACATACAAACGCAAACGCCAAATCTTGGTCTGTGTGTACACCATATCAAACACAGACATGGTTACACGATATCACACACAGACATGGTTGCACCATATCACACAGAAATGTGTGAACAAGTAGGATGTGTAGTAGGACAATGGCGTAGTGGGTGAAGGGCTGAAGGGCTGGGTTATGAGTTGTGAGTGCATGCATGTGTAGGTGGGTAATGAGTGCATGCATGTGTAGGTGGATCATGTGCGTTATCATGTGTTGTATCGTGTGTTGTACACACCTGTGTTGTACACACGAACAGCTGCCTTGATGCGCAATACAACCCATTTCTTGCCATAATCCTGCTACTGTTGTTGTTTGTAACACAACACGCTGTTGTTGTTTGTAACTCAACACGCCATACACCATTCCCACCTGTCAACCCAAGCAACGTGGTACTTGACACTGTGCCAGCTGCATTGTTAATTTTCACCAACAATCATAGTTTATCATTGCAAATATGTACGTGAAGCAATCATAGTACATCAATACAACTATGTATGTGCAACAAATTAAGCACAAGAGGCCCCGCACCCTCCACATTACACCCTCCACATAACACCCTCTACATAACAGCACCATCCTCGCTCCCATACAGCCCCTCACGCACAGCCCTCCACATCGCAGCAGTTGCATGCACACATTCCTCATCCCCCGTTGCACATCCAGTGTCTAAACAATCCACATTCCAAAAGCCCACCCCCAACAGTCCATATTTCACCGCCAACCCGTATTTGGCACGAAGGCTGTTGGGGTCATCATACCACAGCTGGTAGGCATTGCCGTGGGTATCTACACAGCGAGCGTACTGGGCATGCTGCACACCATCCCAGGACGCATTTTCACATGCTATTGGAGTGGTTGAGGTGGTGGTTGAGGTGGTTGAGGTAGTGGCAACCGAGGTGGTGTAATTTACTGTCTTGGTTGTTGGTGTATGCTTGATGGTGGTATTGTATTGTCCTCGGCTCGTGGTATTGTATGGCCGGCTTGTGGTATTACTGTATGGTCGGAAAAAACGTTGAATCTCCCCAAAACACACTTGACGCCCAGCTGCATCGCTACAGGGGGCACCACGAAAAGGGGTAGGTTGCAGTGCACAGAGGTTGGTATCTTCTGTTGCATATTCCTTGTTCATACAGGGGTACAAGTACCCATACCTGAAGTGATGTGGGTTGTGTATATATGCATGTATAAACACACATAGGCATACACACACATAGGTATACACACACATAGGTATACACACACATAGGTAGACACACACATAAGTAAAACACACATAGGTATACACACACTGGTAAAAACATGCATGCATGTATACATACTCGGCATACACCTGTATACACCTATATCTACAACCACGCCACCTTCATACCATGGCAGCCCCAGTATCAATTTATGAGGCAACACACCCAAGTCAAGCCACCGCTGAATGCCCACCTCCACCTGGGCTATTGGGCTGTTTGCGCTTGCTATACAACTACCCCATATCTGTTTTGAATGTTTGTGTGTAGTGTGTGTATATACGCGTGTTGTGTGTGTGGTGTGTGTATATGTATGTGTGGTGTGTGTGCGTGCGTGGAGTGTGTGTATGTACATGTGTGGTGGGGTACATACAGTGGGTTGCAGTACACAGACACAAATCACATCCCACATCACATCCCACATCATACCCACCTCGTCACACCCACTATCACCATCCCCAAACCCCAAACTCTGCTACCTGACTCTGCATATCATACGCCATGACAAACAGCACATCAGCTGCATCAGCCAATCCACGAAAGTCAAAGCATCTACGGTCAATGCAATCGGGGCTCCATGGCACATCCACTGACACTTGACTGTGAGGGAGTGCTGCATGAAAGGCAGTGCTTGCTTCTTGTATGAGGCTGGTGTATTCATGTACGAGGGGATCGTCTGGGTTGAGTGGGTCTTCCTGTGTGTGATGGGGGATGAGGTTTGTGTAGGATACAGACATCACTGGCATGCTGCTGGTATTCTACATACAAGTGTACCATGTGGCAATTCTACCATGTGTTTCCTCTTATTACGTATGATTGCACCATGATGAGCTCAACGTACCATATCAAAATTGATCCCATCAAGATGGTGCTCTACCGCCAATTGCACTTGCTCATGCAGCCATGCTGTTCGTGCTGTTTTGTTGCCATATACTGATGGTGTGTTGGCGCCCCTCCCATCCAGTACCACATGTACACCTGGTGGTGTATGTGTATGGGTGGGTGACATGGTACTGTTGCGATGATACAGGTGCACACATGTGTGTACCATGCGCATGTGCAAGTTCGACGAGCTTTGGATGATCAGTATTCCATGCTACAGTTGTGAGCGTGTTCCAATCATAATTGCTGAAATCAGGCTTGTCAGCTGCTGTAAAGCCAAACACTTGATATGATGTATTGATGCCTTGCTGATGATCAGCTAAAACTTTGCGCACCAAAACACCCCCTATTGCCAACCAACATAGTATCGTGTATAACGACATACTATTTATGTTTCTTGTGGTCTTCAACATACTGCATACATTTTATCTCTTTTTCAACACACACAAGTATCAACCTAGACACACCATAAAACCAACCTGGATTGCATCATCATGGTTGCACACGCACTGCAATTGCATCGCACGCGTGTACACCACGTGGTCCTGTATAATGCGTGCCACCGACCTCCACAATCCCATGCCACAACCTACAGCCAACGCTTGCAGCCCGTGTGCAGCGCCGTCCCGCATATCAACGGCAGCCCCCACTCATCACAAGCATCGCCAGCTGATCAACCCAACATAAACGTCGTCCATGCTCGCAGCTGCTTGGAAAAACAGCTGCTCGTTCCAGAGAGCCCACGAAACCTGTGGCTTGCTGCAATCAAGCCACCCATGTATAGCGTTGCCTATGTTCCTATATTGGTATGGGCGCTGGTGGATGTGCATACTATAGCACAAAGGGTCCTGTTGGGGCCCTGAGAGAGAGTGGGCGCACCTGGTGTATGGATATGTGTATGCATATGTGTATGCATATGTGTGTGCATATGTGTGTACACAGGTGTACCTGTAAACACACAAGCTTGTTCACCAATCTTCATCAGGTGGGAGCAGCACTGGCGTATTATCAGAGTGGTGTGGTGATTGCAGCAACAACATTGCAGTTGTGTTTGGCGTCTACGTTTGTTATAGCATGGCTCAACACGAGGTGTGTTGTGGTGTTTGACTGTGTGTTGTGGTGTTTGACTAGGTGTTGTGATTATATATATTGTGATTGTATGTTGTGATTATATATTGTGGGTATATGTTGTGAGTATATGTTCTGATCATGTTGTGAGTATATGACACGTATACGCTGTACATCGACCTTCCCCTTTACATTCCACCCCCCCCTTCCCCCCCCCACCCCCTTTACATCCCCCCCCCTATACATCCCCCCCCCGTACCCCCCCCCCCAAAAAACACACAGTAATGATGGCTTTGATGCAACAACAGGAGTGGATGGTCAACACAAACCAGAAAGCTTGGTCAACCTCACAGGCGACCGTCGTGCTGTGCTGTGGATTGCACATGTGCTCCTTGCACTGGGGGTGGGGCTGCTGGCAACCATTCTTGTTCCCATGGTGCGTGTGGTTTTGGATATGATGTGTGATGGCGATGTGGTGTGTGACGATGGGTATGTGACTGAGAGTAGACACGCTGTGGGTAGACTGTGGGTAGACTCTTGATGTATACACAACCCATAGTTTGCGTGCAATGATGCAAACAACAAAAACCCACACAGAAAACAACAACACCCTCCCACATCAGGGTGATCATCGTGCAATCTACATGCTCGCAGCTGCAATTGCATGTGGGTACGTCTACCAGGGCCCCCCTTTTCGACTGAGCTACAGGGGCCTGGGTGAGCCCCTCTGCTTTCTCGCATTTGGCCCACTGGCAACCACTTCGTTCTTCCTCGCCCAAGTGCATGCACCCGTGGTGGCACCCATCCCCCTTGTGGTGTGGGCCACGGGGGCATTGGTGGGAGTGACAACATCTGTGATTTTGTTTTGCAGTCACTTTCATCAGATAGAGGGGGACAGGGCAGCTGGGAAGTGGTCCCCCTTGGTGCGATTGGGACACCAAACAGCAGCAGAGGTATGTGATGTGGGGGTGTGTGAAAGGGGGTGGATGATGGTAGATGCAACAGACATGGGAATGAAACGGATGCCCGCTTCCTCTCAGGTGCTACGGCTGGTATGTGTGGCAACATACTGTGCAGTTGCTGCGTTGGTGCATTGGCAGGTGTTGCCACAGCAGGTGATGGCGACCATGGTGCTCACCCTTCCCATGGCATTGAGCATGGTGTGGCAAGCGCACAACCATCACCATGTTCCAGCACTGGTGCGCACACTCAAGTTTCGTGCGATACGATGGCATGTGGCAGTGGGTGCTGCATTGGTTGCTGGGCTGCTGAGAGCAAGGTTTTCAGGCTAGTGTGTGTTTATCAATCACACACTGATTGAATCGTCATTCGTCATTTTCCGTTTCCTCACACACAAATTCACCATGCAACGTCGTGCTCTCCAGCAATATACGTGCCCCCCTAGTTACACGAGCTGCAGCTCAGTGTTTTGCAGCTGCAACTACAACTACACGACCCAAATCTGTGTTGTCACATGTCGGTACTGGCTTCTCGCCATTCCCATAGCTGCGGGTCTGCTGTTATTGCTTGCCATCTGCGCTGGTGGATTGCTGTGCTATCGTCGTCGTCGTCGTCGTCAAAAGGAAGAGCAACTTGAGAAAGAGTTGCAACTCGCAGCGGCACACCCACAAGTGTATGGTTGTACTGGTACGCACGGATTGCTGGTGGTGGTGGTATGTGTACACACAAGTGCACACACAGTGGTGCTGGGAGAGCACAAACCCCCGCACTCTCCTGGTAAAACACCCACCCTCACCCACCAACACACGCCCATCGAACAGTGCCATACCTCGGCAATGGTGTCCCGCCCACAAGCAATCCTGTAGACCCTGCCCACCCAGTTGCCCCTGCCCACCCAGTTGCCCATGTACTATATGTAGCAGATGATCTCGTACTATCCACACCTCCAAGCCCACCACAAGCGGCAGCACACTATCCAGCAACTGTGATTGACGGTACACCACACCACAACCACATGGTCGCCACCACAACAGCAGAGGAGCGCGACCGCGCGTTGGCCATGGCAGTTGCAGAACAGGAACTCGCACAGGAGCAGGTGATTATGCAGCAACAGGCAGTGATGCAGCACCAGCAGCAATGGGGGCCCCCGGGCACCATTGCACAAGGCGTCGTGGTGGAACCCACAGCAGAGTATCAAGCAGCTGCAGCATTGGTGAGGCAGTATAGCTCCCCAATAGCACAGGGATCCCATCATTAGTCAATGTAGGTTCCACCAAGGACGTGTACCCCCGATACGCAGGTAGTTGGTCGAACAAGTTTTTTGTTTGTGTTTAAAAACACGCTTGTTTGATCAAACTGTATCATTTCATAAAAGCCTTCGTCAGTAAATCAGAGCACAGATAGTGTAACACCAGCAAAACCCAGCCTTGACACAGCAGGCGACCCCCGATCACACGCATCGAGTGTCGCTCCGTCCACTTGAGACAACCTGCTCGAGCATTTCTGATTGCCAACTAGTATTCACCAGGTATGTATCACACATCGACACGCATCGCACCATGGCACCGCTTGTCAGAGTTGCCTTGACCCATCGAGAACATGCCACCGCTCCTGCACGCACACTTCACGCCATGATGAAAAATTGTTGCCGATGAATGTATTGAGTGTATATATACACACGCGCGCTGCATGCACGCTGAACCAAAGCAACGGTCCCCCCCCGTCCCCCCATGCCACAGAGCACGATGCAGCTTTGCAAGTCGCTGTTGCTTCTCGCCCTGCTCTGCGCCACAGTGGTGCTTGCAGATGATCGTGGTCAGCTTATGAAGTTCAAAAACCGTGTCGACAACTGGCCCAAGGGCATCAAGGGTTGGGACAATTCTCCCCACTGCCAGTGGCAGTTTGTGACTTGCCACCAAAGCGGTGACAAACGTGGCCAGGTATGTGTTTGAGTTGAGAGAACAACGGTGTGGTGAATCATGCTGTGGATACCTGCTGTTGGATGGTGACACCCACATTCCTCACCACCCATGCGCACACCCCCAGGTCAAGAAGCTCATTATCAACCCTGATGGCTTTGAGCCCCTCCAGGGCAACTTTAACAATGTTGGCCGTGCTGTTGCCTACTTGCAGGGCATGGAAGAGCTCGACCTGTCCGGCAATGCCTTTTCTGGCAAGATGCCCGCCCAGTGGGCAGACCCCGAAAACCTGCAAAGCATCAAGATCATCCGTTTGAAGGGCAACCAGATCGAGGATACCTTGAAGAAGGAATGGTCTACCAAGGGCGTGTTTTTCTACCTCAACGTCCTCGACCTGAGCGACAACAAGTTTTCAGGGCCCCTCCCCACCAGCTGGGGTCAAGATGGTTTCCCGCAACTCAACAAGCTCATCTTGGCTGGCAACCAGCTCACTGGCAGCTTGCCTTTGGATTGGGGTACTGAGGGCTGGTGGCCTGCATTCAACGTGCTCGACGTGAGCCGCAACCAGATTTCCGGTAGGGAGACGTGTTGCATCATGGGGGTGATGTGTTGTGTGAGTGTCCCATTTCAATGTTCCAACTCCCCCCATCACATCTTGTCCACCCCCCCACCATAGGTGTGTTGCCCACCACATGGGCAAGCAACGGTGCCCTCCCCTCCCTCAACGAGCTCTACCTGGGCAGCAACAAAATCTTCAGTGAACTCCCCACCGAGTGGAGCCGCAATGGTGCCTTCAAGTCCCTTGCCAAGCTCGATATCTCCCGCAACGCCCTGTACGGCTTCCTCCCAGTGGACTGGGGCCTCAACAACCAGTCCTTCCGTTCTTTGACTGAGTTGGTGCTGTGCTTCAACAATCTCAGTGGGCCCATCCCCAAGCAGTGGGGCAAGGACCGCACATGGCGTGGCCTCAACGTGATTGACCTGGGCTTCAACTATTTGACCGGTCAAATCCCTGCAAGCTGGGCAAACCAGGGTCGATTCCGTTCGCTGAGCAAGATCTTGATGATGGCCAACCAGCTGACTGGGAGCTTGCCTGCAGAGTGGGGACAGGACGGTGCACTGCAATCCCTCAAGGTATAGGGGTGGGTTGTTGTGTGGTGGGTTTGTTGTGTAGGGTGTGGGTTGTTGTTGTGTTGGTTAGATGGAGCTGTTTACCCTATGGAGGGTATCACACAGCCAAACCTTTACACCACACACATATCATCCCCCACAGGAAATGAACTTCAAGGCCAACTTGCTTGATGGCAGCCTCCCCGACAGCTGGTCCAACAACAAGGCCCTCATCTCCCTGGAGACCATCAACGTGGAGCGCAACGGCATCACAGGCTCCCTGCCCATGTCTTGGGGTGCCGAAAATGCCATGTTTCAGCTGAAAAACCTCCAACTCGCCGACAACAAGCTGACAGGTGGCCTCCCCGACACCTGGGCATCCACCGGCGCCATGCGTAGCCTGAAGACCCTCGACTTGCGCAACAACATGATGTCTGGGACCATCCCGGATTCCTGGGCATCCAGCTCTGCATTGCAGGCACTGGAGGCCATGTGGCTCAAGCCCGGCAACCCCGGCCTGTGTGGACCCATTCCCCCACAGCTGGTCAACAAGGTCTGGGGTGATGGGGATGCAACCGAGATTCCCTGCGGCACTGATGCTGTGGGCACCACCACCCTGCCTGTTGGTCCTTGAGTAGTGGGCATGGGAGGGCAGGGAAGGATTGTAGGTTGGGTGTGCGTGGCGGAGCACTTTTTGGGATGTTTCATGAGATGCAATGACCCTGTGAACTCACAATTGAGATAGTTCAACACTGTGTGTTGTGTGTGGAAAGAGGTTGCATGTCTTACTCATTACTCACCGTTTATACCTTTCCCCTTTAACACAACAAGAAATCACATATGCATACATACCTTTTTCGTCAACGTGTCTAATACCAATCGTGTGGGGATGTCAGGGTGTTGGGTCACGTGCTGTGTGTGTGTGTGGATCACCACCGTGCGGTGTGACCATATGTGTCTATCACCCTTCTTTCCCTGTGTTGATATCGTCGGTAACAAGCCATTGCTGGACAGCAGATCTATAGTACTCAGTTACCAACTACAAACACGCACATCCAACAACAGCAATGGTCAAACTATCCCCAAAAAATAAGTGATCACATTACTGTGATAGGGCACCACGATCGTCACGCTCGCAATCGTGCCAGCACCTCCCGCATGGGCATGCGCCCCACCCGCCCCCCCGCCGCGATCACCCGCTGTGCCGCGCTCAGTGCCGGAACGTTCCACCCCCCCTGGGGATCCAAGGCAGGCAGCCACTGCACCATTTCCTCCCCCTCGCTGGTTCCGGGGCCCCCCACAGGGGCCCCGCCTCCAAGGTGGGCCCGTTTGACAGCGGCGGCAGCAGATTCGTCGGCTTCGTCTGTGAGGACCCCATGGGCAGCAAGCCATTTTCGTGATGCTGGGGTGAGCATGTCTAATGCAAGGAGGCGGCCATGGGGGAGGCTGCCCTGTTGGTGTAGTAGGATGCAGTGCTCGGCAAGCTGGGTGGAGGGGGGGATGGCACGACCACAGACTGCTTGCAACACCTGTGTGTGTGTAGGAAGGGTGTGGGTGTGGTGATAGTCTGGGGGCATGTCTTGGTTTGTTGTGGCGATGTGGTGAGTTTGTATGTGTACAGGGGAACAAGCTGTCAACAGCCCCCTGTTGTGGGACATACACACCATACAACCACCACCACAACAAACAGTGCTTTTCACACCAAAAAACCACCCCCCCCAATCACCTGATACTCCTCTCCCAGTGTTGCCCGCAGGTCCACCAACAAGCAATGCAACGCAGCAGGTGCCGACACTCCCACCGCAGCCAGCGTCCACAGGTAGGCATCCACCACCCCTGCCATATACCGCGGGGCCATCCCGGGCTGCCCACACGCCCACAACAGCAATTCATCGTGCACCACTTGGGGAGGCAGCACCGCCACGGGGGCCCCTGGAAGTGGGGGAAGGGGGGCCCCCGGGCCCTCGGGGTGGTCGGCTGAGGTGGTTGAGGTGGTGGTGAGGGTGTTGAGGTTGATGCCACCGGCAACGGCATCACGAAGGGCCGAGTTGACGACGACAAAGAGGTCGGTGAGGGCAGGGAGGGGGGTGCGGCGTGCAAGGGCATCCTGATGAAGGGGGCGGTGATGAGTATGATGGGGGTGGTGATTATGAGTAGGGGGGTGGTGGTCCCCTCAACCCACCACACCCACCTCAAAAACACACGCGCCCCCCCCAAAACCCACCTACCCTTAACAGCGATATCGTTAATTCCCTGGGCAACAGCGGCTCCTGTGGATTACTTCGCCTCAACAGCACCCCCAACAACGACCCCATGTCCATCGACGCCGCCTGTGCCAACCCCCTCAGGTCAACATGCACACAATACATACGGCCTTGGGCAACGTCAAGGAGAACATTGGGTTGTTCAAATCTCCATTGACCACTGGTGTAGACACTCCTGGTTGGTTGGCTTGCAGTGGTGTGTGTTGCTTCAATGGTGTGTGTTGTAGTAGTGGAGGATGACTGAGGGAGCCATGTGGCAAAGGAGGGGGCGCTTGCTGTTGGGGTGGTGCTGGGTTGTGTGGCGGTGTCAGGGGGGAGCGGGGTGCCCAGGTCTACATATTCAGGGCCCCTCTGTATGGGTGATGATGATGGTGCTGCTGCTTCCAATGTTTTTGATGATGATGATGGTGCTGCTGCTGCTGGCGATACTACTGGGTGCACCATGTCCCCTTCCCCTCCTACCCCATCTCCCCCTCCTGCAGCTCCCCCAACTGGGGGTTCCAGTGTCATGGGTAGAGGCTCCCCTAGAGGGCCCGGGGTGGCTTTGCACACATCCACCACCACTGTCACATGGGTGTTGCGATGGTGGAGTAGTAGCAGACCATCGACGGCACTGAGGGCAATGTGTGTGTCGTATAGAGGGTATTGGTGCTGCAGGATGACCGTGTTTCTGCGTGTGGGTGGCGTGTGGGGTGTGTGGGGTGTGGGTGTGATACATGACAAGAGGTGGGTGGGGGGCTCTGGAAGGCTTCCCCCATTGGTTTCATCACTCCAACCACCACCATCATTCCAACCACCACCATCACACACTCATCAAACACCACCACCACCACTCCAACCACCACCACGCCCCCCCCCACCTCCCCTCAATACCTATATACTCGATACATAAGCAGCCGCTGTGCACGCATGTCCAATATGCAGCAATACACCCGTCCATAGAGGTTTATCAAAAACACATCTTCTGGTCGGGGCACACAACACGCCTCAAAGGAGGGGAGTTTGAGGATACCTCGACTGCTAAATTGATACCCCTGTAATTTAATGCGCCCACTGTATTTTGTATCAGTGCTTGTAGATCTTGTACCTGTGGTGGATTTTGTAACGGCAGTGGATTTTGTAATGGCAGTGGATTTTGTAATGGCAGTGGATTTTGTAATGGCAGTGGATTTTGTAATG
>VFQP010001567.1_pt1 | contig 29915 bp, 28 predicted proteins | sample 3512351 | NCBI WGS metagenome assembly VFQP01 (sample SAMN10412372, study PRJNA504923) | tailings metagenome | isolation source: Relicate 1 Philex TSF1 revegetated site | place: Philippines: Tuba, Benguet | collected 2017-08-29
GGACTGCTTGTCGTAGCAGACCATCACCGCGCAGCCCTTGTAGTCGATGCCGTATTCGGTGTTGTCATAGCCGATGCGCTTCAAGGTGTCGCGCGCCACCTGGATGTAGTCGACGTGTGCGTTGGTGGTGATCTCACCGGCCAGCACCACCAGACCCGTATTGCAGAGGGTCTCGGCGGCCACGCGGCTGCGTGGGTCCTGCGTGAAGATGGCATCCAGAATGGCGTCGGAAATCTGATCGGCCACTTTGTCGGGGTGGCCTTCAGAGACGGATTCGGATGTGAAAAGGAAATCGTTCGCCATGTATAAACTCCGGAGTGGTTGATCGGCGTTGCCGGTCTCAGAGTTCGGCGAACGCTTTAGCGGAATTTATGAATCGCCCCGCAATTAGTTCAATAACTCGGCGATGCGCGCATTCTAGATCATGGCTTTGCTGATTCGCCTCCTCTTCCGTATCGCCAGCCTGCTGCCGTTGCCGGTGCTGCACGCCTTCGGCTGGGCGCTCGGCTGGTTGAGCTTTGGGCTGTCCAGCCGCTACCGCCGCAGGCTGTTCGCACATGCACGGCAAGCCGGTTTTCCCAGAGGGGTGGCGATGGCGTCGGTGGGAGAGTCGGGCAAGCTGGTGGCCGAGTTGCCGCGACTCTGGCTGGGGCGCGCTGTCGAGGTGTCGTGGGACGGTGCCGGGCACATCGAGGCCGCGCTGGAACAGCGCCAGGGCGTGCTTTTCCTGACGCCCCACCTGGGGTGTTTCGAGGTCGCTGCGCAGGCCTATGCGCAGCGTTTTGGTGATCGCCAGCCCACGACTGTGCTCTTTCGTCCCGCGCGGAAGGCCTGGTTGCGCGAGATCATGGCGGGCGCCCGCGAGCGGCCCGGGCTGTTCACCGCGCCCACCACAATGGCCGGCGTGAAGCAACTCATCAAGGCCTTGAAGGCGGGCCAGGCGGTGGGCCTGTTGCCGGACCAGGTTCCCCCGGCGGGACAAGGGGTGTGGGCACCGTTCTTCGGGCGTGAGGCTTACACCATGACCTTGTCCGCGCGACTAGCGCATGCCGCGGGCGCACAGGTCTTGATTGCCTGGTGCGAACGCCTGGGCTGGGGTCGGGGTTACCTCGTGCATGTGCGCCCGTTCGAGAGCGCGGGCGTCGGCCCCCTCTCCGAAGATGCCACCGAGGCGGCTGCGCAGATCAACCGGGCGATGGAAACGCTGGTGCGAGAATGCCCGCAGCAATACCTGTGGTCCTACGACCGCTACAAGCAACCGGCCGCGACGGGCGGTTGAACCTGTTCCTTCCTTCCTTTTTGCGATGCCACTTCCCGAATCGAAAGAAGCTCCCGTCCCACCCGTTGCCTCGTTCAGCGAGCGCTGGGGCAACCGCCTGGGGGTGGGCTTCATGCGCCTGCTGGCGCGACTGCCCCTGAGCTGGGTGCGCGGGCTGGGCTGGCTCATGGGCCAGGTGCTGCATGCGGTCGCGTCGCGCCGTCGCCGCATTGCGCGCACCAACTGGGCGCTCTGCTTTCCGCAGGACAGCACCATCGAGCGCCACCGCGCCGTGCGGCGCCATTTCGTGGCGTTTGCGCAGGCCTGGCTGGACCGCAGCTGGCTCTGGGAAGGCAGCGAAGCCATGGTGCGCTCGCGCCTCAAGGTGGTGGGGGCCACGCATGAGTTGCATGGCGACAAGCCGGTGCTGATGCTGGCACCGCATTTCGTGGGCATGGACGCCGGCGGGACGGCGCTGGCCTTGCTGGAGCCCAGGCCCTACGCCTGCATCTACCTGTCGCAGATCAACGAGGACGTGGACCAGTGGATTCGCACGGGCCGCCTGCGTTTCGGCACCGTTCGTCTGATCGAGAAACAGCAGGGCTTGCGAACCGTGGTGCAGTCGATGCGCTCGGGCGAAGCGCTGTATCTCCTGCCCGACATGGACCTGGGGCCCGAAGAGTCGATCTTCGTGCCCTTCTACGGCGTGCCTACAGCCACCGTGCCCACGCTGCCGCGCCTGGCCCGGCTGGGTGGCGCCAAGGTGGTGCCGGTGGTCACTCGGTTGACGCGACGCGGTTACGAGGTCGAGGTGATGCCGGCGTGGCCCGGCTACCCCGGGCCGGATGCGGTGGAGGACACCGCGCAGATGAACCGCCGGCTGGAGGGCATGATCGCGCGCATGCCGGAGCAGTACTACTGGGTGCACAAGCGGTTCAAGACCCGCCCGCCCGGCGAGCCTTCGCTCTACGGCAGCGACTGAGCCAGAAAGCCGCCGAGCAGGGCCGCCACCCGGTGCGGCCGCTCGTGCACCAGCCAGTGCGTGGCGTCCGGCAAGGTTTCGATGCGCAGGTCGTGCACGAAATCGCCCAAACCGTCGAGCAGCGCCGGGGACAGCGCGGTGTCACCCAGACCCCAGATCACCAGCGTCGGGACGTTCACCTCCGCCTTGTCGCGCGGAATCTGCAACGCCGCCGCCCCGGGGTCCTGCGGCGTGGGCGGGCGCAGGGGCGAGGCGGCGTAGTAGGCGCAGCCCCCCTGCAGGCCCAGCCGCCAGACCGCCCGATAGCGATCGCGGGTGGCGTCGTCCAGCCAGGCGGTGGGTTCGCTGTTGGCGGCCATGTCGGTGAAAAAGGGCCACAGGCGGGCGAAGTCGTTTTCCGCCAAGAGCGCCGCTGCGTCGGGCCGCGCCAGGAAAGTCATGTACGCGCTGCTGGCCTGCTGAGCCGGCGAATGCGCGAGTTCGCGCGCGAACGTGGCCGGGTGCGGCGCGTTGAGGATGGCCAACTGGCGCAGGCGGTCCGGATGCTGGGCGGCCACGCTCCAGGCCAGTGCGCCACCCCAGTCGTGCGCCACCAGGCAGGCGAGCTGGCCGGGCGTGGGGCTGTCCTGCGTGGCGGCGTCGATCAGGGCGCGAAGGTCCTGCAGCAGCGGCTTGGCGCGGTAGGCGGCCACCTCGGTGGGCGCGCTGGAGCGCTCGAAGCCGCGCAGGTTCGGCGCCACGCAGCGGTAGCCACCGTGTTCGGGCTGGGCGAAGTGGATCAGCAGCTCATCCCACACGAACGCGGCTTCGGGAAAGCCGTGCAGGAAGAGCAGCACGGGGCGGCCGGTCTTGCCCGCGGCACGGCAACTCAGCGTGATGCCATGGGGCAGGGCGAGGTCGAAGGTCTGGATCATGCGGGCACTTTCAAAGGCCCGCAGGCGTCAATCCAGCGCGGGCGGTTCTTCTTCCGGAGCGGGGGCGGTGGCCGGCATGCCGGCCTCGTGGGTCCAGCGCCAGAGCATCTGGGCCACCTCGTCAAGCCCCTTTTTCTTCAGGGCCGAGAAGAGTCTGGCCTCGCCACCGCCCGATTGCAGTCGCGCAATCGACAGCGCTTTCTGGGCCTCGGCGTGGTTGAGCTTGTCGGCCTTGGTGAGCAGCACCAGGAATTTCAAGCCTGCCTCGACCCGGGGCCGGATCACTTCGAGCAGGATTTCGTCGAGCTCGGTGAGGCCCAGGCGCGGATCGATGAGCAGCACCACGCCGCGCAGGTTCTCGCGTGTGAGCAGGTAATTGCCCATCACGCGTTGCCAGCGCAGCTTGGCCTCGCGCGGCACGGCGGCGTAGCCGTAGCCGGGCAGGTCGGCCAGCACCGCGTCGGTAACGCCCTGCTTGCCGAGCGAGAACAGATTGATGCTCTGGGTGCGCCCGGGTGTCTTGGACGCGAAGGCCAGGCGCTTCTGTTGCGTCAGGGTGTTGATGCAGGTCGACTTGCCCGCATTGGAGCGGCCGACGAAGGCCACTTCAGGCACTGAGAGCGGCGGCAGATGTTCGAGCTGGGGTGCGGTGGTCAGGAAGCGGGCCGTGTGCAGCCAGCCATGGGCGATCTTGGGATCGGGGGTAAGGGTTCCAGTTTGGGGAGGGCGGGTCTTGGGCCCCTGGGCGTGCTCGGTGGGTGGAGCGGTCGGTGGGACTGGAGTGGGGTATTGGGTCATTTGGGGGTTTTCCCGGTGGGGCATTGTAAAATCGATTGGCTTTGACCAGACCACCCGCGAATTTCCCTCAACCAGAACTCGTCGCCGCCGACGCCCGCCCCGTCATGAAATTGCCTGCCTCCCTACTTTGCGCCGCTGCCGCTGCAGCCCTGTCGTTCAGCGCCCAGGCGCAAGCCGTCAAGCCCGATCTGGCCAAGGGAGCGGCCATGTTCGGTCAGGTGTGCGTGGCCTGCCATGCGGCGGACGGCAACTCCACCACGCCCGCCAATCCCAAGCTGGCGCAGCAGCACCCCGAGTACCTCGTCAAGCAGCTGCAGGAATACAAATCAGGCAAGCGCGACAACGCCATCATGAAGGGCTTCGCCTCGGCCCTGTCCGACGCCGACATGCGCAACATCGCCTATTGGCTGGCCGATCAGAAGGCCAAGGGTGGCGCCGCCACCGACAAGGACCTGGTGAAGCTGGGCGAGCGCATCTACCGCGGCGGCATCGCCGATCGCCAGATCGCCGCCTGCGCCGGTTGCCACAGCCCGAACGGTGCCGGCATTCCCTCGCAATACCCGCGCCTCTCGGGCCAGCACGCCGAATACACCAAGACCCAGCTCGAGCATTTCCGCAGCGGTGCCCGCAAGAACAACGCCCAGATGACGGGCGTGGCCGCGAAGATGAACGACCGCGAGATCCAGGCGGTCTCGGATTACATCGCCGGCCTGCGCTGAAGAAGAAACCAGGGCGGCTTGCCCCTCTCGGGCGCAAGAGATATAAGCCAGCGTTGATGTTTCGCGGCAGAATGTGGCCGATTCACCCCCTCCGGCGTTGAACCGCCAGCCCAAAACAACATCTGATCAAGGCGGTTCCGGATTCACCGGAACCGCCTTTTTTCTTTTCTTCGTTTCATGACCGTTTCCACCCAAGGCCTGCAGATCCGCTCTGGTTCACGTTTCGTGAGCGAGGTGGTGGAGCTGCTGTCGTCCATGCGGTTCGCCATTTCCTTGCTCACGGTGATCTGCATCGCTTCGGTGATCGGCACGGTGGTCAAGCAGCACGAGCCCTTCATCAACTACGTGAACCAGTTCGGACCGTTCTGGGCCGACGTGTTTGCCAGCGCGCAGCTGTTTGCCGTCTACAGCGCCTGGTGGTTCCTGCTGATCCTCGCCTTCCTGGTGACGAGCACCAGCCTGTGCATTGCCCGAAACACGCCGAAGATCTTCACGGACTTCAAGGCCTACAAGGAAAACATCCGCGAGCAGAGCCTCAAGGCCTTTCCGCACCGCGCCGAGAGTGCGCTGGCGGAAACGCCCGAAGCGGCCGCCCACCGCATCGGCCAGACCCTGCTGGGCTCCGGCTGGAAGGTCAAGCTGCAGTCTCGCCCCATGGCCAGCGGCACCGGCTGGATGGTGGCGGCCAAGGCGGGCACCGCCAACAAGATCGGCTACCTGGCCGCCCACAGCGCCATCGTGCTGGTCTGCATTGGGGGTCTGCTGGATGGCGACCTGGTGGTGCGCGCGCAGATGTTGTTGAACGGCAAGACGCCGTTCACCGGCGGTGGCCTCATCGCCGACGTGCCGGCCCAGCACCGCCTGGCCAGCACGAACCCCACTTTCCGGGGCAACCTGCTGGTGACCGAGGGCACCACCGCCGGCACCGCCATCCTGGCCCAGCCCAGCGGCGTGCTGCTGCAGGACTTGCCGTTCACGGTGGAACTCAAGAAGTTCATCGTCGAGTACTACGAAACCGGCATGCCCAAGCTGTTCGCCAGCGAGATCGTGATCCAGGACAACGAGACCGGTGAGAAGCGGGATGCGCGTGTCGAGGTGAACCACCCGGCCAGCCACCGCGGCATCAACATCTACCAGTCCAGCTTCGACGATGGCGGCTCGCGCGTGAAACTGCAGGCGGTTCCGCTGAACCGGCCCACGCGGCCTTTCGAGATCGAGGGCACCATCGGCAGTTCGACGGCGCTCAGCAACGGTGACGACCAGCTCACGCTGGAGTACACCGGCTTGCGCGTGATCAACGTGGAGAACTTTGCTGCGTCGAATGCCGGTTCGGGCACGGATGTGCGCAAGGTCGACCTGCGGGGCTCGATCGAGAGCCGCCTGGGCTCCGGCAACAAGACCGTCACCGAGAAGACGCTGCGCAACGTGGGGCCAAGCATCAGCTACAAACTGCGCGATGCGGCGGGCCAGGCGGTGGAGTACCACAACTACATGCTGCCGATGGAAATTGATGGCTCGCGCATGTACCTGCTGGGTCTGCGCGAGACGCCGTCAGAGCCCTTCCGCTACCTGCGCATCCCGGTCGACGAGAACGACGCGCTGGATGGGTTCGTCCGGCTGCGCGCGGCGCTCGACGATCCCGGACTGCGTGCCCAGGCCGTGCGCCGCTACGCCGCTTCCGCCGTGGAGGATGGCAAGCCCGAGCTCGCCGAGGCGCTGGCGGCGTCTGCGCAGCGGGCCCTGGATCTGTTTGCTGGCGTGGAAGCTGTGAAACCGCTGGAAACCAATGGCACCGCTCAGAAGGAGGTCAGGGGCGGGCTGCAGGCGGTCTCGACCTTCCTGGAAACCAACGTGCCCGCCGGTGAACGCGAGCGGGCGAGCGAGGTGCTGGTGCGCATTCTCAATGGCACGCTGTTCGAGTTGATGCAGTTGAGCCGCGAGCGCGCCGGCCTCGCGCCGCTGGAGCGTGGCGAGGGCACGCAGCAGTTCATGGCGCAGGCCATCATCAGCCTGAGCGACACCTTCTTCTATCCCGCGCCCATGACCTTCCAGCTCAAGGACTTCACCCACGTGCAGGCCAGCGTTTTCCAGGTGGCGCGTGCGCCGGGGCAGAACATCGTCTACCTCGGCTGCCTGTTGCTCATCCTGGGCGTTTTCGCCATGCTCTACGTGCGCGAGCGCCGCCTGTGGGTGTGGCTCGCGCCGTCGGGTGAACAGGGCGCCCAGGCTTCGATGGCTTTGTCGTTGAACCGCAAGACCCTGGAGGCCGACCGCGAGTTCGACCTGTTGAAGACCCAATTGCTCAAGGTGCAACCATGAATACCGCCACCGCATCACAGACCATTGAACTCAAGAAGGGGCAGGGGGCCGATGGCCTTCAGCCCGGCTATTTCGCGCGGCGCAACGTCTGGGACTGGCTGTTCGCCGTGCTGGTGGTGCTGGGTGCGACCTGGGCTTTCGTGCGCTACAACGCGGCAATGGACGGCTACGAAAAGGCCATCCTCGTGGGCACGGTGCCGGCCATGATCTGGCTGGGCTGGTTCTGGCGCCCGCTGCGCACCCTGACGGTGGTGGTGACGGCGTTCTCGGTGCTGGCAATCTGGCTGTACCAGACGCCCACCGGCGCCGATCTTGCGCGCGCGGATCAGGCGTTCCTGCTCAAGTACTTCATCTCCAGCCAGTCGGCCATCCTGTGGATGAGCGTGCTGTTCTTCATGAGCACGGCCTTCTACTGGCTGGGCATGTTTACCCGCGCGGGCGACAGCTTCGAGGCCCTGGGCTCGCGCCTGACCTGGGTGGCGGTGGGCCTGGCGCTCATCGGCTCGCTGGTGCGCTGGTACGAAAGCCACCAGATCGGCCCCGGCATCGGCCACATCCCGGTCAGCAACCTCTACGAGGTGTTCGTGCTGTTCTGCTGGATGACGGCGGCCTTCTACCTGTACTACGAAGACCAGTACGGCACGCGCCGCATGGGTGCCTTCGCCATGCTGATCGTCAGCGCGGCCGTGGGCTTCCTGCTCTGGTACACGGTGGTGCGCGAGGCGCACGAGATACAGCCCTTGGTGCCCGCGCTGCAGAGCTGGTGGATGAAACTGCACGTGCCGGCCAACTTCATCGGCTACGGCACCTTCGCCATCGCGGCCATGCTGGCGTTTGCCTACCTGATCAAGCAAAGCGCAAGCGAAAGCCGCTGGTACAAGCTGGCACCGCTTTGGCTGCTGGGTGTGGTGCTCTGCTTCGAGCCCATCGTGTTCCGCCAGTCGGCGGCCCAGAGCGGCGGCAGCTACTGGTTCGTCTACTTCGGCGTCTCGGCGCTGATCGTAGCCACCATCATCTTCGGCCGGCGCCGCATCGCCGAGCGGCTGCCCAGCTTCGAGGTGCTCGACGATGTGATGTACAAGGCCATCGCCGTGGGCTTCGCGTTCTTCACCATCGCCACCGTGCTCGGCGCCCTCTGGGCCGCCGAGGCCTGGGGGGGCTACTGGAGCTGGGACCCCAAGGAAACCTGGGCCCTGATCGTCTGGCTGAACTACGCGGCCTGGCTGCACATGCGGCTCATGAAGGGGCTGCGCGGCACCGTGGCGGCCTGGTGGGCGCTGGTGGGGCTGGCCATCACCACCTTTGCCTTCATCGGCGTGAACATGTTCCTCTCGGGCTTGCACAGCTACGGCGAGCTTTGAACACGCTCGACGGAACTTTGTAAGAATCTCGACTGTCCGACGACGGACGAAGACACGGCGCGGCATCTTCCGCGCACGGGCTTACCTTGCAAGGATCGTCCCATGATCATTCGCACCAGCCAGAACGGCTTCCAGCACCCACTGCCCAGCGAGATCACGCCCCAGGCGGCCTACCTGAACCGACGACAGTGGCTGGAGCGCAGCGCGCTGGGCGCGGCCGCTCTCGGCCTGGGGGGCACTTGGGCCAGCCGTGAGGCCTGGGCGCAGGCCGCAACGCCCAAGCCGGGCAAGCTCGCTGCTCTGCCTGGCGCCGTCTCCAGCGTGAACGGGGCGCGGACCATGGAGAAGCTCACCTCCTACCAGGATGCGAGCAGCTACAACAACTACTACGAGTTCGGCACCGACAAATCCGACCCGGTGGCGTCGGCCAAGTCGCTCAAGCCACGCCCCTGGACGGTGGCGGTCGAGGGCCTGGTGAACAAACCGGGCAATTTCGATCTGGATGCCCTGCAAAAGCTCAGCCCCATGGAGGAGCGCATCTACCGGCTGCGTTGTGTCGAAGGCTGGTCGATGGTGATTCCCTGGGTCGGCTATTCGCTCTCGGAACTCATCAAGCAGGTGCAGCCCCAGGGCGGTGCGAAGTACGTGGAGTTCCACACCCTGGCCGACCCCGCCCAGATGCCAGGCCTGCGCTCGAACGTGCTCAAGTGGCCGTACGTGGAAGGTCTGCGCATGGACGAAGCCATGCACCCGCTGACCCTGCTGGCCTTTGGCATGTATGGCGAGGTGTTGCCCAACCAGAACGGCGCACCGCTGCGCCTCGTGGTGCCCTGGAAGTACGGTTTCAAGAGCGGGAAGTCGCTGGTGAAGATCCGCTTCACCGACAAGGAGCCGCGCACCGCCTGGAACGTGGCGGCGCCCCAGGAGTATGGCTTCTATTCCAACGTCAACCCGCAGGTGGACCACCCGCGCTGGAGCCAGGCGACCGAGCGGCGCATCGGCGAAGAGGGTGGCCTGTTCGCCAAGCGGCGCCAGACGCTCATGTTCAACGGCTACGAAGCCCAGGTGGGCCAGCTCTACGCCGGTATGGACCTGCGCAAGCAGTATTGACGGGATGCGCCCCGCCGCCTCCCGCGTCAACCAATGGATCGGGCACGGGGCGGCCAAGCCGGTGGTCTTCCTGCTCGCCACGTTGCCTTTTGTGTGGCTGATCTGGGCGGCCTATGCCAACCAGCTCGGGGCCAACCCGGCCGAGGCCCTGATCCGCTCGCTGGGCGACTGGACCCTGCGCTTCCTGGTGCTGGTGCTGGCCGTCACGCCGCTGCGGGTGATGGCGGGCTGGCCGGCGCTCGCGCGCTGGCGGCGCATGCTGGGCCTGTTCGTGTTCTTCTATGCGTGCATGCACCTGCTTGCCTACGCTTTGTTCGACATGGAGTTCGACCTCACCGGCATCGTGGCCGACATCGTCAAGCGGCCCTTCATCCTGGTGGGCTTCCTGGCGTGGCTGCTGCTGCTGGCGCTGGCGGCCACGTCGTTCAACCGCGCCATCCGGACGCTGGGCGCCCAGGCCTGGCAACGGCTGCACCGCGCGGTGTACGCCGTGGCGGGCCTGGCCGTGTTGCACTTCTTCTGGATGCGCAGCGGGAAGAACGATTTCGCGGAAGTCGGCGTCTATGCCGCCATCCTGGGCAGCTTGTTGGTTTGGCGTTTGTGGCGCCGGCTGAGGCGCTGACCCGGCCCGCGCGGCGGGCCCCTCCGCGTCAGGTCTTTTTGCCTCGCAAGCGATCGACCAGTGCGATGGCTTCGCCCATGATGCCGCGGCGGAAGGCCAGCACGCACACCACGAAAATGAAGCCGATCACCATGGTGACCGACTCGCCCAGGCTGTTGAACCAGTCGATGCCGGACAACCGGGCCAGGAAGTTGCCGAATTCACCCAGCTTGTTTTCCAGCGCGATCACCACGGCCGCACCGACCAGCGGACCCGACAGGGTGCCCAGCCCGCCCACCAGCGTCATCAGCACGACTGAGCCCGACATGGTCCAGTGCACGTCGGTCAGGGTGGCAAAGCCCATGGCCAGTGTCTTGAGCGAGCCGGCCAGGCCCGAGAGTGCGGCGGACAGCACGAACACCATCAGCTTGAAGCGCTGCGTGTCGTAGCCGAGCGAAATGGCGCGGGGCTCGTTCTCCTTGATGGCCTTGAGGATCTGGCCGAAGGGCGAGTGCACGATGCGCATGATGAGCAGGAACGCCGCCACCGTGACCAGCAGCGTGAAGTAGTACATCGTCACGTCGTTGCCCAATGCGATGAACCCCAGCAGGTGGCCGCGCGGCACGGCCTGCAGACCGTCTTCGCCGCCCGTGAAGGGCATCTGCAGGCAGAAGAAGAACAGCATCTGCGCCAGGGCCAGGGTGATCATGGTGAAGTAGATGCCCTGGCGGCGGATGGCCAGTGAACCGACCAGCCAGCCGAGCACCGCGCCCGTGAGGGTACCGATCAGAAGACCGATCTCGGGTGTCACGCCCCAGAGCTTCAGTGCATGGCCTGTGGCATAGGCCGAGCCGCCCAGAAACGCCGCGTGGCCGAACGAGAGCAGGCCGGTGTAGCCCAGCAGCAGGTTGAAGGCGGACGCAAACAGCGCGAAGCACAGCAGCTTCATCACCAGCACCGGGTAGATGCCGATGAAAGGCACGGCCAGCAGCCCCAGCAGCAGCAAGCCGTAAAGAATGTTCTTGGAGGTCGTGTTCATGCAGGCTTCACTTTTCCTTGCCGAACAGGCCGGCGGGACGAATCAGCAGCACGATGGCCATGATGACGAAAACCACGGTGGACGAGGCTTCGGGGTAGAACACCTTGGTGAGGCCTTCGACGATGCCCAGGCCCAACCCGGTGAGGATGGTGCCGAGGATGGAGCCCATGCCTCCGATCACCACCACCGCGAAGACAATGATGATGAGGTTCTGCCCCATCAGGGGCGAAATCTGCATGATCGGCGCGGCCAGCACGCCGGCAAACCCGGCCAGTGCCACACCGAAGCCGTAGGTGAGCGTGATCATGAGCGGCACGTTGATGCCGAAGGCCTCGACCAGGCGGGGGTTCTCGGTGCCGGCGCGCAGGTAGGCGCCCAGTTTGGTCTTTTCGATCACGTACCAGGTGAGCAGGCACACCACCAGCGACGCCAGCACGACGAAGCCGCGGTAGTTGGGCATGATCATGAAGCCCAGGTTGGTGGCGCCGGAGATCGGTGCGCTGTAGGGCAGGCCCGAGACACCATAGGCCGAGCGCAGCACGCCTTCGAGCATCAGCGTCAGGCCGAGTGTGAGCAGCAGGCCGTAGAGGTGGTCGAGCTTGTAGATCCAGCGCAGGAACAGCCGCTCGATGACGATGCCGACAACCCCGACGGCCAGGGGCGCGAGCACGATCATCACCCAGTAGTTGAGCTCCAGGTAGTTCATGCCCATCCAGGTGAGCACTGCACCCAGCATGAACAGCGCCCCGTGCGCAAAGTTGATGACGTTGAGCAGCCCGAAGATGACGGCCAGACCCAGGCTCAGGATGGCGTAGAACGATCCGTTGACCAGACCCAGCAGCAGCTGGCTCAGGAGGGCGGACAAGGGTATTCCGAAGAAGTCCATCGGCGGTGCGTCAGGTGGTTGGGTGGGTCAGGCGTCGCCAGGGAGGCGAACACCGCGGGGCTGTGCCCGCGGTGTCCAGGGTCAGATCACTTCCAGAGCGCGCACTTCGACTCGGCCTTGGTCGTGAAGACGTCCTCGCCCTTGAGCGTGGCGGCGACCTTCATGTAGTCCCATGGGGCCTTGGAGTCGGCCGGCTTCTTCACTTCCAGCAGGTACATGTCGTGCACGTAGCGGCCATCGGGGCGGATGCGGCCCTTGCCGAAGAAGTCGTTGATTTCCATGCTCTTGAGCTGGGCCATCACCTTGTCGCTGTCCGTCGTCTTGGCCGCGGTGACGGCCTTCAGGTAGGTGGTGGCTGCCGAGTAGTTGGCGGCGTGGATGCTGGTGGGCATGCTCTTGGCCTTGGAGAAGAACTTCTTGGCGAAAGCGCGGCTGGCATCGTCCTTGTCCCAGTACCAGCTGTCGGTCAGGTACATGCCCTGCGTGTCCTTCAGGCCCAGGCTGTGGATGTCGGTGATGAACATCAGCAGGCCGGCCAGCTTCATGGTCTTGTTGATGCCGAACTCGCTGGCGGCCTTGATCGAGGCGATGGTGTCGCCACCGGCGTTGGCCAGGCCGAGGATCTTGGCGCCCGAGCTTTGGGCCTGCAGCAGGAACGAGGAGAAGTCCGAGGTGTTGAGCGGCGCGCGCACCGCGCCCTTCACCGTGCCACCCGCGGCCTTCACGACGTTGCCGGTGTCCGTTTCGAGCGCGTGGCCGAAGGCGTAGTCCGCCGTCAGGAAGAACCAGTCCTTGCCACCTTGCTTCACCACGGCGCCGCCGGTGCCCTTGGCCAGCGCCACGGTGTCGTAGGCGTAGTGCACGGTGTAGGGCGAGCAGGCGGCGTTGGTCAATGCCGACGAGCCGGCGCCGTTGACGATGTAGAGCTTTTTCTTTTCTTCCGCCACCTTGGCCGTGGCCAGGGCGGTGCCGGAGTTGGTGCCGCCGATCATGGCATCGATGCCTTGCGTGTCGAACCATTCGCGCGCCTTGGACGCTGCGATGTCGGCCTTGTTCTGGTGATCGGCCGTCAGCAGCTCGACCGGCTTGCCCAGCACCTTGCCGCCGAAGTCGTCGATGGCCATCTGGATCGCCATGGCGCCGTTCTTGCCGTCCACGTCCGAGTACAGGCTGGACATGTCGGTGGTGAAGCCGATGCGGACCTTGTCCTGCGCATGGGCGGTGGTGAACAGACCCGCGGCACCCATGGCCAGGGCGAGCAGTTTGAAGCTGTGTTTCATGTTGTCGGTCTCCGTTGAGTTGGCGGTTGGGGAAAACGAGGGGGGAAGGCTCAGACACCCAGCAGTTCATGCAGAACGGGCATCTTTTCGGTGAGCTGCGCGGCGTCGAACTGCTCGACCATGCGGCCGTGCTCCATGACGTAGAAGCGGTCGGCCAGCGGCGCGGCGAAGCGGAAGTTCTGCTCCACCATGACCACGGTATAGCCCTTGCTCTTGAGCATCTTGATCATGCGCGCCAGGGCTTGAACGATGACCGGGGCCAGGCCTTCCGAAATCTCGTCCAGCAACAGCAGGTTGGCGCCGGTGCGCAGAATGCGGGCGACGGCCAGCATCTGCTGCTCGCCACCCGAGAGGCGGGTGCCTTGGCTGTGGCGGCGCTCCGCCAGGTTGGGAAACATCTCGTAGATGTCGGCCAGCGACATGCCTTTGTCCGAGCCCGACAGGCTCGGTGGAAGCAGCAGGTTTTCCTCGCACGAGAGGCTGGCGAAGATGCCGCGTTCTTCAGGGCAGTAGCCGATGCCGTGGCGCGCGATCCGGTGCGTGGGCAGGTGGATGAGCTCGTGTCCGTTGGTCTTGATGGAGCCCTTACGCGACCCGGTCAGGCCCAGGATCGCACGCAGGGTCGATGTGCGACCGGCACCGTTGCGCCCGAGCAGGGTGACCACCTCGCCGGGCTGCACCACCATGTCGACGCCGTGCAGCACATGAGACTCGCCGTACCAGGCCTGCAGGTTCTTGATCTCCAGGGCCGGCGCGCTCATCAATGGGCCCCCTGGAGTTGGCCGTCGGTGGTGCCCATGTAGGCCTCCATCACGGCCGGGTTGCCCGACACCTCGGCGTACGAGCCTTCGGCCAGCACAGCGCCTCGTTGCAGCACCGTGATGGTGTCTGCGATGGTGGACACCACCCCCATGTTGTGCTCGACCATCAGGATGGTGCGGCCTGCCGCCACCTTCTTGATGAGTTGCGTGACGCGGTCGACGTCCTCATGACCCATGCCTTGCGTGGGCTCATCCAGCAACATGAGCTCGGGCTCCATCGCCAGCGTGGTGGCGATCTCCAGCGCGCGCTTGCGGCCATAGGGCAGATTAACGGTCACTTCATCGGCGAGGTCTTCCAGACCCACCTCGGTCAGAAGCTGCATGGCGCGGTCGTCGAGCTGGCGCAGGCTACGCTCGCTGCGCCAGAAGTGGAAGGCGGTGCCGAGCTTTCTTTGCAGACCGATGCGCACGTTCTCGAGCACGCTCAGGTGAGGAAACACCGCGGAGATCTGAAAGGAGCGGATGATGCCGCGGCGCGCGATCTGGGCCGGCTGCTCACGCGTGATGTCTTCGCCGTTGAAGAGGATCTGGCCTTGCGTGGGCTCGAGGAACTTGGTGAGCAGGTTGAAACACGTGGTCTTGCCGGCGCCGTTGGGTCCGATCAGGGCATGGATCGCGCCACGCCGGACGCGCAGGTTGACGTCATTGACCGCAGTGAAACCCTTGAAGGACTTGGTGAGCTGGCGCGTTTCCAGAATGGTGTCGCTGGTCTTGTCGTGCATGGATTTGAGAAGCTTCCAGAAGGCCGTCGGGTCATGTTGCTGTGCACAATGTCGACGGATTCTGGAGGACTCGATCTGCACGGCCTATAGGTGCAAACACCGAGGGGCGTGTCACAGGCCTGTTGCACCACAAGAGGGCGCACGGCAATGCGTTGCACAAGCCAGATGCACCCATGGAAGACCGCTGCGCTGGCATGCGGTATTGATGCCGCGCCAGACGGCGCAGCAGATTCAGAGCAGGCGTTCGAGCCGCGTCTGATCGGCCAGGGATTCGCGTGCGCGAATCAGATGGGCCTTCGTTCCATCCACCAGCACCTCGGCCGCGCGGCCGCGCGTGTTGTAGTTGCTGGCCATGCTCATGCAATAGGCGCCTGCAGACAGCACAGCCAGCAGGTCGCCCGATTGCACCGCGAGTTCGCGGTCCCGTCCGATCCAGTCGCCGCTCTCGCACACGGGACCGACCACATCCCAGGTCGACGGGGCTGCATCGGCGCGCGGCGCCACCGGCACGATGCGGTGAAAGGCCTGGTACATCGCCGGTCGCGGCAGGTCGTTCATGGCCGCGTCCACGATCAGGAAGTTTTTCTGCTCGCCGGGTTTGAGGTAGAGCGCTTCCGTGATGCACACACCGGCGTTGCCCACCAGCGAGCGACCGGGCTCGATCATGAGCGCGCGCTGACCGAAGCCGCGTGCATCCACCTTGGCCAGCAGGGCCTGCCACAGGGTGTCAGCGGCGGGCGGGGTGTCGCCGTTGTAGTCGATTCCCAGGCCGCCGCCGAAGTCGATGTGCTCCAGCGGCACGCCAGCGGCTTCGATGGCTTCCACCAGGTCCAGCACGCGGTCCATGGCGTCGAGGTAGGGCGTGGTTTCCGTGATCTGCGAGCCGATGTGGCAGTCGATGCCCACCACATGCAGGCCTTTGCGGCTGGCGGCGTCGCGGTAGGCTTCCACCGCTTCGGTGTGGGCAATGCCGAACTTGTTGCCTTTGAGGCCGGTGGAGATGTAGGGGTGGGTCTTGGCGTCCACATCCGGGTTCACGCGCAGGCTGACCGGTGCACGCACGCCCATGGCCTGGGCCACCTCGTCGAGCACGGCCAGTTCGGCGCGGCTTTCCACGTTGAAGCAGCCGATGCCGATCTCCAGCGCCCGTTGCATTTCGGCGCGGGTCTTGCCCACGCCCGAGAAGATGATGTCCTTGGGGGCGGCGCCTGCCGCCAGCGCGCGCTCCAGTTCGCCGCCCGAGACGATGTCCAGCCCGCAGCCGGCGCGCACGAAGGTCTGCAGGATGGCCAGTGACGAGTTCGCCTTCATGGCGTAGCAGATCCGCGCGTTGCGGCCGGCAAAACCACGCTGGTAGGCCGCGAGGGCCGACAGCATGGCGGCCCGGGAGTAGACGAACAGCGGCGTGCCGTGCCGGGCGGCCAGATCGGCCAGGCGCACGTCTTCGACCCAGAGCTGGCCGTCACGGTAGGCGAAAAAGGGGCGCACGGGCGTCGTCATGGCGGTGGGTCTGCAGAGAAAGAGAAGGCGCTTCAGCGCGCCGGGGTCTGGGTCCGGGTGTCCTTGGCGGTCTCGCCAGGCAGGTACAGCGGGCCTTTCTGGCCACAGGCCGACAGCGCGGCGAGCGCCAGTCCAAAGGCCACGCAGCGGGCGAGGACTCGGCGGCGACCTAGAATTTGGCGAAGAACACTCATAGGCGCAAATTGTAATGACGGACCTGGAATACCTCGATCGTGCGGAAGCGGCCCTCAAGGCCATCGAGCGCGCGTGCGACCGCATCAACGACGAGACCGACGCCGACCTGGACAACCAGCGCGTGGGTGGCATGGTGACGCTGACCTTCCGCAACCGCTCGCAGATCGTGGTCAACCTGCAAAAACCGCTGCACGAAATCTGGATGGCCGCCCGCGCGGGCGGCTTCCACTACAAATGGGATGGTGCACGCTGGCTGGACACCAAAGGACAGGGCGAGCTGTTCGAGCACCTCTCGCGCTGCGCCAGCGATCAGTCGGGCCAGCGGCTGGACTTCAGTTCCTGAACAGGTCGAGGATGCTGCGCCGGTCCTGCGGCGCTATGGCCGGCGCGCCGTTGCCGTGTTCGCTGTTTTCGGGCGTGGCATCGTTCAGGCCCAGGCTGGCCACGCCGTGGCCGGGACCGAACTCCTCGAAGTACCACTCGCCACCCGACTGGATCACCCCCGCCGGCGCGGAGTAGGTCTCGACCGGCACGCCTTTGAGCGCTTCGGCCATGAAGGAAATCCAGATCGGCAGGGCCAGGCCACCGCCGGTTTCGCGGCTGCCCAGGTTGCGCGGCGTGTCGTAGCCGATCCAGGCGCCCGCGGCCAGCGTGGGCTGGAATCCCACGAACCAGGCGTCGACCGCGTCGTTGGTGGTGCCGGTCTTGCCGTACAGGTCGGTGCGCTTGAGCGTGGCCTGGGCACGTGCGGCCGTGCCCGAGCGCGTGATTTCCTGCAGCAGGCTGTTCATGACGAAGGCATTGCGCGCGTCGATCACCCGTTGCTCGTCGGCGAGCGGCTTGGGCTGGGCTGCATACAGCACCTTGCCCTTGTGGTCGCTCACCCGAGTGATCAGATTGGGGGCAATGCGGTAGCCGCCATTGGCAAACACCGAATAACCGAGTGCCATCTGCATCGGGGTGACCGAACCCGCGCCCAGCGCCATCGTCAGGTAGGGTGGGTGCTTGTCGGCGTCGAAGCCGAAGCGCGTCACCCATTCCTGGGCGCTCTGCGTGCCCACCAGTTGCAACACCCTGATGGACACCATGTTCTTGGACTTGGCAAGCGCCCGACGCACCGACATGGGGCCTTCGAACTGGCCGTCGTAGTTCTTGGGTTCCCACGGCTTGCCGCCGGTTTCCCCGGCGGAGTAGAACAGCGGCGCATCGTTGACCACCGTCATGGGCGTCAAGCCTTTTTCCAGCGCGGCCGAGTAGATGAACGGCTTGAAGCTCGAGCCGGGCTGGCGCCAGGCCTGGGTGACGTGGTTGAACTTGCTCTTCTGGAAGTCGAAGCCGCCGATCAGCGCAATGATGTTGCCGCTGCGTGGGTCGAGCGCCACGAAGGCCGATTCCACCTCGGGCAATTGCGTGATGCGCCATGCCTTGGGGCCGGTCTGCACGACGCGGATCACAGCGCCGGGGCGGATCTTGATGTTGGGACCGGCTTTGTCCGACAGCCCGGATTGGGCGGGCTTCAAGCCCTCGCCCGTGATTTCGAAGGGCTCGCCGTCCTGGCGCACGGCCAGCACCCGGCGGGGGTTGGCCTCCAGCACCACGGCGGACAGCAGGTCGTCGTTGTCGGGCCGGTCGGTCAGCGCCTCGTCGATCGCGTCGTCGCGCGCCGACTTGTCTGCCGGCAGGTCGATGAACAACTCCGGGCCTCGGTAGAACTGGCGCCGCTCGTAGTCCAGCACGCCCTGTCGTACCGCCCGGTAGGCGGCCAGCTGGTGTTTGATGTTGAGGGTGGTCATCACCACCAGGCCGCGCGTGTAGGCCTCGTCTCCGTATTGGGCCACCATCGACTGGCGCACCATTTCGGCCACGAATTCGGTGTGCGGCCGGTCCGGGTTGACCGTCGGGCGCAACTTGAGGTCTTCGGCCTTGGCCTTCTCTGCCTCCGCGGCGGTGATGAAGCCGTTTTCGACCATGCGGTCGATGATGTGCAGTTGCCGAGCGCGGGCGCGCTTCGGGTTGCGCACCGGGTTGTAGGCCGAGGGGGCCTGGGGCAGGCCGGCGAGCATCGCGGCCTCGGCGATCGTCACGTCCTTGAGCGATTTGCCGAAATAGACCTGCGCCGCCGACGAGAAGCCGTAGGCCCGTTGACCCAGAAAGATCTGGTTCATGTAGATCTCGAGGATCTGCTCCTTGGTGAGCATGTGCTCCAGCTTGAAGGTCAGCAACACCTCGTAGATCTTGCGGGTGTAGCTTTTCTCGGCCGAGAGGTACACGTTGCGCGCGACCTGCATGGTGATGGTGGAGGCACCCTGGCTCTTGGCCTGGCGAAGGTTGGCCAATGCCGCGCGGACCATACCGCGGTAGTCGACCCCGCTGTGCTCGAAGAAGCGGGCGTCCTCGATGGCGAGCACGGCGTTCTTCATCACGGCGGGAATCTGGTCGAAGGTCAGCAGGTTGCGCCGCTCCTCACCGAATTCGCCGATGAGCTCGCCATCGGCGGAGAGCACCCGCAATGGCAATTTGGGACGGTAGTCGGCCAGGCTGGCCACTTCAGGCAAGTTGGGATAGGCCACCGCCAGCGCGATGCCCACCGCCATCAGCAATCCCGCAACACCTGCCACCGCCAGTCCGGCCAGACCCACCACCAAGCGACCGGCCCAGATGAGTGCGGTACGTCCGGTCGATACTGACCCATCGGAAGAGCGAGGCGAAGAAGTGTCGTTTTTGGGCATGCGGACGATCAGAGCGGAATTGCCGATTATAAAAATCGGGACGCCCCTCAATCGAGCGCCTGTCTTGCTTATTGTGAGTTGTTGTGAATTGGCCGGATAAACGGCTTATGACGCAATTCACGAAGGGTGCCGAGTGCGTATGCTTTTGACAACGTTTCACTTTGTCGCAAAGGCAAAAAATCTTTGCTGGACAAAGGGCTTACTGCTAGCATTCAAGTGAATTCTTAAGTCTGGCGCCGCCCGTCGTCACCATTATTGGGGGTCACCTTGATCTCATTGGGATCGTTATTCAGTCGTGAACCGGCGCCTTTGCTGGGCATCGACGTCAGTTCGTCCAGCGTGAAGTTGGTGGAACTCGGTCGCAACCGGGCGGGAGACCTCGTGCTGGAGCGTTGCGCCATGGAGCCGCTGGAACGCGGCTGGATTTCCGACGGCAACATCGAGAAGTTCGACGAGGTGGCCGAAGCCGTGCGCCGTGTGGTGCGCAAGAGCGGCAGCAAGACCAAGAACGTGGCGCTGGCACTGCCGGCGTCGGCCGTGATCACCAAGAAGATCATTCTGCCGGGTGGGCTTTCCGACAAGGAACTGGAAGCCCAGGTGGAGTCCGAAGCCAATCAATACATCCCTTTCTCGCTGGACGAAGTGAGTCTGGACTTCTGCGTGATCGGACCGAGCTCCAATTCGGTGGGTGATGTCGAGGTGTTGATCGCCGCTTCGCGCAAGGAAAAAGTGTCGGACCGGCAAGGCCTGGCCGAGGCGGCGGGTCTCAAGCCCGTGGTCATGGACGTGGAGTCCTACGCTTCGCGCATGGCGGCGGGCCGCGTGATCGAAACCTTGCCCAACCAGGGGGTGGACTCCCTGGTGGCGCTGTTCGAGGTGGGCGCATTGACCACCAGCATGCAGGTGATGCGCAACGACGACGTACTCTACGAGCGCGACCAGGCCTTTGGCGGGGCTCAGCTCACCCAGCTCATCGTGCGCCAGTACGGGTTTTCGTCCGACGAAGCGGAGGCCAAGAAGCGCTCGGGCGACCTGCCGGACGACTACCGCTCGGCGGTGCTCGATCCCTTCATCGAAAGCATGGCGCAGGAAATCGGCCGCGCGCTGCAGTTCTTCTTCACCAGCACGCCCTACAACAAGGTCGATCACATCCTGCTGGCCGGCGGCAGTGCCGCCTTGCCGGGTCTCACGGAAGCCGTGACCCATCAGACCTCCTTCGCGTGCATGGTGATCAACCCATTTGACGCCATGGAAATGGCCGCTTCCGTGCAGGCCCGCAAGATTTCCCGGGAAGCGCCTTCCTACCTGACCTCGACAGGCCTGGCCCTGCGGAGGTTCTACCAATGATCCTCATCAACCTGCTGCCTCATCGCGAGGCGGCCCGCAAGCGCCAGAAGGATCAATTCTTCACCCAGTTGGGCCTCTCCGCTCTGCTCGGGGGTGTGATCTGCGGTGCCATCTTCACCTGGTATCAGGGGCAGATCGCCTCTCAGCAGAGCCGCAACGAATTCCTTCAATCCGAGATCAAAAAGCTCGAGGCGGAGATCAAGGACATTGCCAGCCTGCAACGCGAGATTGCCTCTCTGCGCGCGCGCCAGACCGCGGTGGAAAACCTCCAGGGAGACCGGAACCTGCCGGTGCACCTGCTGGATGAACTGGTGGCCCAGTTGCCGGACGGCATCTACCTCAACAGCATGCGGCAGGAAGGTCAGAACGTCATGCTGGTGGGCGTGGCGCAGTCCCAGGAACGCGTCTCCGAGTTGTTGCGCAACCTCTCAAACAGCAGCACCTGGCTGGTGCGCCCCGAACTGGTCGAAATCGTTGCGGCCAATGTGGCTGGTCCCAATCGCGAGACGCGTCGGGTGTCGAACTTCTCCATCCGCGTTTCGCTCAAGCGTCCCGCTGCTCCCGCTGCTCCCGCTGCTCCCGCGCCTGCCGCACCGGGCGCTGCGCCAGCGGCCGCCAGCAAAGGCTGATCAGGTAACCACGCACCATGGCCAAATCGCCCAGCATCAACGTGGATTTCAAGGGAATCCAGGACAAGCTCAAGGCCCAGTTCAGCGGTCTTGATCCAAACGATCCATCGCAGTGGCCCGCCCTGCCGCGCAACCTCCTGTTCGTGGCGGTCTGCGCAGCGGTGATCGCCGGCCTCTGGTTCGCCTGGTTGAAGGCGTCCGACGAGGAGCTGATTGCCGAAAAGGCCCAGGAGGTCACCCTCCGCGAGGATTACCGCAAGAAGCTGGTTCAGGCGGTCAATCTCGACGCGCTCAAGAAGCAACTCGAGCAAGTGCAGCAATACGTGACCCAGCTGGAAAAACAACTGCCCAGCAAGGCCGAGATGGATGCCCTGCTTTCCGACATCAACCAGGCCGGCCTGGGCCGCAGCCTGCAGTTCGAATTGTTCCGGCCCGGTCAGGTGAGCGTGAAGGAGTATTACGCCGAGCTGCCCATTTCGGTGCGCGTGACCGGCACCTACCACGACATCGGCCTGTTCGCTGCGGACATTGCCAACCTCTCGCGCATCGTCACCTTGAACAATCTGACCCTGTCGCCGGTCAAGGACCGAGAAGGTGTACTGACCATGGATTGCACGGCAAAGACGTTCCGTTACCTGGACCAGGAAGAAATCGCGCTGCAGCAAAAAGCAGTCCAGGGAGCGCCGAAGTGATGCAGACCCGATGGTTGATGTCAGGATCGTTCTTGGCGCTGGCGGTGAGTCTCACGGCTTGCACCTCGTCCAGCCAGGACGAGCTTCAGACCTGGATGCAGACCGAACGCAATTCGATCAAGCCCTCCGTCCAGCCGATTCCCGAGCCGACCAAGTTCGTGCCGCAGGCTTACATCGGCGAACGCATGACGCCGCCGTTCAGCAGCGAGAAGCTGGCGAGCGTGTTGCGCGGCAGCCAATCGGTGCCTGTGGTGAATGCGGCGCTGATCGAGCCCGAGCTCGCCCGCCGCAAGCAGCCGCTCGAAGCCTATCCGCTGGACATCATGAAGATGGTCGGCAGCCTCAACCGTGGCGGCCAGTTGGTGGCTCTCGTGAAGGTGGACAGCCTGTTGTACCAAGTTCGACCCGGCAATTACCTGGGGCAGAACTACGGCCGCGTGACGAGGATCAGCGAAACCGAAGTGGTGATGCGCGAGATCGTGCAGGACTCATCAGGCGAATGGACGGAGCGCCCCGCGGCGCTGCAGCTACAAGAGGAAGTCACTAAATGAACAAGCCAAACAAGGCGACCGGTTTCTCAGCCGTGGAGCGGGGGGTTCTCAAGGGCGCGATCTTCGCGTGCATGACGCTGTCGAGCTTCTGGGTGCAAGCCCAGAACGCCATTCAGTCGATCACCGGGGGCGTGCAGGGCGGTGTGGAGGTGATCCGCATCACCACCACCGAGCCGCTGGCCGCCGTGCCCACGGGCTTCACCATCCAGGCACCGGCGCGCATCGCCCTGGATTTTCCTGGCGTGGCCAACTCGATCGGGCGCAACGCCATCGAAGTCAACGAAGGCAACATCCGTTCGGTGAACGTGGTTCAGGCCGGTGACCGCACGCGTGTGGTGGTGAACCTCAAGCAGACCGCGTCGTACCAGACACAGGTGGATGGCCGGACGCTGCTGGTGGTGCTGGACCGTGCGCAGCCGGTCACGGCCGCCGTGGCACCTGCAGCCGCCTTTGCGGAAAACCGCAACCGCGACGTGACCGCCTTGCGCGACATCGATTTCCGCCGCGGCGTGGGCAACGCCGGACGGGTGGTGGTGGATCTGGCGAACAACCAGGTGGGTGTGGACATCCGCCAGCAAGGCCAGAACCTGGTGGTGGAGTTCCTCAAGACTTCGCTGCCCGAAGGGCTGCGCCGCCGTCTGGACGTGAGCGACTTCGGTACGCCGATCCAGAGCGTCACCACCACGCAAACCGGTGACCGTGTGCGCATGGTGGTGTCCCCCACCGGCAACTGGGAACACTCGGCCTACCAGAGCGACAACCAGTTCGTGCTGGAAGTGCGCGAGCAGAAGATCGACGCTTCCAAGCTCACGCAAGGCCCGGGTTACAACGGCGAGAAGCTGTCGCTGAACTTCCAGAACATCGAGGTTCGCACCCTGTTGCAGGTGATTGCCGACTTCACGAACTTCAACGTGGTCACGTCCGACTCGGTCACGGGTGCGGTCACCCTTCGCTTGAAGGACGTGCCCTGGGATCAGGCGCTGGACATCATCCTGCAGGCCAAGGGCCTGGGCATGCGCAAGTCGGGCAATGTGCTGTGGATCGCGCCCAAGGACGAGATCGCCGCGCGTGAAAAGCAGGAACTGGAGTCCAAGGCCTCCATCGAGAGCCTGGAGACCTTGCGCACGCAGGGCTTCCAGATGAACTACGCCAAGGCCGCCGACATCGCCACGCAGTTGGTGTCCACCGGTTCTGGATCGAGTGGCGGTGGGAGCAATGCGCGCATCCTGTCCGAGCGCGGCAGTGTGATTTCGGAGCCTCGCACCAACCAGCTTTTCGTGACCGATATTCCTTCCCGGCTGCAGCAGGTGCAGGAACTGATCGCCAAGCTGGACATCCCGATCCGCCAGGTGATGATCGAGGCGCGCATCGTCGAAGCCGACGACAGTTTCGGCAAATCGCTCGGCGTGCGACTGGGCGGTGGTGTCCGGGGCTTCAATGTGGGCTCGGTCAATGGGAACCAAATCCAAGGCAATTTCGGCTCCACATATGGGGCCGTTGCGACGGGGCCGACCCTGACGTCGCAGCCTTTCGTGAGCCTGCCCGCCAACCCGAGTACTGCGCTGGCCGCGTCCTATGCACTGTCCTTGTTCAGCCCGAACGCCTCGCGTTTCCTGAGCCTGGAGATTTCGGCGCTCGAGTCCGATGGCAAGGGACGCATCGTCTCCAGCCCACGGGTGGTGACGGCCGATCAGGTGAAGGCGCTGATCGAGCAGGGTACCGAGTTTCCGTACCAGACGGCCACCTCGAGCGGTGCCACGGCCATTGCCTTCCGCAAGGCCAACCTGAAGCTGGAAGTCACGCCGCAGATCACGCCCGAAGGCAACATCATCCTGGACCTGGACATCAACAAGGACAGCCGTGGTGAGTCGACGCCTGACGGCATTGCCATCAACACCAAGCACGTGCAGACGCAGGTGCTGGTGGAGAACGGCGGCACGGTCGTGATCGGCGGTATCTTCGAGCAGACCGAGCGTGATCAGGTGAACAAGGTGCCTTTGCTGGGTGACCTGCCTGCGCTGGGCAACCTGTTCAAGTCGCGTGAGCGCATCGCGAACAAGTCCGAGCTGCTGATCTTCATCACGCCACGCGTACTGGGACGTTCGGCGATCAATTGAGCGTTCCATCGTGTTTCCTGGTGGGCCTCCCGGGTTCGGGGAAGTCCACCATCGGGCGTCAACTCGCCCGACGTCTCTCGCTCCCTTTCTTCGACTCCGACCACGTGATCGAAGAGCGCCTGGGTTGTTCGATCCGGGAGTACTTCGAGCGTGAGGGGGAGGCGCGTTTCCGTGATCTCGAAGAATCCGTGCTCGAGGAGTTGACCCGCGGCCCCGTCTCGGTCGTGTCCACCGGCGGCGGCTCGGTGCTGCGGCCGGCCAATCGCGAGCACCTGCACGGACGAGGCACTGTGGTCTACCTGCGCTCCGTTCCCGAAGAGGTGTTTCGCCGCCTGCGGCACGACCGGAATCGCCCGTTGCTGCAGGTGGACGACCCCTTGCAGCGTCTGCGAGATCTGTTCGAGGCGCGCGACCCCCTGTACCGGCAGACCGCGCACTTCGTGATCGAAACAGGCCGCCCTTCGGTGGCCACCCTGGTCAACATGATCGTGATGCAGCTCGAACTGGCTGGCATGGCGCCCGTTCGCCGAGCGCCGAACCCTGGCCCCACCGGGCACTGACGCTGGCCAGCCGCGCGCTGCGCACGGCATAAACTCGGGGCCATGACCCCTCAGATTCCGGATTCCGTCCTCGATCAGGTGCGCATCGACCTGGGTGACCGCAGCTACGGCATCGCCATCGGCCCCGGCCTGCTGGATGCGCCCGACACCTACGCCCACCTGCCCACGGCCACCAGTGCCCTGATCGTCACCAACCAGACCATCGCGCCGCTCTATGCCGATCGCCTGGTGCGCGCGCTCGCGCCGCGCTACCCGAAGATTCACACCGTGAGCCTGCCCGATGGCGAGTCGCACAAGAACTGGGAGACGCTCAACCTGATCTTCGACGCCTTGCTGACGCACGGCTGCGACCGCAAGACGGTGATGTTTGCCCTCGGAGGCGGCGTGGTGGGCGACATGACCGGCTTCGCTGCCGCCAGCTACATGCGCGGCGTGCCCTTCGTGCAGGTGCCCACCACCCTGCTGGCGCAGGTGGATTCCTCCGTGGGCGGCAAGACCGCGATCAACCACCCGCTGGGCAAGAACATGATCGGCGCCTTCTACCAGCCGCAGCGCGTGGTTTGCGACCTCGACACGCTCAAGACGCTGCCCGCGCGCGAGCTCAGTGCGGGACTGGCCGAGGTCATCAAGTACGGGCCCATTGCCGACATGGCGTTCTACGACTGGATCGAGACGAACATCGACGCGCTGATGCAGCGCGACCCCGTTGCGCTCGGCCACGCCGTGCGGCGCAGCTGCGAGATCAAGGCCGAAGTGGTGGGCCAGGACGAACGCGAGGGCGGGCTGCGCGCCATCCTGAATTTCGGCCACACCTTCGGCCACGCCATCGAGGCCGGCATGGGCTATGGCCAATGGCTTCATGGTGAAGCCGTGGGCTGCGGCATGGTGATGGCGGCACGTCTTTCTGCGGCCCTGGGCCTGGTCGACCAGGCCTTCGTCGACCGGCTGGCCGCGCTGGTTCGGCGCGCGGGGTTGCCCACCGTGGCGCCGGCGCTGGATACCAGGGACAACGTGGGCCGCTACCTGTCGCTGATGCGGGTGGACAAGAAGGCCGAGGCCGGCGAGATCAAGTTCGTGCTGATCGACCGGCCGGGCCGTGCCAGGGTGCAATCGGCACCCGACGATATGGTGGCTCGCGTGATCGACGCCAGCGTCCGCCATCCATGACCGGAGCCGGTATCGCTGCGTCCGTGGGACTGGCGCCTTACGCCAGTGACCCCGCCCTCAGTCGAGGTCGGCGGTACCCGGAGCCCGAGGCACCCACCCGCACCGCCTACCAGCGCGACCGCGACCGGGTGATTCACTGCACCGCCTTTCGACGCCTGGTCTACAAGACCCAGGTGTTCCTCAACCACGAGGGCGACCTGTTTCGCACGCGGCTCACCCATTCGCTTGAGGTCGCTCAACTCGGGCGCAGCATCGCGCGCTCGCTGCGCCTCAATGAAGACCTGGTCGAGGCCATTGCACTGGCCCACGATCTGGGCCACACGCCGTTCGGCCATGCCGGGCAGGATGCGCTCAACGATTGCCTGCGGCATCGGAGCCCGCAGGATGGCCACGACGCGGACGATGGGTGGGGTTTCGAGCACAACCTGCAGAGCCTGCGCGTGGTCGACGAGCTGGAGGAACGTTATCCGGCGTTCGACGGGCTCAACCTCTGCTTTGAAACGCGCGAAGGCGTGCTGAAACATTGTTCGCGAGCCAACGCTCTGCGCCTGGAGCAGCAGGAGCCCAGCGGCGTGGCATGGCGTTTCCTGTACGGGGGCTCGCCCTCGCTGGAAGCCCAGTTGTGCAACCTGGCCGACGAGATCGCTTACAACGCGCACGACATCGACGATGGGGTTCGATCGGGCCTGCTGTCCATGGAGCAACTCGCCGAGGTGGAGCTGTTCGAACACTACCGCCGGCGGGCCTTGGCCAACTATCCCGGGCTGGCGGGCCGCCGTCTTCTGTTCGAAGCGATCCGCCTGATGCTCAGCGATCAGGTGTACGACGTCATCGACACGACGCGCGAGCGCCTCGCCGCTTCGAGGGTCGAGAATGTCGACGCGGTTCGCGCAAGCCCCAGGCTCGTGGCTTTCTCTGACGGCATGCGCGAACGCACCCAGGTGCTCAAGACCTTCCTGCTGCGAAATCTTTACCGGCACCCGCAGGTCATGGAGACCACTCAACGCGCGCGGCGGGTGGTCTCCGATCTGTTCGATCGGTACATGGACAAGCCTTCCGAAATGCCGGAGGCACACGGCCAGCGACAGCACCAGGCGCGTGCGGTGGCCGACTACATCGCCGGCATGACCGACCGCTTTGCCATCCGGGAGCACGAGCGCCTGGTGGGCGCCGTGCTGTTTCCATGAACACGCGGCCGGTCGATCCGCGGCGCCTGGCTGCGCTGGTGGTGCTGGTGGGCGTGAGTTGCGCCCTGCACGTGGGCAAGTTGCCCGTGGCCATTCCCGTGCTGCGCGAAGCGCTGGGCATGAGCCTGGTGCAGGCGGGATTCCTGCTCTCGCTCGTGCAACTGGCCGGCATGACGCTGGGTTTGCTCGTGGGGCTGATGGCCGACCGGCTCGGACCTCGGCGCGTCATGCTCGGCGGCCTGGGATTGCTGGCCCTGGGCAGCGCGCTGGGCGCGCTGTCGCCCGACGTCGAAACCCTGCTGGCCACGCGCATCCTCGAAGGCATGGGCTTCCTGCTCGCCGTGCTGCCGGCACCTGGCCTGCTGCGCCAGCGCCTGGACCCGGGGCCGACGCTGTCGCGATCGCTCGGCTGGTGGGGCGCCTACATGCCGCTGGGGACGGCGCTGGCGCTGCTGTTGGGGGTGCCGCTGATCGGTGCGGTGGGTTGGCGCGGCGCCTGGTGTTTCCTGGCCTTGCTGTCCGTTGCGGCAGCGCTGGCGCTGGCACGCTGGGTGCCGGGCGATGTGCAGGCGGCGACCCCTCAGGCGCTGGGTCCCCGGCTCGCCCGCACCCTGCGCGCACCGGGCCCGTGGCTCATGGCGCTGGCCTTCTTCCTCTACTCGGGCCAGTGGCTCGCGGTGGTCGGCTTCCTGCCCACGATCTACCACCAGGCCGGCTACACCGGCGGTGTCGTGGGCGCGCTCACGGCGCTGGCCGCGGGCATCAACATGGCGGGCAACATCGGTGCGGGCTGGTGGCTGGCCCGGGGTGCGCGCCCGGGCACCGTGCTCACGCTGGCCTACCTGGCCATGGGCCTGGGCGCGTTGGTGGCCTTTGGCGCCCAGGGCCACCCGGTCTGGCAATACCTGGCGGTGCTGGTGTTCTCGGGCGTCGGCGGGCTCATTCCCGGCACCTTGTTCGGCCTGTCGGTCAGCCTTGCGCCAGACCGGGACACGGTCTCCACCACGGTGGGCTGGATGCAGCAGTTTTCCGCGCTCGGCCAGTTCCTCGGCCCTCCGCTGGTGGCGTGGGTGGCCACGCAGGTCGGCGGTTGGCAATGGACCTGGGTCGTCACGGGTGTGTCGTCGGTGCTGGGCATGCTGCTCGCGAGTCGACTCCAGGCGGTCTGGGCCCGCCGCTCATAATGGGGGCCAGATTCCCTTCCGGCGTTGCTGCTCCATGGCCCGACTGCCCCGACTCACCGTACCCGGCTACCCGCATCACGTGATCCAGCGCGGCAACAACCGCCAGGCCATCGTGTTGAACGATGCCGATAGGGAGATCCTGCTGGACATCATTGGCGACAACGCGCGAAAGCACCGCGTTGCCATCCATGCCTACGTGCTGATGGACAACCACTTCCACCTGTTGCTCACGCCGGAGACCGCCGATGGCGTGCCGCTGATGATGCAGGCGGTGGGGCGCAGCTATGTGCGCTATTTCAATGACCACCATCGACGCACCGGCACCTTGTGGGAAGGGCGCTACAAGTCCACCCTGGTCCAGACGGAACGCTACCTGCTGGCCTGCATGGTCTACCTCGACCTCAACCCGGTGCGCGCCGGGCTCGTGAGCGATCCGAGGCAGCATGCGTGGTCCAGCCACCGGCACTTCATCGGACAGATGCAGGACAAGCGCCTCACCCCGCATCCCGTGTACTGGGGCCTGGGCAACACACCGTTCGCGCGTGAGGCGGCCTACACCGAAATGGTGCGTGCGGGACTGGATGTGCCCTCGCAGCGCGCCATCACCGACGCCACTCTGCAGGGCTGGGCCTTGGGGGACGAACAGTTCATGGCCGACCTGCAGAAAAAAACGCCCCGGCGCGTCGCGCCTGCGCCGCGCGGGAGACCGGCCTTGCTGCCCCGTCCCTGACGGCCGATCGAGGCTATCGCAGCCGAAACTTGACCGCATTGATCTGTCCCCATTTTTTTCATTCGAAAAAAATCAATGCGTGAAATTGGAATCTGACCCCTTTTAATATGCTTGGCATTGTTGTTGCAATGCAATATCCTCATCAGTCCGTTTTTTCGCCCCACGAACCGAGAAGGAAGCGCCATGAACACGGCAGCCGAGCAACAGCATCTCCAGCAACACGGCCTCTACGACCCGGCCAACGAGCACGACGCTTGCGGCGTGGGCTTTGTGGCCCATATCAAGGGTGAGAAAAGCCATGCCATCGTGAAGCAGGGCTTGAAGATTCTCGAGAACCTGGATCACCGCGGCGCGGTGGGAGCGGACAAGCTCATGGGCGATGGCGCTGGCCTGCTGATCCAGCTGCCCGACGCGCTGTACCGCGCGGAAATGGCCGCGCAGGGGGTGAATCTGCCGCCGGCAGGCGAGTACGGCGTGGGCATGATCTTCATGCCCAAGGAGCACGCCAGCCGCCTGG
>VFQP010001568.1_pt1 | contig 29909 bp, 25 predicted proteins | sample 3512351 | NCBI WGS metagenome assembly VFQP01 (sample SAMN10412372, study PRJNA504923) | tailings metagenome | isolation source: Relicate 1 Philex TSF1 revegetated site | place: Philippines: Tuba, Benguet | collected 2017-08-29
ACCCAGCATACATTTATATTTTAATTCTGTTTAAGGACAAGCAGGTGTGCTGAAACATTTCCAAGCATTATCAGAATAAATTTTCAGACATTTATCAGTTGTGTCATACACCATCATTCCTTCCTGTGGATTGGTAATATTTCCTAAATCTGCCTTAGCGATTCTCGTCACTACAAACCCTTGTGTATTAGATTCTAAGGCTATATGTCCTGATTTTCTAACCATTGGCCAATTACCCGGGTCATTATTTCCTGCTCTTTTTAACAAGGTAATACCCATTTTTGTTTCACTTCCTGTTCCGTTATTTACAGGATCTCTATAGCAAACACAGCTGTTGATTGAAGCATTCTGAGAACTTCCGATTAATTGTCCCTGTGTCCCTTGTGTTGCACTTCCAGTATCTGCTGCTCCACCAGAATTAACAATTGTTGGTACACCTTGAGCATCTACTGCAGTTCCTAAGTTTTGATTTGCTGCAGTCGAACCTGTTCCTACTGTTACTGATCCACTTGCATTCACCAGCATTGCGGAAGTTACATTTTCACCTCCTTCTAAAGCATCCGGACAACCATCGTTATCTGAGTCTAAATCTAAATGATTAGGAATTCCATCACCATCCGCATCACAAGCAACCAATACATCTTGTGAACCAATTGCAAGATTATATACCTGATTTCCAAAATATGTTGAACCTAGACTTTGCCAATTTGGTGTTAAACTGTTTGGTGTACTACTACTAAAAACCTGTGTTCTGATATTGTTTGAATTAAAATCATTAGGGGATCCTAATGCGTAATACATAAAATAGAAGACACCATTATTTACAGCGATGTCTTTTAATTCGTATGTGAATCCAGAGTTATTGTACATAAAAGGTCTTGCGGTTACAATACCCATACTTATCCAAGGAATATTTACTGGATCAGGTGTAGAATATAGTTCAACAGTGTTTGTATTGCCAACTAATTTCCAGTGATAAAATATACCATTATCATATCCTAAATTTTTATAGCCTGTCCCAATATTTGAATTACCTAGAGAAGAGAAGTCAGAATTGATTAAATCTCCTGTATAGTATAACATCCCACTATTATCAACATAATAATATTTACCATCATCATAAGCCAAATTATCTACATTACCTAAAATGTTTGTATTTTCGTATAATGCACCTGCAGGATTAGCAGAGCAATTATTTGTAGGACAGACAAAAGCTGAACCTATGCCATTATCTTGTTTATATAATTGTAATACGTTTGATGTGGAGCTATAATCAGAATCATATAAATGATATAAAGGGTTTGAAGTGATAGTACCACATTCAACAGTATCTAATATCCCATCATTATCATCATCTAAGTCATTATCATCTGCAATGCCATCTTTATCACTATCTTTTAAAACACGAACAAGAATATAAGATTGACTGCATGATGTTGGACTTACCCCATTTATACATAAATTATAATTTAGCTGATATATACCTGCTGGTACTGTATTTTGTATATTAACAATTCCTGTTGTAGAATTTAAAGTAATGCCAGAAAACCAAGTGCCTACCGTGGATAAAGTTGTATTGCTACTTGTTGCTTGTGTACCGTTTACATTATCATTATTTCTTAAGCTAACGCTGTTGAATGTAGTTCCTTCTACTCCTGTAGCTGCATCCGAAACTGCAGTAATTGGTGTAGGGCAAAGTTCAAAAATTAATTCCATGCCATCACTCCCATCACCTTCATAACCACCACCAGACAAGTTGAAAGAAATTGATGTAAATCCTACACCGGAAGTATCACTGAATTTTACGGTTCCGGCTGCTGTTCCCGTTGAATTTGTAGTAGCACTAGTTGCAGGCATGGAAGTTCCTAAAAAAACACCTTGTGCTCTAGTAATAGTTTTGGAGGTGGTATTAACTTCAAATTGAGCATTGCCACTTAAACTTTGCATAGAAATGTTAGAACTTGTAAGGCTTAAAACTGCACCATTAGAATAATAATTAGTTCCGTCAGTGGCATACCCTCCTATTCTATCAATATGCAATATAAACTCCCTTACAGGCTGGGAAAAATTTACTGTAAATGTTCTAGTTCCGCCATCAGTACTGGCAGGAGATATTCCATTTTCCGGAGTTGTATCCCAAGCAAATAATAAATTGAGTGATGTGGAAGAAGGTACACTGTTAGTAGAACTCCAAAAATTGGTACTATTAAAAGTATCGTTGCCAATAAAGGAAAGCGATGTGTTACTTCCAGAAACGGGAGATGACGTAACAGTAGTAGTTACTGCATTAATAACTGTCGTGGGATTAGGACTAAAAGACCAACTTCCCGATTTTGATAATGTGCATTGAGCTGAGTAAAAGCTACTTAGTAATATTACTAAAAGAATTAATAATTTTTTTAATTTCATTTTTGTTTTTATTTTTAAAAATCTCATTTCTTTTAAAGAAGATTTTTGTTTTCAAGATTCAATCTGGTGTAATTAATTTTACTGGATTGCTTTAGCGGTAATGGCTATAAAATCAGATGGTGCAGATCCAAATTCTACACTAAACGGGACTGCACTTTGGCCAGAATTTCTTACATTTCCAAATAAGGTTATATCATAAGTTCCAGCATTTAGTTTAAGCGTTTGCGAACCTGTAAAATAATAAAACCCAGGAATATTTCCTGAGGCACCTGTAACAGTGAGTGGAAGACTATTAAAAGCAAAAGATTGATTAGTAGGAATAGATGGCGTTGCAGAGGTAGTAAAAAACAATCCCGCAGCTATTCTTCTAACAAATCCATCTGATAAAGTTCCGATATTTGGTATACTGTAAGATAATGTATAATCAAAAGTTACAAGTGAAGGATAATCTACAGTAAAGTTTACCGTTTTAAGATTTGTGCTTACCGCTGATGCGCTTGAAGCCGCTGCAGTAGAAGTTGTAGTTGCTACTGCATCTAAAAGATCTCCTCCAAAAAGCAATGCGTTTTGTTTGGGTATCGTTTTTAAAACCCCATTCGCATCAGCTACCACTATTTTGTCTGTAGCTGCCGTCCCTAAGTTAGTATTAATATCTCGAACTCTTACATTACCAACGCCTATGTCTAATCTTTCGGTTGGATTACTTGCACCAATTCCTATAAGACCATTTTCCATAATTTTCATTCCTTTATTGGTTCCTGCCCCTCCTGAAGTATGCGGAGCAATCACTAATCCGTTATTAGCATCTGTAGAACCATCATTATCTGTGGAAAAAATAATTCCTACATCTCCAGAACTTGAAATTGCATTAAAAGATCCGAATCCTAAAAGAGGAATTAAAAGAATGTGTCCATTGCCATCTGTTGCTTTAAAGGAAGCAGAATTGGTATTGGTTGTAAATGCTTCAACTTTAGCTCCTGCAACAGAAGAAGTTCCTATACCAACATTTCCCATTTGGTAAATGTTTTGGGTGTTACCAGTAGCTGGAGTTTGGGTAGCTTGATCAAACCAGGGTTCTGTATTTGCAATATTTCCACTATTAATTTTTTGCCAGATTACTCCGTCAAAATAATAATATCCAATAGAAGTGATGTTGACTCGCTGTAGATTAGCATCGCCTCCAGAAATATTTGATATATAAATTAAGGCTCCTTTCTGGTCTGTTCCATAAAGAGAATTTCCTTTATTAGTTAATTCTTCTCTTGTAAGTCTTGGTGCTTGTAAACCTGTAATATCGGTTGTCAAAGAAACTCCGGTATTATCGGTTTTTCCAGTTACATCTAATGTCGTTTTTGGTGACTCAGTATTAATTCCGACTCTACCGGTTTGAGAAAATATTATCCCTGAAGCCAACATGGATAATATAAAAATCGTTTTTTTCATTTTGTTTTATTAAAAGTATTTGTATAAACTATTTCAAGAACATATTTAAATTATCTTGTTTTTTGTATTGTCAAGTTAGTAACATTTCCTGTACCTGATCCCCCTGTTTCATTGGCAAGTAAAACTGCATTTCCAGAAGCGCCTGCAAAAGCTATAAAACGTATCTGAAATCCAGCAGAAGGTACATTAATCATTGTAGTATAACTAGACATTTGTCCTACATTACCCGTTCTCGCCAAAGCAGACCAGTTACTTCCTCTTCCGATGTACTGACCTGTTGCTACATTTATAATTCCTAATAAGAGATGAGTCCCTGCAGCAAACTCAGAAAAACCACCTTGATAAGTGATAAAATATAAACCGGAACTATTAAATGTAAGAATTCCAGTTGATGTATTGTACGTATAAAAAGGAGAGGTAGCGATAGGACTTCCAAATAATACTGTATTAGTTAAGGCATCTGAAGAAAGTGTTTGATTGTTTATTAACCTAGAATGGAAAAAATTATAATCTTCATTATCAATAGTTTTCAAAACACCATTAGCATCCGCAACTACCCTTCTGTCTGTAGTTCCATTTCCTACATTAGTATTTATGGTTCTTACTCTTACATTACCTTCAACCACATCAAGTCTCTCTACTGCAGGCGTAGTATTAGGATTGCCACCAATCCCAACATTGCCGTTATGGTATACAGACATAATTTGTCTAGTACTGCCTGAAGCATTATCTGCTACTGCCTGAAAGTTTAAGAAAGAGTTTCCAGCTGTATTTCTGGTATAATTTAATTTAAAAAGCTTTTGTCCTGCTGTAGCATTTGCACCCTCTAAATACAAACCGGGACCAGACCAATCAGGGCTATTTGCATCAGCTGTAAGGGTAATTCCATCTACAAAAGGAGTTACTATCCCTGTTGCATTTCCTTTTTTGGTGATATTCAGCAAATTTTTTGGAACTGTCATTCCGATCCCAATTTTGCCATCATTGGTAATAATTACATCGTTTGCTTGCTGAGCATCCGATGGTGTTCCGGTTAGAGGATTATCTTTTCCACCATCTATATGAAAGGTGTTTTGCGGATTTTCGGTATTAATACCTACTCTTCCTGTCTGAGAATATGCCTGCACGGATACAGCCAGGGATAAAATAAAGATCTGAGATTTCATACAATTATTTTTAATTTTTAAACAATAAATAACTCATCAACACATTCTTATGCTGAATAATTAAAAAAAATGATCGTTTTTATGAAATCTTGACAGGAGGAGGTCTCGCAAAATTATTTTGTGAGATTATATTGTAATATAAAAAAGAATTCTCCTCAAAATTACTTTCCGGAATTGCATAAAAAGTAATAAAAGGAGTATATAGTGTAGCAAAATCAGAAGCATTCTTATGATTGGAACTATTACTGCTGATTACAGCAACATCCTTTAATGTACTTTCTGACGTGTAATGTGACTGAATGGGAAATGCTTTGTACGTAAATGGATTTGATTTTATTACTTTTTTTAACGCAAGTTTATCGTATTCTTTATTTTTGGACTTTTTAACCTCTGAAATCTTGGCAATGCATAAAGGTTTGGCTGACTTTTTCTGAACTTCAACAATATGGGCGTTACTGATGTTCTCAGCATTATAAACCAACGTGCCTTTCGTTACATATAAAGTTGGCTTTAGAACCTCTGATTTGGATGCGGAATTTTTATCGGCTAAATAATTTTCATTGACAGCTGACCTTAAATCTTTATTTTGATTAATTGAATCAGCACTGATCTTTTGAGAAAATAACACAGATGTGGACAACAAATAAAAAAACATTATAGCCCTTACGAGAAGAGTATAATGTTTCTTTGTTGTACTATATCTATGCATTTGTGTAAATTGTGGTACAAAGAAATAGAAGCAGGCTCTGAAAACAAAAAAACAGCCTACCCTTAATCTACCCTACGAAATAAGATATTGAAAATAAGAAAGTTACGCAACTAAAAAAATTCTATTATTTTATTGATAAAAGACTTTTAACCATATGTACATATCTTCATTAGTCTGCATATTGAGCTTTTTTCTGATATTATATTTTTTATTCTGAATAGTTTTAGGAGACAAATAAAGAATATCAGCAATCTGTTTGGTTTCAAAATTTAAATAAATGTAAGCCAGAATATGAAGCTCATTTTTTTGTAAATCAGAATTGAACTCTGTAAGCTTTTTGAAAAAATCAGGATAAAAGATCTGAAATTTATTGTAAAAGTTAGGATCTCTAGATTTTGCAGATTCATACAGCTCATCCAAAGTAACAGAAGGCAGTACTTCTTCTTTTTTTTCAGCAACTGTAAAAACTTCATCAATAGTATATTCTGGTTTAACAGAGCTTTTTTTGTTTTTAGTATAATAAAGAAGTAATACTGTCAAGATTAATAATAAAAATAAAGTAATAATGATTATTTTTTTATTTCGTTCATCTTGTTTCTCAGACAGTTCTTTTTCCAGATTCTGTATTGTTATATCAACACTTTTTGCCTGAGCATCTTTATAAGACTCATTAAATTTTTTGTACTCTTCCAGTATTTTTTTCTCTTTATCAATATCGCCAGTTTTTCTGTACACTTCTGCAAACAAGTTATAGACATTCAAAAGATGCTGTCTGTTTTTACCGTTGGATGCTAAATTGAGTGATTTTTCCAGATATTCAAGAGATTTTTCGTTGTTCTTTTCATTTGCATACAAACAGGCATAACGATAATATAGTACAGATAAACTGTAAGGATTGACTTTTATTTCTTTAAAAAGTTTTTCAGCATTATTCAAATAATATCTGGCAGAATCTGTATGAATATTGTTATTAATATAATATCCTGCTAAAGCTGAATATGTTACGGGATTTTTTAAAATAGCAGAGGACTTATGTAGATAAAACAGAGCAGAATCTTTTTGGGATTGTGAGAGGGTACCTGAACGAGTATTATACACAAAACTTAAAAACCAGTTTTTATATTTAATATTTGTAATTTTTCTTCCGTAATACATTGCTTTTGAATTGTATTTCAAGCTAACATCATACATTCCCAATGTAAAATAAGTTTGTGAGAACTCCTGAAAAATCCTGCTATAAGTCTCATTATCAGCAGATATTTCATCCGCGAGCATTTTAGCCTTATTAAGATACGTAAGACTTATATCCGGCTTTGCCAGATTGTAATGTTGTACTCCCAGATTAATATTTCCCCAAATTATTGCCTTTTTGCAATTTTCTTTTTGAGCCTTTTTTATCATCAATAAATTCCAGTCGATGATTTTTTGTCTGGAAATATTATCAGCCAGCATTTTATCAGGCTCTTTCATCATCAAAGAGTCCAATACCACACAAGAATTCTGCGAATTTACTTTAGTAAAAAAAAGTATCAGTAAAAATAACAGCTTAAATTTTATCATCACATTTCGTTTTTATATCGTGCAAATAAAGCTTGTGAAATGGTGATATATGATGAGACCGTTTAGAAAAACGGACAATCTCTTTTAAGAATACTAGAACTTTAAGGTGGTTTGCAAATTTAATTCAAAATTGTGGTATATTGGTTTTTTTTCAGAAAAAAGTATTATTTATAAAAAATTATTCCCGTAATATTAAATTTACGTTAATTATACATTACAATATTTAAGACTGTAGAAACACATTATTAATAAAATACATAACTTACAGTTTATCAATTAAAAAAGCTTAATTTTACAATCCGAAATAAGGATTCAACCATATGAAAAAATTAGGCGAATACAGAAAGCTTCTGGAAGTTGATAAAAATGTAACACTGAAAGAACTGAAAAATATTTACAGAAATGTAATGAAGGATACTCATCCTGATAAATTTATCAATAATGAGGCAGGAAAAATTGAAGCAGAGGAGAAAAGCAAATCTGTGATTGAGGCCTACCATTTTCTGGTAAGCATCAACGAGGAAACTCAGGAAAAGTACAAAGAAGAATATACGGACACTATCACAAAATCAATCATAACAGATTTTTACCTGGAAAAATCTATTCTGAAAGTACAGCATCTGAATGGGAAAATGTTTGAATACATCGGCGTACCCAGAAATACGTATATTAAAATGGTTAATTCGGATTCTCCAAGCCGTTTTGCAAGAAGACACATCTACGGAAATTTTGTGTACAGAAAATCAGGGGAAGTAGTGGTAGATTAAATTCAATTAAAGAAAAAAATTAAGGCTTTCAGAAGATTCTGGAGCTTTTTTATTGGCTGCTACAAAATAACAATAAGATAGAGCTTCTATAGATTCTTTATTACCTGATTACTTTCAGAGGTCGAGAACAGGATAATATTTATGATCTATATTAATGCTGACATAACAAAAGAGGGTCTTTAAAGTAATTGGCTACGTTATATTGAAAAATTATATTTTTTTACTGTACATTTAGAAAAAAATAATACATTTGTATTATAGAGTTGCATTAATGCAATTTTTCATCATTTGTGTTTTTAAAGACAGCTTTATTGCTGTCTTTTTGTTTATAAAATAAACCACTGCTAAATGCAGTGGTTTATTTTATCCATCAATGAGATACCTTATTCATAGTATATTAAATTAATTTTATAAAAGTAAGAGCCTTCTTCGTCTATTCTTTGTTTGAAATATCTTTTTGATAATTTAAATACTGTTTCTTCACCTGCATTTTCTTCTATAACATTTTGCAAATAATCTGGTGAATATTGTCTTATTTCTTCGATTAGTTCTTCATCATTAGAGACTTCATTAAGTGCTTCAATTTCTTCAGGTAATTTATCACCATAATCAATTGTTGTTTTTAAATCAAATCCAACTTTTTTCCTAATAATTTTTTTATTCTGAATAATACCATAACCATGTACACCATATCCTAATGTTAGTACAGCTATTTCTGAATTAGGAAATGAGAGCAATAATTTTTGTTTAAAATCTGAATCTTCTTTTTCTAAGAAGTCAAATACCAACTGTTGACTAACGATAAAAATTTTATCTTCATATTTGCCAATCGAAAAGCCCTTATCCTCGTATTGAGCTTGCATCAGTGATACTTCTTTTTTCATGGATAGATTTTCCATTCCTATTTTTTTAGGGATTTCAGATAACTGAATATTAATTGAATTAGTAATAACGATTATATAAATTTTCCAACTCATGATTTTATAATTATTAATTTAGTTCGGTGATTTATAGGCGGGAACGGCTGTTCCTCCTAATCGAATAAGTGTATTAAATATATTTAATGTAGAGATTATCATAAATTGAATCATTATTAAACTTCCCTTAATGCGATTGTTTTTTAGAAGATTAATAATATCTTTTAATATTATAATTATTTAAGATAAGTGGTACTAGTTGGGCTACTGAACCATCCCTGAGAAAACCCTCATGAATTTTTATGAGGGCTCTAAATAATTATTGTTACTAATGATTAATATAAACAAATGAAAGGAAATAATCCTTATTTTGATCTTCTTTTGGAGGGATAGAATAACTAATAGTTAGTGTAGATTTTTTGGAATTGCTTTTCATTAAAATTTCTATAAATTCAAAATTTGTTTCAAAATTCTCATTTTGAACAGTTGAATTTTTAACTCTGTACCCAAATTCTTCAAATAAAGCGGTTGTTTTATAATATTCCTTCATCATATCTTCTTCATTTTGAAACTTGATTCTTTCATTAATTGAAAAATTGCCAGATTGTTTTTCATCATCTTTTTGTATGATAGAAATTTCTCCTTCTTTTATTTGAGATTCCATTAATGGATTTTTATCAAATTTAGAAATAAAAGTATTTATATTACCGCCTGTATTACCCCAACTTATTCCTCTATCGCTTCCATACTCAAACTTAAAGGATGATTTCTGAACCATCATTTGGGTGTTAAAGTTAAATCTAAATCAAGAAATAACTTGCTTAATTGTTCATTCATATTACTTTGACCATATAAAATTAAACTTAAAAAAAACTGCTTTTTGTTTATTTTTGATTTCGGATTTAAATCATCAATAGTTGTATTGTTGTTTTAAAACTATACGCAGATTAGTGTTTTATAGTTCTATTTAGTATAGTTTTTTTCTGAAATTTCTAAAATTAGACTATCTTTAATTTTAGGCTGTGCAATAAATTTCGCCCTCCCAAAATTAAGCCCAGAAAATAGTCTCAGATATTCTCCTTCTTCGTCTTTGCTTTTTAATACCTTATTGTAAGGATAATAGATTTGTTTATATTTAGAAGAGTAAACTGTTTCAGGTAAAGGTTTTATAACTAACCTATACTTTATTTGTAAAGACTTATCTTTCTTTAATAGGAAAGTTGAATGCCCATCTCCAGACTTCCATTCTTTCATTAAATCAGGCATCCCTTTTTGAATAAAGTAAGAGTTTATAGTACTGTCTAACTTCCTTTGATAATAATTATTGCCAAGCTTCTGACTTTCTATTACTGCATAAACAGTTATAGGCGGAAACCCTCCGATTTGAGGAACGGAAATACTTTTGTTACTTTTTATATCACGAAAATGAAGGGTGTTTGGCACCGGAAAAACAATATTGTCAGATGTATTATTTTTCAAGTTAAGAACTATTTCATTTTCATGCTTTATATATTCTAAGTTAAAGCCATTTTTTTGCTTTTGTTTACAAGAAAAAAAACAAAAAAATACTAACATTATCATTACATTTTTCATTTTAAAGTACTCTTTAAATCATTATTATAAATAGGCTCAGTTTTCAAGAACAAGAAATAGCTAATGATTTGATTTTTTTACCGCAATGTTATTGCTTCCAATATAAGAAAAAACTTTTAGGAAAAATTTTTCAGGAATCACTTACTTATGTTTTTTGATTTTTATTCGAATATAATTTCATCAAGATTTTAATATTCATCTGAAGAGTATTGTTTGTTTTTAATGTAGAATTCTTACAAAGTTTTGCTGAAATTACTTTCCCAAACACATTCTTTTACAGATCACTCTTATATATAAATAGAAAAACCGCATCATTTCTGATACGGTTTTAAGGAATTAATGGCTGTTATAAAATTTTAATCTATATGTTTAGGAGTAAAGCCATCCTCACTCAGTTCCCGGTGTTCATAATCTGCCTTCATTTCCGCATCGTAGTCTACTTTTTCATGTTTACCCATTCTTCTTAAAATAGAATCAAACAATGAATAAACTACCGGCACAATAATCAATGTAAGGAATAAAGATGATGTTAAACCACCGATTACTACCCAAGCCAAACCATTATTCATCTCCGCTCCTGCACCTTTTGCAATTGCAATCGGGATCATACCGAAGATCATTGCAATTGTTGTCATCAGAATCGGACGAAGACGGGCGTGGTTTGCCTGTATCAACGCATCATGGGTATTTGCTCCTGCTGCTTTTCTCATATTGGCAAAGTCGACAATCATAATTGCATTTTTCGCTACCAAACCAATCAACATGATCATTCCGAGCATGGTGAAGATATTCAAAGAATTTCCTGTGATGGCAAGAATTACCATTACTCCAATCAACGCCAGAGGAATAGAAAATAGTACCACAAATGGATATACAAATGAATCATACAGCGATACCATTACCAGATACACCAATACAATAGCTGCCAATAAAGCAATTCCCAAAGTACCGAAACCTTCTGTCTGGTTCTCCATATCTCCACTCCAAATATAACTTACACCGGCAGGTTTTGTTTTTTCGTTATCCATAAACTGAGCTGCCCATTCATTAGCTACATCTCCTACAGGACGACCCACTACTTTAGATTTTACTTTTACAGAAGGTGCTTTATCTCTTCGTTCAAGCAAACTTGGTCCAGATCCCATTTTTACTTCAGCAAACTGACTTAGTCTTACCTGTTCTCCCTGAGGATTGGTAAAAATCAGATTTCTTACATCCTCAATAGATTGTCTGTTGGCATCACCAAAACGGATATTGATATCATATTCATATTCACCGGCTCTGAATTTACCATCGGTATTTCCGCTGAATGCCGTCTGCATAGTCTGCCCTACACTGGCAAGATTTAATCCTAAAGAAGACATTTTATCTCTGTCAATATTTACCTGAACCTCAGGATTTCCGGAATCGGTAGATAATTCTGCATCAACAGATCCCGGTACTTTTTTAAGCAATTCCAAAATTCTATTGGCTTCTTTATTTGCTGTCTCGTTGTCCTGAGCAGTTACCACCAACTCAATTGGTGCATTGTCCGCTCCCATTAAACCGATTGGCGCTGTTTTAAACTCAACTCCGGTAAATTTCTCTTCTAAAGCTCTCTTGATCTTAGCTGATTTAATATCTGTACTTTCATTACGTTCAGATTTGTCCACTAAGATTACCTGGATCTCTGACTGATACAAGGTAGCCTGAACCCCGCCAAATCCGGAAGACTGCTGACCTACTGTGGTAATCATATCTACTACATCTTTATCATTTCGGAGATACTTTTCAACTTCCAAAGTTACCTGATTGGTTTTTTCTACAGAAGCATCTTTTGGCAATTCCATCTGAACAAGAAACTGTCCTCTGTCCATTTTAGGGAAAAATTCACCTCCGATAAATCCGAACGCCGCCAGCATAAATGAAGAAATTAAAATAATAAACGTTACGATCACAGTCATTACTCTTCTTAAAGTTGTTTTAAGACACCACTCCAGAATTCCGCTGATCCATTGTGTAAATTTTTCCAACTGTCTTTCAAACCAGAGAATAAATTTCTCAAAAGGATTTTTACCTGTCAAATGAACTAATTTACCAAATCTTGAAGATAGCCAAGGAATAATGGTAAATGATGCCAATAATGAAAACATCGTAGCAATAACCACTGTTACGCAGAACTGCGCCAGAATATCAGAAACTAATCCCGAACTCATGGCAATCGGTAAAAATACCACCACGATTACCAAAGTAATTGCCGTTACCGTAAAGCCAATTTCTGAAGCTCCGTCATACGCCGCACGGATTCTGCTTTTCCCCATTTCCATGTGACGGTAAACGTTTTCCAATACCACAATGGCATCATCCACAAGAATACCTACCACAAGCGAAAGACCAAGTAAACTCATTAAGTTTAAAGTATATCCCATCAAGTACATTCCAATAACCGTTGCAATCAATGATACCGGAATAGAAACCATTACAATAAATGCATTTCTGATATTATGAAGGAATAAAAGCATGACAACTGCTACCAGGATAATCGCAAGAAATAAATCAAATATTACATGGTCTGCTGCATCTAATGTGAAATTGGTACTGTCATCAACGATATTTACTTTCAGTGACTGATTTTTGTAATCTTCCTGAACCTGAGCAATTGTTTTTTGAATGGCTTCCGAAACAGAAACCGCATTGGCATCAGACTGTTTTTTTACCTGAAGCAAAATCGTAGGATTCTGATTAAATCTTGCTACTTTTTCTACATCTTTTTGAGTGTCGAAGACCATAGCAATATCAGACAAGCGAACCTGTGCTCCGTTTTTGTTGGAAACCACAAGATTATTCATTTCCTGAATGTTACGGTATTTTCCGGAAAGCCTGATCGTTGATCTTGAAGTTCTTGTTTTCAGTGCTCCGGTAGGAAAATCTAAATTGGAAGATATAATCGCCTGCTGCACATCTCCGATAGCAATTCCGTATCCCTGCATTTTCTTTTCATCCAGATTTACCTGAATCTCTCTCTCCTGCCCGCCAATAAGATCAACCTGAGCAACACCATTCACACGGGAAAAAATAGGCTCTATTTTCTTATCTAAAAGATCGTAAAGATCCTTATTGTTTAATTTTCCACTGGTAATACTCAAAGTCATGATCGGAAGATCATCTAAAGAGAATTTCTGCAAAGAAGGCGGATCCGCATCCTCCGGAAGATCTGCCAGAATCGCATTCACTTTTCTCTGAGCATCATTCAAAGCATAATTTACATCGGCTCCGGTATTCAATTGAACCATAATTACCGATAAACTTTCGTAGGAAGATGACTCTACTTTTTTTACGTTTTCCAAAGAACCAACAGCATCTTCAATCTTTCGGGTTACCGAGGTTTCTACCTCACTTGGTGAAGCTCCCGGATAAACCGTAGAAATGGTTACCATATTGGTTTCAAACTTCGGAATCAGCTCATACCCCATCATGGAGTAGCTTAATAAACCTCCCAATGTAAGAATCGTAAACAATACGATGACAAGGGACGGTCTTTTAATGGATATTTCTGCTAACTTCATCTTCTCTTACTTTACGATATTGATTTTTGAACCGTTATCAAGGTTGATCTGTCCGCTTGTTACCACTTGTTCACCACCGTTAAGTCCGCTTAAAATCTGTACTTTATCACCATACACTTTTCCGGTCTGAACTTTAATGAGTTTCGCAGTTCCATTATTTACAATAAATAGCTGTCCTGAACTTACCCCGTTTACAAATGCTTCTGCCGGAACGGTAAGCATATTTTGGGTTTCAGCACCGTTGTTGGTTTTGAATGTTGCTGTTGCATACATCCCCGCTTTCAGATTTCCTCTGTTCTGAACTTCAATTTCAACCGGGAAATTCAGAGAAGCATCACTTTTCGGAGCAATGAAAGTAATTCTTCCGCTGAAAGATTCTTCCGGCAAAACATTAACATTGATGGCAACATCCTGCCCCAGTGAAATTCTTCCAATCTGGCTTTCATCCACTAAAACTGAAAGTTTTAAACTATTGATATTCACAATTTCAAATAAAGGAGTTCCCGGAGCAACTACGCTTCCCGGCTCTACCATTCTTTTGTTAATTGTCCCGCTGATTCCCGCTCTGATGCTTGTATCATTTACTCTCACACCCTGCGCTCTTACCGCAGCCTGTGCATTTTTAAGCTGTAATCTGGAATTATCAAGCTGCTGTTTGGTAACACCGCCTGTTTTGAAAGCGTTTTCGTAACGCTGATTGTCAATAATTGCGTTTTGTAAGTTATTCTGAGCCTGAGTAACATCTACTTCAATAGCATCTCTTTTTATTGTTGCCAAAACCTGACCTGCACCAACTCTTGCTCCTTCTTTTACCATTACGCTTACAATACGTCCGGAAATATCAGCTGACTGATTCATTTCCTGCTTTGGAATAAAAGTTCCGTTGGCTGAGTAATCTGTATTGATATTTTCTCTGGAAACAGTAACTACATTTACGTTGATTTTATCAACCTGTTTGGCTACTTCTTTTACTTCTGTTTCCTGTTTCTTTTTATTATCAGCAATTTTCCACGCTGCCAAACCAATCAGTACAGCAGCTACGATAATGTATATTAAAGTTTTTTTCATAGTTTAATTATGGGTTTTGTAGTGTATTGAGTTCTCCTTTAGCTTTTATTAATTTAATTTCTGCCTGCTTATAGTCCAAAAGTGCATTGGCATAGTTCTGTTTTGCCTGGGTAAGCGCATTTTCGGCGTCCAAGACTTCTGTAAGAGGAGCAAGACCGTATTGGTAGTTTGCCTGTGTATCTTTCTGTACTTTCTCGGCAAGCGTTACGTTATTCTTCATGCTTTCAATATTGATCAAAGAGTTTTCAATATTGGTAACAGCATTTTTATAATCAAGATCAAGACTTTGCTGCGTGTTCTGAATATCCTGGTCAAGATCCTGAATATCAATTTCCGCCTGTTGGATTTTAGATTTGGTAGATCCTCCTGTAAAAATCGGAATATTGATATTCAAACCGATTGCAGAATAATCGCTCCACAAAACTCCGTTATTGAAACCATTGGTTAAAGGAAATTTAGAACCCATTCCTGCCCATCCGTAATTTGCCTGCAGTCCGACAGTAGGATAAAGGTATGCTTCTGTTGCTTTTTTATTGAATACCAGAAGTTCCCTGTTTTTGTTCAGGACTTTTAACTCGGTTCTGTTATTCAGATTTACCGTGTTTTCTAAAAGCTGAGGTTGTGGTTCTATCGTTTTCTCTTCCAGTTCAATTGCTGTGTCAATAGGAATTCCCATATAAAATTTCAGCGCATTCTTTGAAAGTTCAACGGCATTAATCAATTGTTGCTTATTAGAACCTATATTGGTAAGCTGTACATTGGTTCTGTCTAGATCAATTCCTTTAGCCAGGCCATTATCTACCAGACTTTTGATGATGTTGCGCACTCTTTCGGTATTAGCATAGCTTGCTTCAATGGTTTTAAGATTTTCTTCCTGTACAAAAACCTGATAGTAAGCGGTTGCAACATTTTCTATAAGCTGTTCGTTGGTAAGCTGCGCATTGAGAATATAGAATTCTCTGGTTGATTTTGCTGCTTTCAGTCCGGTGAAAACTCTTTGGTCAAAAATTGCCTGCTGAACCTGCACAACTGCCTGAGAAACCCAAGGCTGACCTAGCTGTGCTCGTAAACGCTGCCCACCAAATTCAAGCAAAGACTCCTGAATAATGGGGTTATACGTTAAACCTGCATTGGCACTTATCTGAGGCAGGGCTCCTGCTTTTGCCTCATTGATCTTGTACTCTGCTTTTTTTACCTGTAAAGCTGCCTTTTTGGCTTCTGCTTTATTCTGAAGAGCCTGTTTGATGGCTTCCTGTAAAGAAACCTGCTGCTGGGCAAATGCAGAAGAAGAGGTAAACAACATAAATGCTGCAGCAACTCCTAGTTTGAGTTTTTTAGCAGTTATACGTTTTCTGTTCATAATTTATACTTCGTTTATTTTTCTATGTTATTATTAAATGACGGAATACTGTATCATTTACTTTAAAAATTAGTTCTTAAAAAGCATATTGATGATAATTTCTTTTCGCTCGGAAATAATTTTATTAAATTCACTTTCGCTAAGCATAAGATTTTCCATAAATAATGGTCTTACTGCACTTGGAAAAACAAGTAGCGAAACCATGTTGATCAGAAATTGAACGGGAGCCATTTTTTCAATGTTGCCTTTATCCATTTCTTTTTCAATATCATCATACAGCCTTTTCAGATCTTTTTCTTCAATATCTTTTTGGTGACAGGTTCCTTTATTGATTTGAGAAACAATATAAGTTTCCAGATATGGATATTGCAGGCTGGTTGACAGACTTCCTTCTATAAACTCGCTGATTTTCTGCTTGAGCGGCAGATCAGAGTTCATAATGATCTCAGATTTTTCTTTTTCTACACGTTGTGCTTCGTTGAAAATAATCTGAATGAGGTTGTCCCTTGATCTGAAATAGTAATTAATCAAAGTTCTGTTTACTCCTGCTTCGTCCGCAATCTCCTGTGTCGTTGCGTTAAATTTCCCCTGTACGAAAAACAAATTCTTGGCAGTATCTTTTATTAATTCCTGGGTTTGATCTTTTTTATTCTGATTTGACATTTTTGTTAAACAAATTTGTGCAAATTTAAACCAAACAAATGTTTTAACAAAATTGTTAAACTAAAATAATTAATGAAATTATTATGATATACATCATATCTTGTAGGATAACGGTAATTCTATAATCGAAATAATGGGAATAAGTAGATGTATTGCTATATAAGCTCAAGATCGGGATAACTATATAAAGATACCATTGGATCAATCATCCTAATTGTTAACTTTATAAAGCTGATTCCTAACAGGAATAAATGGAAATTCATTAGCAGGTCAAATAATTTATCCCAGTAAATGATATATCTCTGCTCTAAAATTCTTTACCAAATAAAATAGTCCGGTAGTTATTACCAGACTATTTATATAATTTTAATGTAATATTTGCTTCTAAACGAATGTTCAGAAATTACTTATTACTTTGTAAATACATACTTCACACCGATACCTACATTAGCAAGGTTCAATCCGAAGTTGAAGTTGTTTACATTTTTAGCTCCGTCCACATCATACTTTGATGTATTGTAACCGAATTCTCCGATAGTAGCTTCAATAGTCCAGTTTTTGTTTAGGAAATAATCTAAACCTGGTTTTATTGAAACACCAAATGAGTTATAGTTTACTTTGTTTGAAACTGTAGTGTTGTTTAAGTTTTCTTCCATTTTTTCATTTCCAAACTGCATAGGAACTGAAAGCTGACCGAAGATATACAATTTATCTCCTAAAGTCCAGTATTTTCTTACGAAAGGCTCAACTACGAATGCAGACTGAGTATATTTGTCGAAACCATTTTGAAAAGTTTCTTTCTCACTAGCTGATGCATAACCCACTCCTAAACCTACTGCCAAGTTTGGTGCAACAAAATAACCTACTGTTGGAACAACTGCGAAGTTTTCAACTTTAGTATCATCGTTATTATCTTCTGTAGAAGAATATCCTACTACTCCTGACACATAAGTAGTTCCTTTTGCGATCTGAGCATTTGATAAACCAAAAGCTACTACTGCTGCTGCTAATAATAATTTTTTCATGTTTTAAATTATTTAATACTTTCTGATTGCAAATTTAGACGTGATATTGGCAATATTAAAATTTGTTAACATGATTAATATCACGCATGGATATTGATTTTTATGAACTAAAATCGCTTTAATGAGACTTAATTGTATAAAATTTAAAAATAAAATAAAAAAAACTCCAACTTTGCAATTGGAGCGGGATATGATAACTAAAAAAATATTTTACTTAAGAAAAAAGTTAATACCGAGATTGATTGCACCGAAATTTGAATCTATCCTCCTGTCTCTGTCAAAATCTCTCCTTTCACTTCCGATGTTCTGATATCCAAGATACAGTTCTGCATTAGACATTTGATAACCAACTTTAGGATAAACATACAAGCCGCTGTCTACACCATCTTTGGTCGAAATAGCGCCTCCCAAATCGAGACCTACAAACAACGGAACACTGGCAAATTTGTATTTTCCTGATGCAGCAAGCGGAATAAATCCAAAATCATCCCATCTGTCTTTTCCGAAAAAGTGAGAATATCCTGATGCAATTCCTACATCCAGACCTCTCATGATGTTCCACATATAAGCTGCATCTACCCCAAGCGTGAAGCTTGAAACTTTTGAAGCATCACCTACAGGAGCACCGATATGACCACCAAGCTTAAAGCCGCTTTGTGCATTGATTGTTCCGAATAATGCAAAAGCTCCTAATAATAATAGTTTTTTCATAATAATTCTATTTTTCGTTGTTAACTCAATATTCTTCTGGGAGCAAACACAATGCCACAGCAGTTTTATACAGATTGAAAGTAGTTTTAGCCTCACAACAAAAATCTTTAAAGCCGCAACTGTAATTCCTTAATAAGATTTTTAAATTTTAGGCAAAAAAATTGCTTCTGATTACCTAAATTTAGATTTATGAATATTTCAGAAATAGTAAAGCTTCAGAAAGACTTTTTTAAAACACAGAAGACAAAAAATCTTAATTTCAGAAAGATGTATCTGGAGAAAATGCAAGATTTGATCCGAAAAAATGAAGATTATTTATATGAAGCAATTGAAAAAGATTTCGGGAAATCCAGATTTGACACTTTTACTACTGAAATTTCTTTTATCCTGAATGATATCAATTATTATCTGAAAAATTTAAGATCACTTTCTAATCCCAAAAAAGTAAGTACCAATCTCACCAACCAAATAGGAAAAAGCAGAATTTATCCTGAACCATTAGGCAATATACTCGTTATCGGAGCATGGAATTACCCTTATCAATTATCACTTTCCCCTATTATCGCTGCAATGGCTGCCGGAAACTGCTGTATTCTGAAGCCGAGTGAAATTGCAGAAAATACCATGAAAGTGATGGCAAAAATTATTAATGAAAACTTTCCTCCTGAATATCTGTATGTCTTTGAAGGCGGAGTTGATGAAACTACTGAACTTCTAAAACTGCAATTTGACAAAATATTTTTCACAGGAAGTACCAAGGTGGGAAAAATCGTCTACGAAGCCGCAGCAAAAAATCTTACACCGGTTACTCTGGAATTGGGCGGAAAATCTCCTGCAATTGTCACTAAAGACGCCCATCTTGAAGTTGCAGCCAAAAGAATTGTCTGGGGAAAATTTCTGAATGCAGGACAAACCTGTGTTGCGCCTGATTATCTTTTGGTAGAAGAATCTGTACAGGAACAGTTTCTGGAGACTTTGGTAAAATATATCAGGCAATATAATTATGAGCCTAAGGCAGAACATTATACGAGAATTATAAATCAAAAAAATTTTGACAGACTTCTTGGGTTAATGGATAAAGATAAAATCTATTATGGCGGAAATTATGATCGTGAATATCTTTATATTGAGCCTACAATTCTTTCAAACACAAATTGGGAAGATAACATCATGCAGGAAGAAATTTTCGGACCTTTACTTCCGGTTTTAACATTCAGTAACTTTAATATTGCCCTCAATGATATTCTCGAAAAAGAAAAACCTCTTTCTGCATATTTATTCAGCAACAATTCGGAAGAAAAACAGCATTTTACCCAAAAAATTTCTTTTGGCGGTGGCTGTATTAACGATGTGATTATGCATTTAGGCAATAAAAACCTTCCTTTCGGTGGTGTTGGAAATTCCGGAATCGGAAGCTATCACGGTAAGTTTGGTTTTGAAACGTTCTCGCATCAGAAATCAATTCTTGAAAGAGCCAACTGGGGCGAACCCAACATCAAATATCCCCCTTACTCTGAGAAAAAACTTCACTGGATCAAAAAAATTTTTTAGCAAATAAATACAGATCCATAAAAAAGGAGAACCAATATTGATTCTCCCTGTATCTCTTGTTCATTAAAACATTAAATGTGAATTACCTCGCCATAAGCAGCTGCAGCGGCTTCCATAATCGCCTCTGAAACTGTCGGGTGCGGGTGAATAGACTTAATGATCTCGTGACCTGTAGTCTCTAATTTTCTGGCAACAACTGCTTCTGCAACCATATCTGTAACTCCTTCTCCAATCATGTGGCAGCCTAACCATTCTCCATATTTAGCATCGAAAATTACTTTTACAAAACCGTCTGTATTTCCGTTTGCCGTTGCTTTTCCACTTGCAGAAAGAGGAAATTTACCCACTTTGATTTCATAACCTTTTTCTTTTGCCTGCTTTTCTGTAAGACCGACAGAAGCAACTTCAGGGTGACAGTAAGTACATCCGGGAATATTGCCGTAGTCAATTTTTTCAACATGCATACCTTTGATCTTTTCAACACAGGTAATCCCTTCCGCAGAAGCAACGTGCGCCAAAGCCTGAGTTGGAATAATATCTCCGATTGCATAATATCCCGGAACTGAAGTTTCATACCATTCGTTTACCAGAACTCTTCCTTTATTTATCTGAATTCCCACTTCTTCAAGTCCGATATTCTCAATGTTTGCAGCAATACCAACCGCTGAAAGTAAAATGTCTGCTTCTAAAGTAACTTCTCCTTTAGCAGTTTTTACTTTAGCTTTTACACCTTCTCCGCTTGTATCAACACTTTCTACAGAAGCATTGGTCATGATCTCAATTCCTGATTTTTTCAGAGATTTCTCTAAGTGTTTTGAAATCTCCTCATCTTCTACAGGAACAATATTTGGCATAAATTCAACAACCGTAACTTTCGTTCCCATTGTGTTATAGAAATCAGCAAATTCTACTCCGATAGCTCCGGAACCTACTACGATCATAGATTTTGGCTGTTCAGGAAGAGATAATGCCTGTCTGTATCCGATTACTTTTTTACCGTCTTGTGGTAGATTTGGCAATTCTCTTGATCTCGCACCTGTAGCGATAATGATATGATTACCTGTATACTCGGTTACTTTTCCTTCTTTATCCGTTACAGAAACTTTTTTACCTTTCTGAACCTTAGCTGTACCAAGAATTACCTCAATTTTATTTTTCTTCATCAGGAACTCAATCCCTTTGCTCATTTTTGAGGCAACACCACGGCTTCTCTGAATTACGTTTGGAAACTCAAAACTTGCTTCCACTTTATTTAATCCATAATCTTCAGCATGATTAATATAATGAAAAACCTGAGCAGATTTCAATAAAGCTTTTGTCGGAATACAACCCCAATTCAGGCAGATCCCACCTAAGTTTTCTTTTTCGATAATTGCAGTCTTGAAACCCAACTGCGCTGCTCTGATTGCTGTAACATATCCACCCGGACCACTCCCGATGACAATAATATCGTAATTCATTAGCTTAAAATTTTTATGCGAATTTAAGGAAAAATATTGGATGTTACGCCCTACGGTTTTTTCATCAATTAAGCCTATCTCAAATTATTCAAACCTGCAGAATTTGGCTACATTTCATTTGGTTTCATTTTTATCAATTTCCCAAAACAAAAACAGATATGGCTTAAATTTATATAAAACTTACTTAATAAGATCTTTAAAAGCTTTTTCAACATCCGGATAATTGAAACTGAACCCATTTTTAATCAATATTTCAGGATATACATTTCTGCTTTTTAGTAACAATTCGGTTTCAGTTCCCATGACCGCAGAGGCTATTTCCAATTGCCAAACCGCAGTATTTAATCCAAAAGGAACTTTCATTTCCTTTCTTAAAATTCTCATAAAATCATTATTAGAAACAGGATCAGGTGCAGTTATATTGATTTCACCTGTAAGATTTTCGTTTTCAATAACAAACTCAACAGCTCTGCAAAAATCGTCAATATGAATCCAGCTTATTTTCTGATCTCCCCTTCCCTGTTTTCCACCCAAACCAGTTTTAGTCAGCATTTTCAATTTTGGAAAGGCTCCGCCGTTGTTTCCCAAAACAATGGAAGTTCGAAGCGCTGCCTTTCTTACATGTTGAGTTTTGAATCTGAAAAATTCACTTTCCCAGCTTTTACAGATGTTCATAGAAAAATCGTCACCAATAATACCATTTTGTTCCGTGTTTAACTGCTTTTCTGAATGAATATAAATTGTTGCTGAACTTGCGTTTAACCAAATTTTTGGTTTATTGGTGCATAAATCAACAGCCTGCTGCAAAACTTTAGTACTTTCAATACGTGAAGAATAAATCTCCTTCTTATTTTTGTCTGTATATCGGCAATCTACAGATTTTCCTGCAAGATTTATAAGAACATCCGAATTTTCAAGTAAATTTTTCCATTCTCCTAAAGTTTTTGCATCCCAAAAAATTTCGTTTTTACGTTTGGGGTTTCTGGTTAAGATATAAACCTGTTCTCCTTTTTGTGTAAAATATTCTTCAAGATTTTTCCCCAGAAAACCAGTTCCAGCTGCTATGATTATTTTCATGATTGTTTAAATTAAATGTACTACAATAGAATTTTGTATTTTTAACAGACCAATTTTATTTTATACAGTGATCATTTTGTGACATATTATGATATATAATTTTTAGTTTTTACTTCAATATCAGAGCCTTCTGCCAGCATAACTGAAACTGGCTTTTGATAATTCAGGCATTCAAAATCTTTTCCGTACAATTTTTTAAAGTCTATTTCAAGCTGATAACTTTTGACCTCGTACCATTCCCATTTTGGATGACAAACCTCATATACTGAAGTTTTGTGACCTCTTTTGGTGAACCCCCAATAATGTTCGGTGATAAATTCAAAATCAGAGTACATCTCCATTTTTCTGGGAGTTTTTTCAGCAGTAATTTCCATAGAATACCAATCTTTATCTTTCCAGGAATATTTTATCTGAAAATCATTCTCATTGTAACAAACATGATTTCTCATTTTCATTGTCTTGTAATTCTCTTTGTAAACCGAATTTGCGACAATAGCCAATGCATATTTTGGTACAATTTCCCTGATAAAGACAACACCTCTTCTCCATTCATTACCTTCTTTTTTCTTCACATAAAATCTCAGATTTACTTCTTCAAAATTTTTATGGTAAGGTATTGATACACCAAGCAATTTAGTATTTAAAAACATAAAACCAACCAGGCTTATATAACATTTATCTTGGTATAAATCCAAGACTGTATCTTTAGGAAGATACTTTGTGAGTATTCCGGGATCTATTTCGTAATTGATGATGGCTAATTTTCGCCATTCTGCTTCTAAAAATTTCATAGCTGTAAGATTTGAATTCTATTGCTCAGCGATAGTTTTGAGTACCACATTTCGCTTCAAAAGAAAATTTTTCATATAGTTTTTCAGAAATATAAAATTGAAAATTTTACCGATGACTCCAAAGGGTGATTCAAATTCGAGAATATCAATCATGATGGTATTTTCACCTTCTTTTTTGAATATATGCTGATGCCTGAAACTTTTAAATGTTCCTTTCAGCATAATATCTGTAAATTTTTGTGGTTTTTTCATCTCTATTATTTTTGAAGTATGCGTTTGGTAAAAACCCAAATGTTTAGCTCTCCAGGTCACGCTTTCACCTTCTTCTATGAGTCCTGAGGTTTTTCCTGCAACCGCTGTTTCATTGGTTTGTGAAGCTGACTTTTGATGAAGATCAATATCCCTTGCCAAATCGAAAACTGTTTCAATGTCGGCTTTTATGATAGTTTTAAATTGAATTTCTGGCATTTTACTTTAATAATTAATCCATATAAGGATGACCAAAACTGTTATTCTGAAAACCATCCACGAAATAGTGGGAAGAAAATTTAACTGTAAAACTCTACACCTTCTTAAATGTTCTAAAAACATGATCAAAACCACAATTCCAAAATATATCATTGCTGAAAATGAATTTAAACTGAAAAGTAAACATGGAATCAGAAGTAAAGTTCCTATAAGAGAAACCGTCATCATATTTCCGATATAGTTCCAAAATTTTTCTTTTAAATATGATTTTAAGAACACGGTCTGCCAAACAATTTGGCTCACACAGATTATTAACTCTCTGCCAAAATTCTGATGTAAATGCAAACCTAAATTTCCACTGAAAATATTCAAAATATAAGAAGATAAAAACACAACAAAAGTAATATATGCTAATCTGTATTTCAGATTAAAATCAGGAACACAGGCTTTTTCTGAATAATCTTTTGCAGAAGGAATAATCTGTTTTCTATTGTAAGAAACAAAAGAATACAGTTTCTTAAAAAACCAATATAAAGGCTTTATTCTGGCGATTTTTTCTAATGTAGGAAACGAATTCCCGATAATAAGCAAAAGACTGTCTAACCCGTAAATTACTGTATTTTTTTTAAAATCAACTAACGCGATTTCGTTTTTTGCACGGTTGAGATCAATGAGTTTTTCGTTGTTTAAGCTTAGTTCAGTAAAGGCTTCCCTTCCATTTTCACTCAGCATTCCACTTTTTATAAAACCTTTTGAATAAAGGTCACATAATGGACATTCGTTATCGTAGATGAGCGTGTGGTTGTTGAGAGTTTTCATGATTTTCAATATTTCTGTTTAATTTTATTTCTCTATAATCATCACCACAAATTATATAATAAACAATGGCAAGAACCGGTGTTCCGAAAATTCCAAAATATAAGATCAGGAATAGAAATTCATCTAAAAAATCATATCTAAAACGCAAAATAGAATTAATAAGAAGAATAATAAAAATGAACATAAAAGTCATACTTGTGTAATAGTAAATTTTAAATGAAAGCTTTTTATTATAATTTTTTGAAAAGAATTTGATATTAGAGCTGATGATGTGATGACAAGCTAATAGAAAATAGACTAAAACGCAGACTCCTTTATGAATGACAATAAGATCAAGCAAAAGGCAGACAAAAAATGCAACTATAATATAAGATTGAACATTATAGTCCCGAATAATAAATTTTTCCATGATCGTTTCTATATATTAATTTTTTGTATTAATTCCGAAGTAAAAAATCAGAAACAAATGAATGATTAAATTTTTCATAATTATAATATTTTCAATAATTTTTGAAAGTAAGATTTAAATAAAAAAGGATGGTGAAGTCCTTTTCTATTTTAGTAAATTGGTAATTTTTCCTACAAGCCAATGATCATCACTTTTAATAGCCAGATCCATAATGTTGTTGATTTTTCCCGTTACAGAACTAAAATCATTCATCAGCTTGATAAACTCCTTAGCCTCTTCAGAATCTTTATCTTCAATATTTTTCAGCTCTTCCAGAAAGGATATAACAGGTTCAATTTCCCGTTTTCTTCTCTCTTTGGTAATTTGCTTAAACAAAAACCAGACATCTTTTTCAGCAACAAAATATTCTTTTCGTTCACCTTTTACAAACTCTTTTTTTACAATTCCCCAGTCCATCAAAGCCCGAAGATTCATGTTGGCATTTCCTCTGGAAATTTCCAAAGCCTCCATCACCTCATCGGTAGAAAGTGGTTTTCCGGTTGCCAAGAGTAAAGCGTGAACCTGCGCCATTGTACGATTGATCCCCCAATTGGTTGCAAATGTCCCCCAGGTTTGAATATATTTTTCTTTGGCTTCTGAAAGCTGCATTTTTTTATATTTAAAATTCTCTTACAAATATAATAATACTTTTCGAATTTTCAATAATTTTTGAAAATTATTTTTATAATTTCAGCCTTAAAATAAAAAATGGCTGATTTTAACACTAAAATCAACCACTCATATATAAACAAATCATTAAAATTACGGATTTATTACCGCCCTGATTCCTTCGTTCCAAAACTTAGCTTCAGGATTATAGTAAAGATACACGTTACTTGCTTTTCCGGTATATTTTCTTAAACTTTTTTCATCATAGATAATATGTCTAAAATTAGAGAAAAAAAAGAAATCTCCGAAGAAATTTCTTTTTTTAAAGTGTCATTTTTGTGTTGATTGGTACGTTTCAATTAATCTCACAAACTCTGCTCTGTATCCTTCATCATCTTTTCCTCTTCCTTTTTTAGCAAGATTTTCAATTTCTTTTACATCTTTGTTTTTGATTAAAGAAGAATTTCTTAAAACCAAGCCAAACCACGCCACCGATGAAGCAAATCTGAAATCCGAACTTGCAGATGAAGATTCTGTATTTTTCACAACCTGAATAATTTCAAAACTTTTATCTCCATTTGGTTTTTTATACCTGAATTTTACGGTTGCCAACTCGTCATTAAAATTTTCATCATTTGTGTTTTTGATATATTTCAAATCACTTTCTTTGGGTAAAAATTCAGAGTTTACATTAGTGGGAATGATTTCATACAAAGCTGTAACGGTGTGACCGCTTCCCAATTCTCCCGCATCAATTTTGTCATTTGTAAAATCTTCATTCTTTAATTTGCGGTTTTCGTAACCTATTAAACGATACGATTTCACATATTTTGGATTAAATTCAATCTGAATTTTCACATCTTTTGCAATCGCATACATGTTTCCTGCAAACTCTTTTCCCAAAAACTTATTAGCTTCCTGAAGATTATCAATATATGCGTAATTTCCGTTTCCTTTGTTGGCTAAAGTTTCCATTCGGTTATCTTTAAAATTTCCCATTCCAAAACCTAAACAAGTGAGAAAAACACCAGACTTTCTTTTTTCTTCCACCAAAGTTTGTAAATCTTCCGTTGAAGATGCTCCGACATTAAAATCTCCATCTGTTGCAATGATTACTCTGTTGTTTCCATCTTTTATAAAATTTTCCTCAGCCAGTTTATAGGCTAATTCAATTCCTTCACCTCCTGCTGTACTTCCTCCTGCTTGAAGTTTATCTAAAGCTTCTATAATTTTGCCTTTTTCTTTGGCTGAAGTTTGAGGTAAAACCATTCCTGCACTTCCTGCATAAACTACAATTCCAACTTTATCTGTTGGTCTTAACTGATCCAAAAGCACTTTAAAAGATGATTTCAACAACGGTAATTTATTTGCTGCGTTCATCGAACCAGAAACATCAATCAGAAAAACAAAATTTGAATTCGGCAATTTATCCATCGGAATTTCTTTACCCTGCAAGCCAATTTTCAATAATTTATGATTCTTATTCCAGGGTGAAATGTTGTACTCAGTGTTGATTGAAAATGGTTGTTCATTTTTCGGCTGCGGATAATCATATTTAAAATAATTAATCATTTCCTCAATTCTCACCGCATTTTTATTCACAGATTCTCCGTTATTTATCATTCTTCGAATGTTAGAATAAGCCGCTTTATCAACATCAATTGAAAATGTAGAAACCGACTGATTTCTCGTCAACTCAAAAGGATTTTCTACAAAAGCATCGTATTCTTCATTATTTTCCTTCTGAATATTTTTTGATGAATTAATACTTTCCTTAACTTTCTGAAGTCTCTCAAACGCTTTTCTTTCTTTTCGGGAAAGTTTTTTGGTTTTGATAATGATAACTCCATTTGAACCTCTATTTCCATAGATTGCTGTAGCGGAAGCATCTTTTAAAACTTCCATACTTTCAATAAAATTTGGATTTAATTTCCTAAATTCATCTGCATTCTGGGGAATGCCATTAATCACATACAATGGCTGAGTATTTCCGTTTAAACTACTAAATCCTCTAATTGCAACTGTTGGTTTTGAACCAGGTTGACCAGTTCCCATACTAATATTAACTCCAGCTAATTGACCTTGAGCTATATTAAGAATATTAGGTCTTGATTGATTAGTATACTCGTCTACTTTTGATTGTCTTAGATCACTTCTTCGTTGTAAAGATACTGTATTATTAGCAGCAGATAATTTCATTGTGCTAGTTACAGCAGATTGCTTAGTTGTAGTTTTATAACCCATTACTACAACTTCTTCAATTTTCGTTTCTTTATTATCTTTATCTAAAACTCCATCTCCATCTGTATCTTCATAAATTTCATTTAATGTTGTATTGGAAGATATACTATTGCTTTTTTCAATGTAATATGAATCTGAAGAAAAATAAATTTGTTTATTTGTCTCAGGAACAGGATTTCTTACAGGTGTAGCAACAACATCTTCATAAGCCAAGATTTCGGATTTTTGCACTTGCTTTTGAGAATGAATTTCCTTTTCAATATTAGATTTAACCATACTATCAATTGTCAGAACATTTGAGTTTGTCTCAGGTGAAACTGTATTTTGAACGATGGCCGGTTTTTCAATTTCTGAAGTATTATTTTTATTGATGAAGTAAAATGCGCCCAAACCGATGATTAAACTCGCAGCCATTCCGTAAGGAAACCAAATGGGAACGATTTTCTTTTGGTGTTCTTTTTTATCTAATTTCTTTTCGACTTTTTCCCATACTTTATCAAAACCCGGAAAAGTAACGGGCTCTTCCACAGATTGGTAAGCTTCATTGAATTTTTTATCGATATCGTGATTATTTTCCATTGTGTAAAGTTTAAATGTTGTGATTAATCAGAAGTTCCTGAAGCTTTTTTCTTGCAAAATTCAGCTGGGATTTGGAAGTACCTTCACTGATCGAGAGCATCGCTGCAATCTCTTTGTGCGGATAACCTTCAATAGCAAAGAGATTAAAAATTGCTCTACATCCTTCCGGAAGAAAATTCAGAAGTTTGAGAATATCTTTTTCGAAAGAGAGATTTTCAATTTTAGAATCAGAATATTCTATCAGGTTTTCGTCCAAAGAAATATGTAAAGATTTTGTACTTCTTAACTTCTGCAGACATTCATTTACTGCAATTTTCTTTGCCCATACTTCAAAAATCTCATGATTATTCAGCTGATTAAGCCTGGTAAAAATTTTGTAAAAAGTATCTGCAAGTACCTCTTCAATATCTTCATCATTCTTAAGGTAGCGTTTGCAAACCGAATATAGTCTGCCCGCCATTTTTTCGTAAACCCTGCGCTGAGCATTGCGGTCGTTTTGTTGGCATTCTATTAGTAGTTTCTGTTCCATAGTCTGGCTTTATACTTTAATAGATGCAGGTATTTTAATCCTGGTTGGAAACATGATAAAATTTTTTTAAAAATAATCTAAAAAGTAATAAAATAATCATTTTTTCTTATTTACACTTTGTTTAGAATATTATTAAACCTGGAAGGGTTTCAGTAAAAAACAACAGTATTTATTTTCCTTTACAAAAAAAACCGTTCTCAAAAAACTTGAAAACGGTTTAAAATCAAAAAATTATAGGTAAAATTATGCTTTAATTTTAATAAAGTGTTGCCATACTTTCAGCAGAGAAATCTTTTATCTCATCAATTTTATTTTCTTTGAGTTTTTTTACCCATTCAGGATCCTGCAAAAGCGCTCTTCCCACAGCGACAAGATCAAAATCACCTCTCTCCAGTCTTTTG
>VFQP010001569.1_pt1 | contig 29887 bp, 24 predicted proteins | sample 3512351 | NCBI WGS metagenome assembly VFQP01 (sample SAMN10412372, study PRJNA504923) | tailings metagenome | isolation source: Relicate 1 Philex TSF1 revegetated site | place: Philippines: Tuba, Benguet | collected 2017-08-29
TTTCAGGATTTTTTGTATCTTAATATTTAAAAATTTAACAATAATCCTGAATAAAAAGGTATTTGATTTGATATAAAATACGCTATATTTGAAGCTTTATCAAAACATTGAAAAAATTTTTCCTAAGTAGTATTTTATTTTTGTGGGTTGTGCAGGTGAATGCTCAAAAAGACAGCATTTCTATTGACGCACAGCTATCCTCAGACAGAAAAAGCCTTGAAATAAACCAGCAGATTATTTATCACAATCATTCTGATCAGGATCTCAACAGTATAAAACTGCTCAACTGGACAGCGGCTTACAACAGACGCGGAACATCACTGGTTTACAGAAAACTTGAAGATAGAAACTACAGTCTTCATTTTGCAAAAAAACAGGAACTGGGGAAAGTCTTAAATCTGGAAATAAAAAGTACTGACAACAGCCCTGTTCTTATGAATAAAGCATCAGAAGAAAACCTTTTTCTGACACTTAACCAGCCACTTCATCCCGGAGAAAAAATCAAACTGAATCTGCATTACAGAATACAGCTTCCCGACAAAAAATTTACCGGATACGGAACTTCTGCACAAGATATTGCTTTAAAGTATTTTTTCATTGTTCCGGATCACTTTGATGCCAAAAATAATACCCGGAGAAATTACCACGATATAGAAGAATCGGTAAATTTCAATACGTTCTGGAAAGTAAAATTCAGAAATAATGATAATAACTTATTTATCGAAAGTAATCTTCCTGAGAATGAACCCAATTCATTTCAGGGATATCTTGATTCTGATCCCGAATTTCTTCTGACCAAAAATGAATTCCAATCTATTAAAATCAATACAGATGATATAAAAACTGAAATACAGTTCGGCTATTCTATCAGTCCGCAGGAAATTGAAAATCTTGAATTCTACCTTCCTCTGCAGCTTAAATTTATCAAAGAAAGAATAGGAATTATTCCGGAAAAACTTTTCATCTCAGATAAATTCAGAGCAAAAGAAGACTTCTTCGGAAATAACGATATTAAATTTTGGAAATTCAGGTTTAAACTTTTTTCTGATGCAGAAAATGCAGATCTGGATTATTTTGGGATCATCAGCAAAAAAATTCTTGATGAAAACATCATCACATCCAAACAGGAAAATCACTGGTTCAAAAATGGTTTAAAGTCTTATCTTGAAATACAGTATCTTAAAAAATTTTACAGCGAGGCAAAACTTCTGGGAAAACTTCCGGAAACAAAAATTTTAGGAGTAAAACCACTTAAATTATTTCATGCTTCAAGAGTAAAACTTTTAGACAGGTACGGACTGGCTTACCAATATATTCTTTCGCAGAATCTTGATCAGAAAATAGACGAACCCTTTACCGTATTGAGTAACTTTAATGATATGGCAATCAGCAGCTTTGAGACAGGAACCCTTTTCAGCTATACTGCCGATAAAATAGGAGTAGAAAAATTCAATACTCTTGTCAAAAATTATATTGCAGAAAACACCGACAGACAGGTAAATCCTGACGATTTTCTGGATCAGCTGGCGAAAGAAGAACCTTCTTCAGAATACCTGAAAAGTTTCATAGACAGAAAGCACCGGGTAAATTTCAGGCTGAAAAATTTTAGAATTGAAAATGACTCTCTGAATATTAAAATTGTTAAAAATACAGATGAAAATATTCCTGTAAAGCTGGAGACACAGACCAAAGAAGGCGCCAGAACATCCTATTGGATTGAAACAGAAAAAAATGAACGTCTGAAAACAGTGCAGCTTCCAGCCGAAGATGTTTATAAAATCACTTTAAACAATGATTACGTTTTCCCGGAAGCCAATTACCGCGATAATTTTCTTTACACAAAAGGACTTTTTTCAAATGCAAAAAAAATAAGATTCAAGCTGATTAAAGACATTCCGAATCCTGAATTCAATGAAATTTATCTTAACCCGAGAATACGTTTTACCAATACGTATGATAAGTTTCTCATCGGGATGAATTTTAAAAACCAGTCACTTTTTGATCAGAAATTCCTGTATTCTATTACACCGTCATACAGTACAGGAACGGGAAAACTGACGGGCTCCGGAGCGGTCTCCTACTCTTTTCTTCCTGCTGAAAGTGTGATACAGAGACTGACTTTTGGTGTTTCAGGATCATATTTTCATTATGATTTTGATTTAGCGTATCAGAAAAACTCTTTGTACTCCAATATCAGTTTCAGAAAAAATCCGAGAAGCACCGTGAGCCGCGGATTAGGAGTCTCCTACACCTATTTTCAGCGGGATCTGAATCCAAGAATGATTGCTGAAAATGATTACGATAAATATAATTTATGGACGGTCGGTTACGGATACACCGATAATCAGATGATTCATGAGAAAAGTTTCAGCATCAGTACGCAGGGAATGGAAGATTACAATAAAATTACCGCGGAAGGCTTCTACCGATGGGAATTTGCTCCCAAACAAAAGCTCAGCTTGCGGCTTTTTGCAGGCTACTTTGCAAGAAACGAAACCAGAAACAACACCTTCAATTATGGAATTTCGAGAGTTTCAGATTACTCATTTTCCTATAATTTATTAGGACAAAGCGCAACAGAAGGAATTTTATCACAGCAGTTTATTTTGGCCGAAGGTGGTTTCAAATCCTTCATACCGGGAAGTGTAAACCAGTGGATTACGACATTCAATGTAGACTCCAGTGTATGGAAAATTTTTCACATTTATGCTGATGCAGGTTTATACAAAAATAAAAATCAGCCGACTCAATTTATCTGGGACAGCGGTTTGAAAGTACGTGTTATTCCTGATTTTCTTGAAATCTTTCTGCCGGTACAATCTTCTTTGGGATTTGAACCTGCATTTAAGGATTACGGAAAAAGAATACGCTACACATTAATCCTGAATCTGAGTACAATTATTAATGCTGCAAGAAGAGGCTGGTATTAAAAAAGAAGCAGCAATCAAAGATTGCTGCTTACCTAATGTTTAAAATAAAACTGAATTAGTCTTTTATAATTTTCTGTGATACCGGCTGATTATTGATCATACCTGTTACTATGTAATTTCCTTTTTGCAGTTCAGCCACATTTAAAGAGAGGTTATTTCTTACCGAAGAGGTTTTTACCAGCTGACCGGATAAAGTATAGATTTTAATATCTTTTACTTCTGTGCCAAATACAATTTCATCATTTTTAACAAAAGTATTCTGTACAAATTTATACTTGTGCATTGCATTCTGTAAGTCATTTACCGCCAAAGTTCCCGATGCCTGAGGCGTCGGCAATGTTATGGTAAAATCAACATTATTATTGTTGGTATCGCCATTGGTTCTGGTAATTGAATTTAAAATTGTTGGTGATGGTGCTGCTCCTGCTCCTTCATACTGATTGGCAAGACCATAGCCTACAAAATCTAAAACATTCGCAGCCGTAGGACCGGTAACCTGCGTTGCATTGCTGGCCAAAGCAACTTTTCCTGAAGTAAGCGCAAGACCGACACCCACTCCCACAGCCGGTGAGCCATCAAAGTTTAAAAGAACACTTACGACAAGATTGGGATTAATTAAATTTATCAATCCCCCTAGTCCGTCAGATCCCTGCTGAATAAGGTAAGTTTGCCCGGGAGCAAGAGTAATATTCGGTAAATTATTATACTGGGTAAAAGCTCCTGCTGAAGATGCATACTGTATCGTTGCGCCATTTAGAGAAGCTGTGGAATTACCTATATTCTTCAGTTCTATGAAATCATTGGTAATTGCAGCTCCTAAAAGACCGCCTCCGGTATAGATTTCATTAATGACAATCTGAGCATTAGAAAATGCTGATATCGAAACAAGCCCGATAAAAGTAAATACTTTTTTCATAATATTTTATTTTGGTAATTGTCATAAAAAGTCCAAAAATAATACCAAATACACAACATATATCATTTTTTTTTGAATAATAAATACCACATCTCTTTAGATAGAAATAAAAAAAACCACTTCATAGGAAGTGGTTGAAAAAAATACTAAGAGTATATTATTTTTTAATAAATTTTTGAGAAGATAGTGAGCCATTTGCCATACCTCTTACGTAATATGTACCTGAAGCTAAATCACTGACATTAACAATCGTATTATCATTAACCAATGCTTTTCTAATTAACTTGCCATTAACATCATATATTTCTATATCAGACTTCGTAGCGAAAATCAAATCAGATTCAACAACTGAAAACTTTATTAGTCTGTGTTTTGAGGAAGGAACTTCTGCTGTTCCTAATGTAGAACCAACTTGTAAAGCCACATCATCATAATAAACTGTTCCATTACCAGGACCAACGGAATATGTTCGAAGATCAAATCTCAAAATCTCTGTATTTGCCGGTGTTGTAGCAGTTGCCGTCACGAAAGTCCAAGCAGCATTATCTGTACTGTATGCACTTGGTTGAAAATTGCCCGGAGTAGTCCATGTAAGCGATCCTGTAGCAGTTCTTGCTTGTACCCAAACTCTACCTCTTGCATTTGGATCATTATCTAAAATCCAGTAACCCAATGTATACGTTGTATTAGGGGCAGCAGGAACATCAATATATGAATTTAGAGTACCAGTGGCAGCGGTAACTGCTTTTAGTGAGCTTGCACCACTACGCACAAATCCAGCTCCCGTTCCTTGCTCTACTCCATTACTAACAAATGTCCATCCAGTTGGTTTTGCAGGAGTAGAAGTTGCATCCCAAGATTCAAATCCTGGATTAGTAATTAAATTTTGTGCATTTGCAATTCCTGCAACTGCAACTATTCCTAAAATTGTAAAGATTTTTTTCATAACTTAAATTTTAATATCAATAATTTATGGGGCAAAATTACTGTTATTTTTTCATTTAATATAATAATCAGGTTAAATTTCTGTTAATACTGTTAAAACCTTTAGTGTTCGTAATTTTTAGCTATTTTTACCAATTATTTTTAAAGACTTGCGGAATTTTATTCTGATATTCTTACTGCTGTTTATGGGCTTATCATGCTATAATGCCCAAATATTCTCATGGAAAAATCCAAACATACCGCAAGACAGCATTAAAAAAGACAGCATTATTGCTCTAAGGCTTGAAAGAGATCTTTTTGCCAAAGACACAATGGATTTTGTCAGAACCAGCAATAAAATCATTGTAGATGAAGCCGTACTTGCAAGAAATAATAATAAAAGATTCTTAGGAGAACTCAACTCGAAAGGTTCTATCATCAGAGGAATTACCTTTGGCAACAATCAGGGGCAGTCGGTACAAAGCTCAATGGATTTACAGATTTCCGGCAGACTTTCTAAGGATGTAACGGTTTTGGCAAGTATTTCAGATCACAACTTACCTATACAGGCAGATGGATACACGCAGACACTGGAAGAGTTTGACAGAATTTATATGCAGCTCAACATCAAAGAAAAATCCATTCTCAGAGCCGGGCATTTAGATTTAGTAGATGCCAAGAATTATTTTTCAAAATATCAGCGAAGAAGCATGGGGCTTCAGTTTCAGACTCAGCTCGGAAATGACAATAAAACATTTGTTGACATTTCTGCTGGTGTTGCACGGAGTGAGTTTCACAGAATCCGTTTTCAGGGAATTGAAGGAAACCAGGGACCATACCGGCTTACAGGAAGAAATGGTGAACAGTTTATTACTTTGATTTCAGGGTCAGAGCAGGTTTTTATTGATGGAATTTTAATGAAACGTGGCGAAAATCAGGACTATGTTATCAATTACAATACCGGAGAAGTCACTTTTACCAGTTTCAGACCCATTTTTCAGCAAAATTTTATTACCATTTCTTTTAATTATGCCAACAGGAATTATTCAAGATATTTATTTACCGGAAAACTGGAACATCAGAGAGAAAAATTCAGAGTCGGGCTCAACTGGTTCATGGAAAACGACAACAAAAACGCTCCTTTAGCTTTAAATTTATCCAAGGAAGATGAACAGATTTTAGCTGATGCAGGTAACGATCAAAACCTGATGTATGCGCCTTCCGGAGTGGTAGCAGAATATGATGTAAATAAAATCCTATACAGCCTTGTTCAAAATCCCAGCGGAAATTATTATGAGTTTTCTACCGATGCCTCACAAACTTTATATCAGGTATCATTTACCTATTTCGGAGCCAATCTCGGAGATTACAGACTGAAACAAACCACCAACAACGGACGGGTCTTCGAATATGTAGGACCCAATTCGGGAGATTACCGTGCCGTAAGAAAACTGCCTTCACCTCAAAAAGCTCAGGTATATACTTTAAATGCAGAATACTTGCTTAAAGATGGTAAAATAGGCGCAGATGTTTCACTTAGCAATTACGATATCAATTTATTTTCATCAAAAGATTCAGATCAGAACATTGGTTACGCCGCAAGAATATTCGGAAATAAAACGTTCACCAAAAACAACTGGAAAGGAACTCCAAGCTTTGAATATCAATACATTGACAGACAGTTTCATATTTTAGACCGTATCAACGATGTAGAATTTTCGCGCGACTTCAACCTTGCGCAGGAATTTAACAATCTCACACAAAACCGTTTTATTTTCAGCTTTTTAAATAAATGGAATAACAAATCTGTTTTGAATTACAGAGTAAATTATCTTGATGAGCAGGACTCTTACAAAGGTCTTAAAAATGATCTTGATTTTGGCTGGATCAGGGGCAGATTTACAACCAAAGGAAATTTTTCTTATCTGGATACAAAAGCAACCCTTCAAAACACCAAATTTATCCGCGGAGCAGCAGGAACAGAATACACCGGAGCGAAGGGAAGCTGGGCGCTCGGCGGGAGCATGGAACACAATGAAAAGAAATTTAATGAAACAGGATTGATGGATGTTACCAGTTTTAGCTGGAAAGAGCTATTTGTTCAGAAAAAAATCGGCGACAGCGCACGGACAAAACTTTTATCAAGAATGTATGTGAGAGATAACGATTCCGTTCGTGACAACCGACTTCAGAATATGAACAGAATTTTAGGTTTAATGGCAGAAAGCCAAATCATCAAAACCGAAAAAACTACACTGAATGCCCTGCTTCATTACAGAAAATTTTTCTATAAAAATGATGATGTCGACATCAATCAGAATAAGGATTTTGTGGTTGGAAATATTTTATACAACCAGCAGCTTTTCAAAAACGGAATGCGCCTTCAGGCTTTCTACGAATTAGGAAACGGACAAGAAGCTCAGCGTGAATTTCAGTACATAAAAGTAACTGACGGACAGGGAGTGTACAAATGGACAGATTATAACGGTGACGGCATTCAGCAGCTGGATGAGTTTGAAATCGCAGAATATTCTGACCTTGCTCAATACATCAGAGTTTACACCAATTCTGTAAGATATATCCCCTCCAATAAAAACAAGCTGCAGCTTGCTTTATTTGTAAATCCGTCTGTTGTGTTCAGCTCCGAAAACAAATTTTTAAAGCGCTGGAATTTCAACATTTCATTAAATTCTCAAAATTCTTTTTATAAAAGAGATAAGGTTTTGGTTTTAAACCCATTTGAAACCGGAGAAAATTTGATTTTAAAAAATCAGAATATTCTGATGTCTGCACAGTTTAATCCAACTGAAAAATCCGGCTGGAACGGAAATTACCGGTTTATTTCCAACGACAATCTCCTGAATGCGAATTTCAGCAACGAAGAAAGAAATCAGACGTCCCATTTTGTAAATTTAGGATATTGGTTTAATAAAGAATTCAGGATCGACTGGGAAAATTCGGCGCACGATATTCAAAATTCTTCACAGCTTTTTGCCACCAGAGATTACCACCTTAGTAATTTTGAGACCAAGCCTAAAGCAACCTATCGGTTTACAGATGCTATTCAGGCAGAATTTTCGTCAGCCTACCGTGAAAAGAAGAGAGTGGATGGTGAAGAAATGCTGAAAGCTTTTGATCTTACAGGAACCATACAGTGGGAACGTAAAAAAACCTCCATCAGAGGAAACTTTTCCTTTATTAATAATGATTTTACAGGAAACAATTTCAGTATTGTCGGAAATCAGATGCTTGACGGGTTAAAACCGGGAAAAAATCAGGTCTGGAGTGTATTTATCCAACAGGCTATTAATTCTTTTCTTCAGCTCAACCTTAACTATGAAGGAAGAAATTCTGGTGAAAGAACCATACACATCGGAAGCATGCAGGTAAAAGCCAGCTTTTAATAGGGTTTTATATAAATTTCCCTTTAAAAATATTGTATCCATAGTCAATCTTAATACCTCTACAGCCAAAACAAATAATCATTTAAATCCAGATCAAAATACATTACCATGCTAAAACGTTTCATCATTATTATTATCACTTTTACATCAGTTTTGCACTTGTCACAAACGTACGAGATTCAATATGAAAATTCATACAACGGAAAAGTTCAGTCTAATCAGAATCCTGTGATTGTCTGGGTCAACGCAGACGAAAATTTTATTTTAAACTCAAAAATAAAAGAACTGAAAAGCGATTATCCGTTTGAAATTACCAAAATAGAAAAACCTTCCAACAGCATTATTTCTTATGCTTTTTTAAAGCCAGATGAAGTTATTTCCACTTCTGATGGAGAATCTATAGGAAAACAGGAGTTTGAATTTACCTCAGAAACAAAAAAAATTCTTGGCTATAACTGTAAAAAGACAATCACAAAGATCAATTCAAACACAATTGAAATCTGGTACACCAACGATCTGAAACTAAGCGGCGGACCATCAAGTCTCGGTCAGAAATTAGGTTTGGTATTACAGATTGAAAGAAATGGAAATTCAGCAACGACAGCAACATCCATAAAAAAAGTAAAAAGCACTGCAATAGAAAAAATTCTTAACAAGGAAGTACCTGCAACAGATCTTTTAAGCTATCGGGATTTACTGTGGAAAAGCAGGTTTACTACCCTACCAGTTTTTGAAAATGAAACCATCAATTTCTCCGACGAATCTAAATCTGATGAAAAAATTAAAAGATTTGCCAACGGAACCATTATTCTTAAAAAAATAAAATTTCCCCAAATAACTAAAGGCGATAATATTTTTGTAGAACTAAAGCAACAATCTAATGGTGATGCGTACGACAGAACCGGAACTGTATTTTTCGTCCCAGAAGAAAAATCGCAATCTTTTTTTGATGGGCTGAAAAACGGAGCAAAAACACTTCCTTTTTACGAAAATGGTAACGGGAAACAATATTTTGGAGTTGTTTCTACTGAAAATTATCAGCCTAGTGTAGAACTGATGAGGTTTTTTACTGCTTTCGGCATCAATAAGTTTAATCATATCCAGCTTAAAGACAAAGTTTGGCAAACTGTAAGTCCTTTCAGGCAGGATATTACAGAATTAAAGCCGGCACTTTCAGGAAAAGAGCTTTGGATCGGTACTTTTATCGGAAACTATGACAAAGGTGGTCACAAGGTAAGTCTGGAGCTTACCATTCACCACAGTGACCAGATTGTACACAGTAACAACAAGGTAATCCCGTTATTCAACACCACCAATATTATGGAAATGGCAGGACAGGATTATGCAACAATGTTTGACCATGATAAAGGTCTGTTTGTAGAATTCAGCCTGGAAAAAGATTTAAAAAACGCCCAGCTCAGATATATAGCAACAGGTCATGGCGGATGGGAAAATGGTGATGAATTTATTCCCAAGCTGAATTCTATTTATTTAGACGGAAAATTATCTTATTCTTTCATTCCTTGGCGTACAGAATGTGGTTCGTACCGTCTTTATAATCCTGCATCCGGAAATTTTGCTGACGGGCTCTCTTCTTCAGATCTAAGCAGATCAAACTGGTGTCCCGGAACAGTTACCAATCCCGTATTTATTTCTTTAGGTGATTTAAAAGCAGGGAAACATGTACTTCAGATTAAAATTCCTCAAGGAAAACAGGAAGGAACCAGCTTCAGCTCGTGGAATGTATCCGGAGTATTATTAGGTGACGAATAAAAACAAAACCTCCTTGCAATATTATTACAAGGAGGTAAAAACACAAATGATGAAAAAAAATTATTTCGAGCCACAAAGTAAATAAAAAAAAATTTACAAGTCAATACCACGCCTTTATTTTTTTTGAGAAATTAGCTTTTTTATTACAATTTTAACGGTAAAGATGTGAACTCTAAAGTAACATAATTATTCAACTTGCTCAAGTGAAAAAAATTAATCTAGAATCATTTTAAAATACGTTTAAATTAAAAAATTAAACTTAAAAACAAAATTTGATTAAAATTTTAAACTTTTATGTAATTTTTATTTTAAATCATAAACCATACATGTAGTTTTGCTTTCAAATAAATAAATTATGTGCGGAATCGTTTGCTTATTTGACGCAAAACAGTCAACCGAAATATTAAGACCACAAGTCCTTGAAATGTCTAAAAAAATTCGTCATCGAGGTCCGGACTGGAGCGGTGTATTCCAAAATGACAAAGTGGTATTTTCTCACGAAAGACTTGCCATTGTAGATCCTACATCAGGAAAGCAGCCTTTATTCTCCAAAGACGGAAAAAAAGTTCTTGCCGTGAACGGAGAAATATACAATCATCGTGAGTTGAAGAAAGAATTCCCTGATTATGAATTTCAGACCCAGTCTGACTGTGAGGTTATCCTCGCTTTATATGAAAGAGACGGGAAAAATTTTATAGAAAAACTTAACGGAATTTTTGCGTTTTCTCTGTATGATATAGAAAAAAATGAATATCTGATTGCAAGAGATCACATGGGAATATGTCCGCTTTATCAAGGCTGGGACAGAGAAGGCAATTATTATATAGCTTCCGAACTCAAAGCACTGGAAGGAATCTGTAAAAAAATAGAAACTTTTCTGCCGGGACATTTTGTTTACAGCCCGGAAAGCAGCGAACTCCAGCAATGGTACAAAAGAGACTGGGAAAATTTTGATGCTGTTAAAGATAATGTAACCGATATCAATTTAATCAGAAAAGGGCTGGAAGAAGCAGTTCACAGACAGTTGATGAGTGATGTTCCTTACGGAGTTCTGCTTTCAGGAGGACTGGATTCTTCCATCATTTCTGCGGTAACGGCAAAATTTGCCAGACAAAGAATTGAAAGCGGCGATACTCAGGAAGCCTGGTATCCAAGACTGCACAGTTTTGCAGTTGGCTTAGCAGGATCTCCGGATTTGGCAGCGGCAAAAAAAGCAGCAGAACACATCGGCTCAGTTCATCATGAAGTTAATTTTACCGTTCAGGAAGGCCTAGATGCAATCCGTGATGTCATTTATCATCTGGAAACCTACGATGTTACCACCATTCGTGCTTCTACCCCAATGTACCTCCTTGCAAGAGTCATCAAATCTATGGGGATAAAAATGGTGCTTTCCGGAGAAGGTTCTGATGAATTATTTGGAGGATACCTTTATTTCCATAAAGCTCCGAATGCTAGAGAACTTCATGATGAAACAGTCAGAAAACTAGGAAAACTTCATTTGTACGATTGTTTAAGAGCCAACAAAGCTTTAATGAGCTGGGGAATCGAAGGAAGAGTACCGTTTTTGGATAAGGAGTTTATGGATATTGCCATGAATGTAAATCCTGAAGACAAAATGATAAAAAAAGAAGAAGGGAAAATTGAGAAATGGGTTCTGAGAAAGGCCTTTGAAGATCTTCTTCCTGAATCTATCACATGGAGACAGAAAGAGCAGTTTTCTGACGGTGTTGGCTATTCCTGGATTGATACTCTGAAAGATGTTGCAGAAAAATATGTAACGGATGAAATGATGGCTAATGCAAAATTCAGATTTCCAGTAAACACCCCACAGAACAAAGAAGAATACAGATACCGTACTATTTTTGAAGAACATTTTCCAAGCGAAACCGCAGCAGCTACCGTTCCGTCAGTACCATCTGTAGCGTGTTCCACTCCTATTGCCCTGGAATGGGATGAGGCTTTTAAAAAGATGAACGACCCAAGCGGAAGAGCTGTGAAAGTGCATGAAACATCTTATTAAAACCAAATATTTATTAATCCTGTAGCTTTACAGGATTTTTTATTGAATAAAAGCAATAATATTTTGATAATTTAACTAACAATTAAACTTATTATCTAATAAATAATTATATTTGAAAAATAAAAAAATCTTTACTCCTAAAAATGAAAAGAAACATTACTATTTTATTTGCTCTACTATCGGTAAGCTTGGCTTTCGGGCAAGGTAAATACGGAAAATATCTCAGCTCTAAAAAACTTGCTTTAACTTATAAAAATGTAAAACCAGCTGAAAAAGACGATTATTACCAGCAGTATTACTGGCTTGTAAAAGCTGAAAAGCTGAAGACCTACCCGCATTTGGCAGAAGTAAAACCAGTTGTTCTTTATAATTTCGTAAAAAAAGTAAATCCTCAGAATCCGACAAAAAAACTGGATGAAAGAGGAAAAGAGCTTCGCAAAACCGCAGAATTATCTCTGGATCAGTATTTCAAAAACAAAAATTTTCAAGACAATGAAATTCTTCTTTACAATCTTGAAACCTATGTAGATCCTTCACAAGGAGAATATTTTACTAAAGTTGATGCTGAAAAAATAAAAGAACTGGTTCCGAAAGAATTTTTCGGGTTTGCTTCCTTAAACAGAAAAACAGGAGAAGAGACCAATTATTATCTTTGGGTAGATAAGAAAAATGATAAGTACAAGATTGTTGATATTATTCCTAACGAGAAAGATAACAAAAAATTCTATGCGTCTTTGAAGCAATATCTTCCAAAGTATACATTCAAGAAAAAATTTATGCCTACCGTAAAGAAAGGTACAAAAGCTGATAAGACAGATAAAAACTTTTTTTACATCATGCCGTTTGAAGAGAACAAAGACAATATTGAGTATAAGACCGATGACTTTGAAACATTTACTTTAAGCCAGGTAAAAAGAGAAGGTGAAACCTGGATAGGTGTTGAAAAACCAAAAAATAAGTAATCAGTATATTACATAAAAAACCGGAAAGTTGTACTTTTCGGTTTTATTTTGTTGGTATAGTTATTTTATACTGTTGCCTGAGCTCTGGCTTTCGCCAGCATCGGAATGGAAATCAATCCCATTATCAGCATCACCACAATCTGAAGCGGAAGAGAAATAAATGAATAAATCAAACCCATTTCACCGCCCAGCTCTGCACTTTTTCCCATGGAGAGAAACAATGCCATAAAGCCATATTTCATAGCAAGATTAAACGCTCCTATTCCCCCGCTTGCCGGGATGATCATTCCCAATGTACCCACAACAATAATGAAAAATCCGTCAGCAAAAGTAAAATCTGACGTTTCAGGCAATGAAAAACAGACCAGATATGCAGCAAAGTAATAAGAAATCCAAATCGCTGCTGTATATAGTATAAATTTACCTTTTTGCTTTAATTTGAATATTGATAGTAGACCTTGAAGGATACCGTCAATAAACCCAATAATTTTACCCAAAACCGGAACATCAACAAATCTTTTTTTAAAGACAAAAAATAAAATTCCGGCAACAGCTAAACCAGCCACAACCAGTAAGATCTTATTTGGATTTACATCAATTCCAGAATTTTCATAAAAAGACAATATGGCTTCATATTTAAAAATTAAGGTCAAGCCTAAAAATGCAAGCATACAAACCAAGTCAACTACCCTTTCAAGAATAATCGTTCCAAAAGATTTATCTACCGGAACTTTTTCTACACCATAAAGCGCAGTGGCTCTTGCCAGTTCACCACTTCTGGGAATGGTAAGATTCATCAGATAACCGAAAGACAAAGACCATAACGAATTAGACGTTGAAATCTGATGTCCCATAGGCTCCAGTAAAAGATTCCAGCGAATTGCTCTGAACCAATAAGCTGCAAAGGCAAATACCGCCGAAAAAGCAACCCACATATAATTGGCTTTTGCCAAAGACTGTTTTATAACTTTAAAATCAAGCCCTTTAAGAGCAAGCCACAAAAAAAAGCCTGCGAAAGCAAGCGAAACAATGACCGTCAGAACAGATTTTATCGTTTTTTTGTTTGATTTATTCTCCATCATTTAGGTAAGAAGGTTAGTTTTTTCGTCCGGAAATACTATTTTAGGCTGAAAATCCTTCGCTTCTTCAGGACTCATTTGCGCATAAGCAATAATAATAATGATGTCGTCACGCTGCACTTTTCTTGCAGCAGGACCATTAAGACAGACTTCACCGGATTTTCTTTTTCCTTTAATAACGTAGGTATCAAAACGTTCACCATTATTTACATTTACGATGTAAACTCTTTCTCCTACAACCAGACCGGCGGCATCAATAAGGTCTTCATCTATGGTAATACTTCCTATATAATTAAGGTCTGAAGCTGTCACTCTGACCCTGTGAATTTTAGATTTAAAAACTTCTATTAGCATGGTGCAAATTTATTAATAATATTTAATAAACAAGGTTTAAAAAAGAAAATACACCCAATTCAGACAAGCAGCAATAATTTATTTAAAATCACTGTATTCAAAATATTTTAATGAATTTATAAACTATATACACAAAAGGATAAAGACTTAACACATAATTAAGGATTTAATAATTTAATAATTAAGAAACTTAAAACTAACAACATCAATATACATAAGCACTTGGCATGATTTTAGTTCGTCGAAACATTGATTTTTCGCCAACAGCCGAATTATCAATTTTTAATCAATTTTATGTAAACGTAAAATAAAAAATAATTTTTTTATAATTTATTTGCACAATTTGAAAATTGTTTTAAATTTGCTTTTATAACTAACTAACTTTTAATATTAAAAATTATGAACAAGTCTGAACTAATCGACGCAATGGCTAAAGATGCCGGTATTACAAAAGTTGCTGCAAAGGCTGCTTTAGAATCATTCATTTCTAATGTAACCAATACATTAAAAACTAAAGAAGGCAAAGTGTCTTTAGTAGGTTTTGGTACTTTTTCGGTATCTGAAAGAGCTGCAAGACAGGGAATCAACCCGGCAACAAAAAAACCGATCAACATCGAAGCTAAAACTGTTGCCAAATTCAAAGCTGGTGCAGATTTATCAAACGCTGTTGCTGCTGCCAACATGCCGGCTTCAGGAAAAAAGAAAAAATAATCTCACGGTTATAAAAACAAAAACCTCATCACAAGATGGGGTTTTTCGTTTTTTATGGAGCCAGACGTGCCGTCTTCCAGTCGATGCCTTCCAGCGTATAAATAATTCGGTCGTGAAGTCTGTTGGGTCTTCCCTGCCAAAATTCTATTTCGTATGGCTTAGCAATGTATCCACCCCAGTTTTCGGGTCTTGGAACTTCAGAATTTTCAAATTCCTTTTCCAATGCTTTCAGCCTTTCTTCTAAGAAGCTTCTGTCCGGGATTTTCTGGCTTTGAGGCGAAACCACCGCTCCTAGCTGACTGCCTTTAGGTCTGGAATGAAAATATCCGTCACTCAAATTTTCAGCAATTCTTTCCAAATCAGCTTTTATAATAATCTGTCTTTCTAAAGCCGGCCAGAAAAAATGAAGACATGCTTTATGCGTCTTTTCTATTGCTGCCCCTTTTCTGCTTTGGTAGTTGGTGTAAAATATAAAACCTTCATAAGTATATTCTTTCAGAAGCACCATTCTTGTACGCGGACATCCGTCTTCTTCTATTGTAGAAACTGCCATTGCATTAGCTTCTGAAATGAAAGTATTATCAGAAGCCTCCAAAAACCAGTCTCTGAACTGCTCAATAGGATTCTCTTTAATCTCGCTTTCAATAAGTTGAGACTTTTCGTAGATTTTTCTTTTATCGTGAAGGTTTTCCATAAAGTATGTTTATTAAATTTGAGTATGAATTACTCATACAAAGGTAAAATATTAATTTCCACACCTGATATTTCGGGAGATATTTTTTCCCGTTCGGTAGTACTGATTATTGATCATTCCGAAAACGGTGCTTTTGGACTGATCCTTAACAAGAAAAACAGTACGATGAGTAGCCGTTTCAGAAGTTTTTTTGATTTTCCTATTGAAGTATATGATGGTGGTCCTGTAGAAAACGATAAAGTTTTTTTTATTATTAAGGGAAAAAAAATCACCGAAGAATTTAACGAAATAAATAAAGAGTTTTATCTAACCGAAGATATTGAAAATGTTATCAATGCTGTTCTGCAAAGTGAAATCAGCATTCAGGATGTAAAAATATTTTCCGGATACTCCGGATGGTCTTCCTCACAGCTTGATCAGGAAATTCAAAAAAAGCTATGGACAGTAGTTGAAGTGTATAATCTGGATTATACATTACCCAATGACCAGACATTATGGAAGTCTATCATGCAGAATCTTGGCGGAGAATTTCTTTTATGGGCAAATGCCCCCGAAGATATATCTCTTAACTGACGATTACTTCACAATGAAGCGATATAAATTTAACAAATTTTTAAGCTTTTGTTGTTATATTTTTAAGATATTTTTTCCGTTCTTTGATAAAGCTAAACAGCAATATGAATACTGAAGAAAATCCTTGTTTCATCTTCTCCGGAAAGTAAACACATTTTGATTGATACAGGAATAGAGATGAAAACTTAAAAGTTTATTTTGACGGATCAAAAAAGGATGTTGTATTGAATATTGCTCAATAGATGAAATCATTCTGGTAAGAAAAAATATTGACACAAACTCTAGATTGGTGGATAATTGATTTCAATTTCACTAATGAGAATTAAAATACATTTTCTGAGTCTATCAGAATAAAACCCGGTAAAGGACGACAAGTTGTTTACCGGGTTTGTCAATTCTACTCAAAACTGCTTTTCCAGCTGCTGACAAGCTCTGAAAAACGGTCACTTCCAAATGTTTTGTTTCTGATTTTTTTCACAGAAAAAAGACCTTTTTCATCAGAAATTAATAGAATCTCTTCTGATTTTTGAGATTCAAAGGCAATAATCTCGTGCTCCTGAACATCCGCCAGATTATTCTTATGGAGATGGGTTACAAAATTCTCCATCAGCGGAGAGATGTAAGCTCCTTCAGACTGCTTTGGTATTTTGATTACATCTCCTTCCATAAAAAGAAGATTTCCTTTTGTGGAACGTGCAATTCTTTTATTGGGGTTTAGAAGTATAACATCATCCAAATCATTTTCCTGCGCATAGATTTCAGCATAAATATTCTCCGGACAATGTACTCTTATATTGCTCAAAAGATTGTTGTTGACATTGATTTCTTTAATTAAATCAAGCTCCAGAGGTCTTTTCTGAATATCTAAAACATCATCAGTTTTAATTACCTGAAAATAATATGAAACGGAAGATTTTGAAAGAATAATCCCATCAGAATTTCTGTATACAAGAAAGTTGATGATACCATTCTTAACTTCACCTTCATCAATTACTTTTGAAGTGAAAAGGTTCTGAAAAAACTCCAGCGTATAGCTTAAAGGAATATTCAGTCTCATTTTTCTCATAGACGCCATCAGGAAGAAATAACACTCTTCTTCCATAATCAGTTTAGAATTCCTTACAAAGAAAGAAACTTCAACAGCGTCTCCGGAGAGAAAAGCACGGTTGATCTGTTCCGGCTTTCCAGATGTGAAATATAAATTTTCCAAAATAACAATTTTTATAAAAAAATAATGAACGATAAATCGTCCATCAGTTTTATCAGTTCAATATAACGCAGCTAATTCTTAAGCCGCACCCAATTTTATTCTAAGATTTTCAATAAGATTTTCCCAGTAGAGTGCATTTTCCTCTTCATCACCTTCTTCACAAAAGTCTGTAATATTTAAAGCTAAATCTTCTGTAATATCATCAATTGTAATGGTCATTTCAAAAAAATGCTTCGTCCCTTCATCCTCTTCCCATCTGAATCTCACGAAACTCTCAGGCTTATATCTGATTAAAGTTGCTTTCTCAGCAGGTCCTCCGTTCCAGCTGAAAAAGAAATCATCACCTTTTTCTACTACCTCATCTGCAAACCATTCTGACAGACCTTCTGCACTTGCAAGATATTCGTACAAAATCTCTGACAAACAATGCATTGGAAACTCATAATGGACTTTGTGTTTCGCCATATATCTATATTTTTAACGTCACGCAATATATAAATTAATTTTTTTATTACGCAAAATTCTTAATACTTTTTTGTATAATCTTCATGATATTTATCAGAAATATTTTTAACTGCATTCCTGTCAAATTATGATGGAATCGGGAAGCAAAATAACCTCAAAATTTCATTAATTTTCGTTGAGCACTTCCAGAATTATTTTACATCCTTCTGCGATTTCTTCCCTGGAAATGGTGAGTGGAGGAGAAATCCTTAGATATTCATTTCTATATAGCTGCCAGAAAACGACAAGTCCTTTTTGCATGCATTTTTTTGCCACTTCCAATGTATATTCCGGAGTTCCCAGATTCACAGCAAGCATCAATCCTTTTCCGTTGATGTTTTTAATTTTCGGATGTACCAGAAGCTCTCTGTACAGTTGCTCTTTTTCATCTATCTCATTCATGAGCCCGCTTTCAAGAATCTCTTTGAGAGTAGCATGTGAAGCAGCAGCAATAAGAGGATTTCCACCGAAAGTTGTAATATGACCCAGTTTGGGAGAATGCGAAAGAGTTTCCATGATTTTTTTTGAGCTCATAAAGGCACCAACCGGAACTCCGCCTCCCATTCCTTTTCCCATAACGAGAATATCAGGAACAATTCCAAAATGTTCAAAAGCGAATAATTTACCCGTTCTTCCAAATCCGGGCTGAATTTCATCTAAGATCAGCAAAGCACCTACTTCCTCACATCTCTTTTTAAGTTGAATTAAATAATTTTGATCCGGAACTAAAAAACCTGCTGCTCCCTGAATGGTTTCAAGAATAACACCTGCTGTTTTTTCAGTGATTTTGTCCAGGTCATCTACATTATTAAATTCAATAAACGAAATCATCGGCAGTAAAGGACGAAACTCCCTCTTATGAAACTCATTTCCAGAAACACTTAATGCTCCGTGTGTATTCCCGTGATAAGAATTTTTAAATGAAACAATCTCCTCTCTTCCCGTATATCTTTTGGCAAGTTTCAGACTTCCGTCAATCGCTTCTGCTCCGCTGTTCACAAGATAGGTTACCTCCAGCGGATCTGGTGTAGATTCAGCCAATAACCTGCACAATTCAACAGGTTTTTCCTGAGCATATTCCCCGTAAACCATCACATGAAGATATTGGTCTGCCTGATCTTTAATAGCATTGACCACTTTTGGATGTGAATGACCTAACGTATTGGCAGAAACTCCCGCTACAAAATCAAGATATCTTTTACCATCCTTACCGTAAATATAGCTTCCATCTGCTTTTTCTACCTCAAAACCAGCAGCAAACGGCGTTGTCTGCGCCTGATATTTAAAAAAATCCTTTTGAATCTCCATTGTCTGAAAAATTTAGGCAAAGCTAAAGAAGATTTAGGAAAGAGGGAAATTATAGGCATTAAAAAAGACCAGTGTAAAACTGATCTCTTGTATTACTTTCTTACTCTTTTGGGTTTTTTAGCTTCTTCCTTGGCTTTTTCGCGGTCTATTGCTTCTTTCGCTTTATTATAAAGTCCGTCATTTGGAATGTATTGTATTTCCTCATAATTTGGAGAATCTACAAGGATATCCTGCCATTTCCTGATGCGGTCTTTAGTATTCCAGTTGAAGTCAGGAAACTTTCTTCTTTCGGGCTCTATCTTGCTCATTGGGTACGTGGTAGCCGTAGCCCCAATACTGCATGAGATAATCTGTAGTTTTTTCTCTTCGAACAAAGAACCAATAATTCCGCAGGCTGTTAAGGTAACTCCTATTCTTTCCTGTTTTTTTGTCGTTTTGTTTTCTTCATCTGCAAACGTAATTGCCTGTGCATTTCCGATAACCTTTACTTCTTTAATATCACGCCCTTCATAGTAAACGGTCATTAGCTTTCCTTTCACCTGATTAAATTCATCAACCAGATTAAGAGAATCCACTTTGCTGATTGCCAAAGCATTCCCAATCACTTTTAAAGAATCTATATTTTCGGTTTCAGTATTGAAATATGCTTCAATTTTATCTCCGGTTACCTGCTTTTCACCACTCCAGAGAATGGGTTCGGTATACATATGCATGATGCCGTCGGTTTCATTAAAAGCGATAGAATCTGCTCTCCCCTGTGCATTAGACTTATAAATTCTTGCTTTACGGAATGCTCTTAAAAAACTTTTCTTTTTGGTAATATCTGCAGAATCCGGTCTTTGGTAAGAAAGAATTTTTTCTGAAGCAAAATAAATAGAATCTTTTTCCAAGATTTTCACCGCATACGGACTTTTGGTCATCATTGCGGAATCTTTCTTTTCGAAGATCTCACCATACCCTCCTTTCAGATACCTTTTTTCCAGAGGATCATCCAGTGTTACATTTCCGGTTGCTTTACCAAATCCTGTCAGCTGATTGTAGTACATTTCGTCACCTGTAAGAATTTTATCATTATAAAAAATCTTGGAGTTTTTCGTAAGAAATGACTCTTTCGTATTAAGATTATGTGTTCCTTTTTCAGTAACAATTCTGTTTTTAGGATTCTTATTATTGGTTATAACAGTATACCCATTGATATCTACGATATTGGTATTCTGATTCTGAACAACATTTCTTCCTTCCAGCGTGTAATCATTATCCACAATTTTCACATCTCCGGTAAGATCTACCACTCTTGTCGTCAGATAATAAGTTGCAGATTTTGTGTAGGTGGTACTTTTTCCGTCAAAGATGGTGCCTCCTGTATTGAAATACGCCTGATTTGCCATCCTGTCGTAGTACATTGTCTGAGTCTTGATGACCGTTCCTTTCGGGTCTGTAAGAACAACGTTTTTTCTGGCAACCCCTTTCTGGGAATTGCCGTCATATTCCATTTCGGAAGCAGTAATCACAGAGCCGTCAGAATTCTGAAGTTTTGTGTTTCCTATTGCCCTTACAAAGTTTTCTGCATCATAAACTACTACCTCGTCTGCATATAATATTGAACCCTGATGCTCAATCTGTACATTTCCAACAAAGTACCTGTTTCCGTCATACTTTGTATCTTTTTTTATTTCATCTGCATTGATGATGTGAATCCTGTTTTCAGGACTGCTTTTCGGAGGCTGGTTTTTTACAGGACTCTGCAAATAAGGATCTCGTTTTGCGGGCTTTGTGTTCTGTGCAAAAAAAGCTGAGCTTATCAGCAAAAAAAAGAAAAGAAAAATTCTCATTGATCAGTCATTCTTTGTACCATAAAAATACAGCGAATGAGAATCAATTTTCACACCGAAGGCGGCTTCTATTGATTCTTTAATCCCCTGAATTCTCGGATCACAGAATTCTATAATTTCCTCAATCTCTTTGTCTGAATCTTTCTTATAGATCACAAGATGGTCATGCTGCTTGTCAAAGTAAGATTTTTCGTACGAAGAAGAAGTAAGTGTTTTTTCACCAAACTGATGCTTACGGATCAAACCTGCATCAAGAAAAATTTCTATCGTGTTGTAAATTGTAGCTTTAGACACATGATATTTCTTCTGCATCATCAGGAGATACAGATCATCCACGTTGAAATGATGATCCATATTGTAGATTTCCTCTAAAATTGTATACCTTTCAGGTGTGTTTCGAAACCCTTTTTCTAAAAGGTAATTACGCAAAACATCCTTGATCAGTGTTATATTTTTTTCTTTTTGTAAAGTATCCATTAAAAAATTTATACTACAAATTTATTGATTTTTATTTAAATGAAAGCTACCTCTCTTTTAACCTGAAAACTATGACTTACATCTGAAAAATTCAGATTGCTGTATCTTATTTGAGGAAATGGTCTCTTCCGTGAGCGGAGCAGATTCAACAATGACATTATGGGAAGTTACACCCCAGGATTTAAAATCATCACTTCCAATATATTTCACAAAATTGTAAATATTAAGTGTAATTTTTTGCTTAACCGTCAAAAGAATATCATTGATGTAAGTATTGTCAATAATTACATATTTAAGATCTGGCGGAATATTGTGGGCTCTTAACGACGGGTGACTGCTCCTTGACGGAATGGTTCCTTCCGCCATCATATCTTTCAGCACCATATTGAAATAATCATTGATTCTTCTGTCTACTTTAAATCCTAAAAGGAAATTGATTTTATAGATCGTTCCCGGGAGAATTTCATCAATGCTGTATTTGAACGTATAAGGATCTTCCTGATTTACAATACTCAAAATAAAATAATGATCTGCTCTTTTCGGCTGTTTTTTGATGATGGAATATATGATTTTAGATTCAATTTCATCATGACGTTTTGCCCGGCTTAGGTAGGCAAGATTGGTACAGTATTTCGGAATTGTTTCATCTAGTTTCATATCTTTTATGATAGAAACATATTTATCAATTTTAACATAATTGGTAAAGTTTGCTTTCAGCAGCCTTCCGTTGTACCATGCATACATACAAACCGCTATGAATCCTCCCAGAACGATTGTAAGCCAGCCGCCGTCAAAAAACTTCAGAACATTTGCATAGAAAAAACCTGATTCTATAGTAAGGTATACCGCAACAAATCCAAAAATAAGAACTTTATTAAGTCTGGTTCGGCTTAGCCAGTATGTCAGTAAAATTGTCGTCATCAGCATTGTGATGGTAATCGTTAAACCATAAGCCGCTTCCATGTGTTCTGACTTCTGGAAGTAAAGAACCACTATAAAACACAGAAACATCAATCCCCAGTTAATTCTTGGGATATACATCTGTCCTTTTATTCCCGAAGGATATTCAATATGCTGATTAGGCCAGAATGAAATAGACATTGCCTCGGAAAACATGGTAAAAGAACCGGTAATTACGGCCTGACTTGCAATAATTGCCGCTGCTGTAGCCAAAACCACTCCCGGTAAAACTGCCCATTCAGGCATAATTCCAAAAAACGGATTCACTCCTGTAAAAACTTTCTGATAATTATCCAGGAGCCATGCTCCCTGACCCAAGTAATTAAGAATCAACATTATTTTCACAAAAATCCAGCTTACTCTGATATTTTTTGCTCCGCAATGCCCTAAATCAGAATACAATGCCTCTGCTCCGGTCGTACAGAGAAAAACCGCTCCCATGATTATAATTGCGCTTGGAGAATGAGTGATCAGATTGTACGCATACATGGGATTGAATGCCTTCAATATTTCTAAATGATCAAAAATATGAATGGCTCCAAATCCGCCTAAAACCACAAACCAGGTAACCATGATAGGACCGAAAAATTTCCCGATAGATGCGGTTCCAAATTGCTGAACCAGGAAAATAACAAATAGAATGACTAAGGTAATGTAAACTACCGGCGTATTGGGATTATAAATCTGTAAACCTTCAATAGCAGACATTACCGTCAATGAAGGGGTAATGACACTATCTGCAACCAAGGTAGAGGCTCCTATAATTGCGATGACATACAGCCATTTTTTCTTGAGTCTTTTTACGAGAGAATATAAAGATAAGATCCCTCCTTCTCCTTTATTATCAGCTCTTAGAGCAATAATAACATATTTTACGGTTGTCTGCAATGTTAATGTCCAGATGATACAGGATAAAGCTCCTTCAATATATTCATCAAAAGGCATCAGCGCACCTTCTTTTCTTGCATTTACTATAGCTTTCATTACGTAAAGCGGTGAAGTACCAATATCTCCGAACACAATTCCCAAAGAAACTATAACCCCAACAAATGAAAGTTTTTTAAGATCAAAATGGTGACCTCCCTCTGTAACTTCTGACATTTCAGCTAATTATTTAAAGGCGCAAATTTATATCAAAATTATGACCCTTCCTCATATTAGTTATGAATAGTATAAATGAAAAAACTTCCTTTCGGAAGTTTTTCTCTATAATCTTGCGGGAATTATTTAACGTACATCGCTTTTTTGATTTCTTCTTTAACTTTTTCAAGTTTTGGAAACCACTCGGCAAATAATGCTGCAGAATAAGGAGCCGGAGCATCCGGAGTTGTAATTCTTTTGATCGGAGCATCAAGATAATCAAATGCTTTCTGCTGCACCATATAAGTGATTTCTGATGACACAGAACCAAAAGGCCAGGCTTCTTCCAAAATCACAAGTCTGTTTGTTTTCTTAACAGAAGCTAAAACAGTATCAAAATCTAAAGGACGAACCGTTCTTAAATCAATTACTTCAACAGAAATGCCTTCTTTGGCCATATCTTCAGCTGCCTGAATTGCCAATTTCATGATTTTACCAAAAGAAACCAATGTTACATCTGTACCTTCTCTTTTGATGTCTGCTTTTCCGATAGGCAGATAATATTCTTCTTCAGGAATCTCCATTTTGTCTCCGTACATTTGTTCAGATTCCATGAAGATTACCGGATCATTATCCTGAATGGCTGTTTTAAGTAAACCTTTCGCATCATATGGATTAGAAGGAACCACCACTTTCAGACCAGGACAGTTGGCAAACCAGTTTTCAAAAGCCTGCGAGTGCGTTGCTCCCAGCTGACCCGCTGAAGCTGTAGGTCCGCGGAAAACGATAGGACAATTCCACTGACCGCCACTCATCTGACGGATTTTCGCAGCATTATTGATAATCTGATCTATACCGACCAATGAGAAATTGAAAGTCATAAATTCTACGATCGGTCTGTTGCCGTTCATCGCTGCTCCTACTGCAATACCTGTGAAACCAAGCTCAGCAATGGGTGTATCTATCACTCTTTTAGCACCAAACTCATCCAGCATTCCTTTTGAAGCTTTGTAAGCACCGTTGTATTCTGCTACTTCCTCTCCCATTAGAAAAATGGATTCATCTTTACGCATTTCCTCGCTCATTGCCTGTGCAATTACCTCACGAAAAGTATATTCTGCCATAGTTATTTGAAAAATTTAGAGTACAAAAATAGTATTTTTATTATTTATATTACAAAAAAAGACAACTCATTGCTGAATTGCCTTGTATTTAATACGGATTTTAAAAGTTTTTAGTTTACTTTCTGCCAAACCTGAGTTCTTCCTAAAAGAGAAAAGCCCATATATCCTCTTACATTAAGTTTATCACCATCTTTTGTAATGGTACATTTATATGTTTTTCCCGTTTTAGGATCAGTGATTGTACCTCCTGTAAATTCATCTCCGTCTTTGGCTAAACCCCTGATGATTTCCATTCCCAAGATCGGCTTTCCTTTTCTGTCATCTTTACATCCTGAGCAGTTGGGATCTGCAGGCTTTATCAGTAACTGTGAAACCTTGCCGTAATATTTCCCGTCGGATTTTTTATAGATTTCTACTATAGATTTAGCTTGTTTAGTTTCATCATCTATGGTTTTCCATTTTCCTTCAATCTGTGCGAAAGACATTACGCCGAATAAAGAAAATACTAAGGTTGCTAATAATTTTTTCATATAAGTTCTGTTTAATTTTAATTATAGATTAGTAAATGATTAATTAGTTAAAAATAGAAATAATTTTTAAAGAGACAAACAATTTTACTATTCTTTACATAAATAACAATAGATATACCGTTTTTTCACTAAAAGAATTATGTTGAAGATCTTACAATCAATTCAATTTTCTGTTGATCACGCGGCTCATATAATCCTGATACCACGCTTTAGCCACTTGCTTTCCTTTTTCAGTTTCAGGAGTTTTTATCTGATCTGCTAAATTCTTTTCAAAGCCTAGATCAGATTTATCATAAATCCCGGTGATTTCTTTTCCATCAAAGCGGTAGATATAATTACCATAAATAAACTGTTCAGAACTCCCGTCTGAATTTACAATAATAGGCACATATTTATTTTCGCTTACCAGGCTTCTTCCCCAGCTTCTGATTTTCTTATTATACCCAATCAGATCTGCCAAAGTAGGATAAATATCAATCTGCTGTGCCAGTTCGTTATTTATACCTTTCAGCTGATATTCAGGATCAGGAGAATAAAACATCAGCGGAATAGCAAAACGGTTCATCGCTTTTTCATATTCCGGATAAAAAACCTGATTGGTATGATCTCCTGTAAAAACAAAAATGGTGTTTTTGAACCACGGCTGTTTCTTAGCGGTTTCAAAATACTGTCTGATGGCATAATCCGTATACTGCATGGGCTCATGCATTTGAATATTTCCCTTTTTGAATTTACCGTTGTATTTTTCAGGAATTTTAAAAGGATGATGAGATGAAGCGGTAAAAACGGTAGCCATAAAAGGCTGCTTTTTACCTACATTTTTGGCAAAATACTGCAAAAATGGTTCGTCCCAGATTGCCCACATCCCGTCAAAATCCTGATCACCATGATACTCGTCTTTTCCGAAATAGTGTTTGAAGCCCAGAATATTTCCAAAGCCCATAAACCCCATTGAACCATTGGGTGCGCCATGGTAAAAAGAAGTATCATATCCCAGATCGTTACATACCGAAACAATCGACTGAATTTTCTGATTAGAATATGGCGAACTTGTAAAAGCATCCGTTAAACTCGGAATTCCTGCCAAAATACTACTCATTCCGTGGATCGACTGCCTTCCATTGGCAAAAGTATTGGGGAAAATAAGGCTTTCATTGGCTAAGCTATCAATAAAAGGAGTGTAAGAAACATAATCTTTGATACTTTTATCTCTATTGAATGCTCCCGAATATTCTCTTCCAAAAGACTCAACAATAAAAATTACAATATTAGGCTTATCCTGAACTTCTCTGTTATAAATTTTATAAGGATTGATATTTTCATCAATAAATTGCTGATCAACAAAATATACTTCTTTAAAATTGTTGCTTCCCAATGTTCTGAAAAACGAAAAAGTAGAATTAAGAACAATGTTTCCCTGCAAAGGATTTTTCACAAACTTATTGGCATCCACAAGGTTAATCGGTCTTGTGCTGTGTTTGAAATCTCCTCTGATTCCGCCAACAATCAGAACCGCAGAAATACACAAAGTCACCACAGACCAAACAAAGTGAGGAACAAGCTTTACAGGCTTCTGCTCGGTTATTTTGAACTTTTTGTAAAGGTAAATCCATAAAAACATCAAAATAACAAACCAGATGATCACAAAAGGATGCTCTGCGACTGAAACAGTAAAAACTTTAAGGATATTAGTCTCGTTTTTTGCCACCTGGAAAGCCGCCGATGTCAATCTTGCCTGAGAAAATTTGTAATACACAAAATCCCCGAAATTCATGGCATAGGTGATCCCGTTGGTGATAAAATACAGCCAGATAAGCACTTTCTGATATCCTTTTTTTGTATTAATAATTACAGGAATAAGGCTTAGAAAAATAAATAACGAATTGACATACAAAATTGCAGTAAGATCAAATGCAACCCCGTGAAAAGCCAGACTCAGGTAATCTGAAACACTTTCTACTTTGATTAAATTCTTATTGAAAAACCAAAATAAAAGTCTTGCTGCCTGATAAAAAACAAATGCCAGAAAAATCCTGTAACATAGGATCAGGATTTCCTCTTTTCTGAATTCTTTAAAAAATTTCATTAAATATATCGTTATTTTTAAAGACGAAAACATCAGAAACTTAATTTTAGCTGATGAATGATTTTCGCTGTGCAAATTTAAGTTAAATTCATCGCAAGTTAATTTTTACTTCACATTAATTAAGGTTAAAGTTTTTAAAAACTGTAATTTTGTTCCCATGAATTTTATTAAAAATAATCTGGCAAATGCACTCACTCTGGGAAATCTTTTCTCGGGATGTATTGGTGCTGTACATTTGATGATAGGTGATTATCAGACAACCGCTGTCTGCCTTGTTTTATCTCTGGTTTTGGATTTTTTTGACGGATTTGTAGCCCGGGCTTTAAAAGCCAACTCCAATTTGGGAACCCAGCTGGATTCTTTGGCAGATATGGTAAGTTTCGGATTGATTCCCGGATTAACAATTTTTGTTTCTCTTCTCGAAGTTGACAATAGCAATTCTTTAAATTTTATACATTACGGATATTTACTCCTCAACGAACAGCGTTGGATTTCTTATTTTGGGTTTATTATTACGCTTTTTTCTTGTTTAAGACTGGCAATTTTCAATCTGGATGAGGATCAGAAATATTATTTTAAGGGTCTGAATACGCCTTCAAACACAATTTTGATTTTTGGTTTGTATTTGGCTCATAAAGAATTATCAGCATTTGGTTTTTTATTCGAAAATGAAATTTACTTATTGATTTTAACAGCAAGTTCTTCATGGCTTCTCATTTCTCCTATAAAAATGATTGCTATGAAATTCAAATCGATGAAATTACAGGATAATTATCCCAAACTAGCCTTGTTAATCGGAGCAATTCTAATTTTATTTATATTTAAAACTGTCGGAATTCCATTGGTGATTATTTATTATATATTAGTTTCTTTAATATTCCAGAAGCAGTTAAAATAAAAGTTAAGAACAAACTCAACCGTGTCAAGGTTTAAAACCTTGACACGGTTCACACACTATAAAATAAAACATAAGCGAGAAAGCAAAAAGCCAATCGCCATCAGCTAAAAGCAATTTAAAATGAACTTAAAACTACATAAACCTCTTTGCATTTTTGATCTTGAAACCACAGGAACCAACATCGGAAAAGACCGAATTGTTGAAATATGCATTTTAAAAGTAAATCCCGATTCTTCCAGAGAAAGTAAAACTTGGAAGGTAAATCCGGGAGTTCCCATCCCAAAAGAATGCAGCGAGATTCACGGAATTTATGATGAAGATGTAAAAGATGCACCAACTTTCAAGGAAATTGCTCCCAAAATAGTTGAAATGATTTCAGGCGCAGATTTGGCAGGATTCAATTCTAACCGTTTTGATGTTCCTTTACTTGCGGAAGAATTGCTTCGCGCAGATTTTGATTTCGACCTAAATAAATTCAAACTGGTTGATGCACAAACAATTTTCCATAAAAAAGAACCAAGAAATCTGAGTGCAGCATATCAGTTTTACTGCGGAAAAACATTAGAAAATGCTCACTCTGCCGAAGCGGATGTATTGGCAACTTTTGAAGTATTAGATGCGCAGGTCGGAAAATATGACGACCTTTCTAATGAAATTGCTGAACTGAGCGAATTTTCAACTCAGAATAAATTTGCCGATTTAGCCGGTATGATTCATTATAACGCAAAAAACCAGGAAATTTTTGCTTTCGGAAAATATAAAGGACAGGTGGTGAAAGAAGTTTTTCAAAAAGATCTAGGATATTTCGGATGGCTGCAAAACGCTGACTTCCCGTTGTACACCAAAAAAGTTTTCACAAAAATACAGCTTTCCAGCAAATTTTAGATGATTCTTCGGTAAATTGAAGATCTGCAATAAATAAAAATTTCACTATGACTAATTTAGTTAAGTTTAAATTCTACGAAACTGCGCTGCAAGCCAACCGTGATAAGCAGATTCTGGCTGAAAACGGCATCAACAGTTTTATTGCCAACGAACAGCTCATTCAGTCAGACTGGCTGCTTTCTCAGGCTGTTGGCGGAATCCAGCTGCAGGTTTTTGAAAAGGATTTTCACGAAGCTGAAAAGATTCTGAAGGAATATAATGAGAATGAAAACTTTGCTCTTGAAGCAGAACATACCATTGATAATCCAGATTTTGATTTTGTCTGTCCGGAATGTGGCTCTAATCACCTTTATAAAGACGACAGCTCAACCAGTTTTTTTGGAATTTCTATTTTATCAAGCGAAAACTATGTATGCTATTATTGCGGAAATAAGTTTAAGATCGGATGATGAAATTCCCCTCCTTTGGAGGGGTGGCAAAATTTCTCTGAAATTTTGACGGGGTGGTTAGAAAGTGAATTGCTATAAATTGTTTTTTTTATTAAAATATTGAAAATGTACAATTTAAAATTATGCACTCCTCTCTTTATAGCCCCGATGTTCTATGTTAATATGCAAATTCTTCAAGTTAAAATTTTAAAGTTTTTCTGA
>VFQP010001570.1_pt1 | contig 29884 bp, 37 predicted proteins | sample 3512351 | NCBI WGS metagenome assembly VFQP01 (sample SAMN10412372, study PRJNA504923) | tailings metagenome | isolation source: Relicate 1 Philex TSF1 revegetated site | place: Philippines: Tuba, Benguet | collected 2017-08-29
CACGCGTGCACGCGTACGCACTGACCTGTTTGGCAAGCGCCTATAGCTGCGAGATGAGCGGCCTGGTGCCCGTGGCATCGCGCGCGTCTGCTTCCGTGCATCTAGCTGCGTGCGATCCATCTGCTCGCCAGGGAGGTTAGGCTGAGGTAGGGTTACCCGCCCCAACGCGCACCTGCTTGGCGAGGGCCTCCAGCTGCGAGATGAGCGGCCCGATGACGGGCCACAGCGGCTCGTACGTGCGCTTGTAGCTCTCAAACTCTGGCGTGTCGGACACCAGCGCGCCCTGCTCAGCACGCACAGCACGCGCCATTCTGCTTCGCCTCTTCCCCGCGGCTGGGCTGAGGCGTCGCCTGTTGAGCCAGCAAGGGATGAGAGCGTACGTGAGCGCCAGCAGGCCCATGCGCTCAAGCCCTAACACAAAGCCCTCACCTTGCGGATCATGAACTCGTGCAGGCTGAAGGTGTCCATGAGCACGTCGAAGGGCCGGGCCATGGTCTCCTGGCCCGCCGCGCCGCCCTCGCCGCCGTCGCCGCCCTCGCCGCCCGCCGCGCCGCCGGCGCCGGCGCCGGCGCCGCCCGCGCCGCCCTGCCCGCCGGCGCCGCCCACCTCCATCACGTGCAGCGTGGGCTGCGACGCTTGCGCCTGCGCGATCAAACCTCATCGCACGGGCACAGTTACCCTCCTCTCAGTTGCTGCATAGCCGGCGAACATGACTCCGAGCCTCCCCTTGCCTGAGCTTTCAGACGTGGTGCAGGGCTCCCGCCTGGGCTGAGCAAGCCCCTGAACTCGCCATCCCTCATATGCTGCGGCTTGACCACGGCTGAGAGCAGATCCCGGCGGTCTGCCCAGGCCTGGTGCTAAGCACCCCCCGCACTCCCCCTCACCTGATGCGGCTTGACCACGGGCGAGAGGAGGTCCAGCTTGAAGGCGGGCGCCGACAGCAGCGCGTCCTCCAGCCCGCTGGTGGCGGGCGGGCGCACCCACTGCGCCGCCGTGGGGTGCAGCGCGGCGCCGCCCATGCGCACGGGCCCCGCCTCGCCGAACAGCGCCGGCGTGAGGTCCGCCTTGGAGTGCAGCAGCCCGCGGTTCACCAGGTGGAACAGGCCCTGCATGGGGGTTTGTGGGAGGGTGCGCAGCCGACGACACACGTGTCAATGCACCTGTTCGTGTGCTGGGCCCGCGTGACTTTTGTGTGCGTGGTGCGCGGAGAGCCGTGCACGGTGGTCGTGCACAGGTGGGGCCGGCCAGTGTGCGGATGGGCAGCGCGCGCACGGTGGCAGGAGGCACTGGCTCCCTGAGGGCTCCCTGAGCCCTTTTGGTTCCCTCCTCACCTTGTCCAGCTCCATGTCGGTGATGGCGGCGGGGATGGCGGCGTAGGGGTTGTGCCGCATGTGCCCCGGCAGGATGGCGCCGGGCGCCGACCCGGGCGTAAGGCCCTTGGCCATGGTGCCGCTGATGCTGGCGCCCTGGGCGGCGGGCAGCAGCGCCGGCTGGTGCTTGGAGGGCTGCGGCACGCCAAAGCGCTCCTGCGTGGACGCAAGCGGCGTGGAGGAGAGCGTGGAGCGCGCGCTGGCGCCCGGCCCGCCCTGTTGGACGGATGCGAGGTGTGGACGTCCGCCCTCATTCGAAGTAGGGGGCCCCTCAACCGCGCTCTCAAGCCCAGGGGTCCCGCTCCAAACCCTGTCCACGGTCCTCTCCATGGACGCCCCCACCTGCAGGTAAGCCCTGGCCGCCTCTGTCTGCGGCTTGGCCAGGTGGTCCGCCTTGAACAGCGCCACCCGCTCGCTGGCCGGCGGCGCCAGCGGCGGCAGCGGCTTGCGCGGCGCCGGCGCAAAGGTGGAGCCCACGGTGAGCACGGGCGCGGCGGCGGCGGCCTGGCGCGCCGCGGCGTACCCCACGGCCAGCAGCTCCTGCGTGGGAGCAAGCAAGGCCACCGCGGTGGGAGGGGCGGCGTGTGGGTTCATGTGCCCCCCCCTCGCCCCCGTCCCCAGTCCCGTTGCCCGGCGCTGGGGCACCCTGAGCGCATCCCTGCACCGGCATGCAGGCATGCAGCGCCGACGCCAGCGCGGTCGCGCACCTGCGACTGCGCCCGGAGGCCGCTCTCGAGCTTGCTGATGGCCGCCTCCACCGTGGCCTTGGCGGCAAAGGGCTGCCGCAGCTGCTTGCGCACGCGCTCCAGCTCCTCCAGCGTCTGCAGGGATGGATGCGCAGAGCTGGCACTCTGAGTGGTCGCCTTGCACGGCAGGGCACCGTGCCTGGGCTCAGCGGTGGCGCCGCATCGCGAGCGTGATGAGGCCTCCAGGTGCACGCCACTGCTGCACCCACGCCCTTGTTGCCGCCCAGCAAGCACGTATGGGCAGACTTGCACGTGAGTAGCTGGTCAGCACAGTGCAGGGGCACATTGCAGCACGCACCTGCTGCAGCACGCGGGCCGTCTCGATGGGCACCAGCTGCGGCTTGGGGCTGGACGCGCCCCCCCCCTGATCACCTCCGCCCCCATGCTGCTGCTGTTGTTGCTGCTGCAGCGGAGGCAGGTGGCGCCTGGCGCTGCTGCTTCCGGTCGTCGTGGCCGGCATCTGATGAGCGCGAGCAGGCCTCAGTGCCTCTGGGCCGCGCGCCTCCACGACCACGAAGAGCGCAGGAGCAGCTGCATCATGCCACGCTCCTTCTCGCGGCAGCGGCCAGCGCTGCTTTGGCCCTCTCTTGAGCTGGTCGCGGCTCGCCGCGAAAGCTGAGACGCACGCCAACGCCGAGGCTGACGCAACACAGACGCCGCGCTGCTAGTCCTGCTGCCTGCGCGTGCCCTGGCGACTCGCTTCTCCCCTTCCGCGTCTGCCGGCCGTGAGGGTGTCGTACACCGGGGCTCAGCCATGCAAGTCGATCCGAGCCTTGCAGGACGCCGCGCAGGCAAGCAGCAGGAGAACTGTTCTCAGGCGTAGTAGTTGAGGTTGGCCTTCTTCTTGGCCTGCACCGCCGTGATGCCCTCGACAAAGTCCTCGTGCGTCACCGACGTGCCGTCGCGCCGCAGCGCCAGCATGCCCGCCTCCACGCACACCTGCGCACGCACACGACGCCACCGCCACAGCCAAAGAAGCATCAATGGGTGCTCACGGGCCACCCGATGGTGCGCATTTGCGGGACCGCAAGCGCGGCGTGGCGCGGCAGATCCCCCAGCACGCTGAGCTCCAAAGGCACGCCGCCCCCTTCCCGCACGCACCGCCTTGAGCTGCGCGGCGTTGAAGTCGTCCGTGCTGCGCGCCAGCTCCTCGTAGTTGACGTCCCCAGACACCTGCGCAGTGCGTCCAGGCCCACCACCCACTTACTTCGCCTCCGCCACACGCATGCCTCACGCCCACCCCCTCCACCCGTTGCCCGCCAAAAGTTGGAGGCTCCCCACGCGCCGGCCTGCTGACAACCTCCCTGCATCCAATCCCGCCCCCAACAGCAGCAGGATGAGCGCGCGGGCGCCTGCAGCTCACGTTCATCTTGCGCGAGTGGATGCGCAGGATCTTGGCGCGGGCGTCCTCGTTCGGGTGCGGGAACTCAATCTTGCGGTCCAGCCGCCCGCTGCGCATGAGCGCCGGGTCCAGGATGTCGGCGCGGTTGGTGGCCGCAATCACCTGCGCGTTCACGCGTGCGCCGCCCGCAAGGTCGGTGGCAGCGGCAGAAGCTCCCAGCGGGCGCGCCACGCGCCGACCTGCGCCACGGGCCCCCCCCCCCCCCCCCGCATGCGCTGACGCCGCCCGCAAAGCCCGCCAGCTCTCCTGCTCTCGCCGAAATGCAGGGTGGTGCTCGCTCCCATCCTCCGCCCGCCACACCCGTTCCTTCCTTCGCCCCGCCTCCCACCCACCCCCAAGGGCGACGCGCCCCGACGCGCCCTGACGTCACCGTTGCCGCTCAAGCCTCCCCTGCCCCGCCAACCCCTCCCCCCTCCCCGTCCCCATGGCCCCCCCCCTGCCCCGCCCCCCACTGAGCAAGAGGACCTTGATGTCGCCGTGCTGCTTGCTGCTCTTCCCTCCCCCCGCAAAAAGGACCCCGTCACGCCCCCCCCCCAAAAACGCACCTTGACGTCGTCGTTGCTGCTGAAGCCGTCCAGCTGCGAGAGCAGCTCCAGCATGGTGCGCTGCACCTCGCGGTCGCCGCTGATCTCGCTGTCGAACCGCTTGGTGCCGATGGCGTCCACCTGCGCGCAGCGCAGCACACGCAGCACAGCACAGCACAGCACGCTCGCCGTGAGAGCGCTCGCGAGCAACAGCTCGCCACCGCCAGCTCTCTTTCGCCAGACGCCCTGGAGAGCCCCCGCCTCCCTCTCCTCGCACGAGCCAACCTCCTCCCCTCCTCTCCTCCCACAGCGAGTGCCAGAGCACGCCCCCTGCCGCACGCGTGCCAGCGCCGCCGCACCCACCCACCCACCCACACGCACACACACAGCTCACCTCGTCGATGAAGATGATGCAGGGCGACTTCTCCTTGGCCAGCGCAAAGGCGTCGCGCACCATCTTGGCGCCGTCGCCGATGAACATCTGCGGGCGGGGACGCACACCACACACCCTCGCAGGCGGTGGGTGACGCATGGCCAGCAGCCGCTCGCTCCCCCCAGCCCCCGGCTCCCTGCACGCCAGCGCTGCCTCTGCGCTGCATCTGTGCGCTCTCTGCCCAAGACCTCTCCCGTGGAAGCCAGCACCGCACCGATGCACATCTGCAAACGGTGGTGGCGCCAAGGGCCCCTCACGCAGCCGTCCCCCCTGGGGAATTTTTCCCTCCTCCACGCCAGCAGCACCGCTTAGCGCCACTGCTGTGCGCGCTCTGCCCAAAGCCCGCGTCCACCGCGGGGGAGCAAGCACACACGGGGCGCGGCGCGGCGCACCTGCACGAGCTGCGGCCCGGCCAGCTTGAGGAATGTGGCGTTGGTCTGCGCCGCCACCGCCCTGGCGATGAGCGTCTTGCCCGTGCCCGGCGGCCCGTAGCACAGCACGCCCTGCGGTGCGCGCGCACACAAAAGTGGCGTTTGCAGGGCGGGCAGGCTGCGTTGGGCGACGTGCCCCCACCCCGCCTCCACGCTGTCACGTGCGCGTGTGCGCCGGTGTGGGTCCTGCCGCTGCGCACGCTCGCCCGCCCTCCCTCTTCCGCTGCGCCGCTGCGGCGGCCTCCCCGCTGCCTGCACGCCCCGCGCACACGCCCGCGTGTGCCGCCTGGCGCCCCGGCCCCCCTCCCCCCACATGCCCAGCGCGCACCTTGGGCGGCTTGATGCCGAGCGCGGTGAAGCGGTCCTTGTGCTTGATGGGCAGCACGATGGCCTCGACCAGCTCCTGGATCTGCTTGTCCAGCCCGCCGATGTCCGAGTAGTCCTCGCTGGGCTTCTCGTCCACCTCCATGGCCTTGACGCGGCTGTCGTACTCGGCCGGCAGCGTGTCCAGGATGAGGTACGAGTCCTTGTTGACGCCCACGAGGTCCCCAGGCTTGAGCGAGTTGGCGTCCACCAGCCCCACCACGGGCAGGAAGATGGTCTGGCGCGTGGTGGTCTTGAGCACGACGCACTTGCCGCGGCGCTGCGCGTCCAGGTCGATGTTGGCGCCCTCCTCCTCCTCGTCCTCCTCGGGCTTGATGTCGAGCACCTCGACAATGTTGCTCACCAGGTAGGGCAGCTGGTTGTTCAGCTTGATTTTCTCCTTGTTCTCCTTGATCTTCTCCTTGAGCGCGCTCTGCTCCAGCGACAGGCGCGTGCTCTCGTCCTTGAGCACGCGCACCTCGTTGTCCAGCAGCCGCGCGCGCTGCGCAATCTGCTCCGCCGTGAAGCTCTGGAACTCGGCGGGCAGCGCCTCCTCGCCGCCCTGCTGCCCGCCCTGCCCGTCGCCGAAAATCTCCTTGTCCAGGTCCATCTCAGAGCCGCTGCTGCTGCCGGTGCTGCTGCCCGCTGCTCGTGTGCGGCGATCTACGGGCAATGACAAGAGGCGCCTCTGGCCGCCTGCTGCTCTGCTCACGCGCACGCGACACGCAGCAGGCCGCAGGCCATAACCCGCCAAGCGTACGCCGCTGCCCGCCTGCTGCCGGCTGCCGCGGCTGCTCGCGGGGTGATCTGCGGCAGATGGGGAGAGGAGCGCAGCTGCTCAAGTGCTGCACTTGCTTGTGTGTGCTGCTGGTATGAGCGTGCGTGTGCGGTGGCTGCTTGGCGTTGTGCCCGACTTGCCCGCTCACTCGTGGCGTGTGCGTGTGTGTGGACACACACCCAACCCTAATGCGTGTGCCGAGCGAAGCTCCCTGCTGCGTCAGGGCTGGAAGACCCCTGGGAGCGGCTGAAGGTGAGCAAGCAGCAAGCCGGCGCAGCAAAGGGAGGGGGGGCACGTCGCTTGCAGGCCGCACGCGGGCGCAAACAGCATAGCGTGCTCCGAATCGGGGATGAATGTGCCGCGCCACACATGCAAACAGCAACCGCCCGGGAGTCCTGTCAGTTGGTGGCTCCACTGCCCAACGGCCACCCTGGCTGCTCCTTGGCGCAGAAACAGCGGAGGGGCAAGAGGGCAGGAGGGCCGGAACGGAATCAAAGCGTGCGTGTGCGGAGGGGTCGTGTGGCAAGAAAGCAAACAATGGTCATGAGGACAGGCGGCGGCGGCGGGCGCACGCGCGCGCAACACGCCTGCACGGAGGCTGGCTGACTGGCTGACTGACGGGGGGGGGGCGGGGAACGGGGCGGCTCTCTCCTCCTCACGCTCTCGCGAGTGCATCTCTTTCTCCAGAAGGAGGCGCCCGGGGGTGATGAGGCCACAGGCGCTGGCTGGCTCGCTGGGCGCCCCCCCCCTCACTCCTCGTCCTGTGAGGGCGCCAGCGTGATGAGGTCGTCGATGCGCAGCACCGTGATGGCCGCCTCGGTGGCAAACTGGATCATCTTGACCTTGCTCAGCGTCGGCTCCAGCACGCCCGCCTCCACGTTGTTGCGCACCTGTGCAGCACCGCAACAGCCCGCCAAGCGTGTGAGGAAAGGCTGCCTGCCTCACCTCGCTCGGCTTTGCCTGCGGACTCTAAGATGCGCTGCACTGCCACTGGGGTGGGGAAGCGTCCCTGCCGCCTCCCTGCCGTCCAGTGCCGCGCGCTTTGGAGGCGCTGTCTCGACGCCACATCCCCCTGCCTCCTTCCCCTCACCTCGCCCCCTGTGCGGTCCCCTCCCCGCTCAGTCCCCTCGCTCCCGCTCACCTTGCCCTCTGTGAGCTCCAGGCCGAACTGCGCCATGTGCCGCTTGTCCGCCTGCGTCTGCGCCTGGTAGTGGAAGGCGCGCAGCGCCGCCACCAGCTCCTGCGTGGTGGCAAGGGGGCAAACGCGGTGCACGCACGGCTTCAGGCACGAGCAGCCGCCGTGGCCAGAGGCAAGCAGCCGTCGTGCTCAGAGCAGCCGCGCACTGCACGAGTGGGGGGGCGCGCCCCAACGCCTCCTACTCCCACCCAGTCCTCCCGCTTGCTGGCACCGCCCCACTGCTCGCTATTGGCGACCTTGGCGGCACGTTGATGCATCACCCCCCCAACCCCCACCAAACTCATTCGCCCTGCCCGTCCTCACGTCCTCCTCCTCGTCCTCCTCCTCCCCACGCACACACCCACACACCGCAGGGCTCCTCACCGTGGCGTCCTTGGTGGCGTTGGACGCCCATCTGCCCTCTCTCGCCCCCCCCTGCTTCAACGTCCTCCTCCGCCTGCTCCCGATGTACAACCGCCGCGCGCACTCCCTCACCGTGGCGTCCTTGGCGGCGTTGACCGCCAGCGTCTTTGGCAGCACCAGCAGCGCCGAGGCGAACTCTGCAATGGCCAGCTGCTCGCGGCTGCCCAGCGTGGTGGCAAAGCCCTCGAGGTACACGCTCAGCGCCGCCTCCACCGCGCCGCCGCCTGCGTGCGCAGGCAACACGTTTGTGCGGGGCCGCGCTCAGATCTTGCAGAGGCCATGGGTCGGGGAAGCAAGGCGGAGCGACGCCGCTCGTGTGGTTTCCCCGCGGAGCTCGGCGCAGCGTGCACAGCACAACTCTCTCTCCATCGCGCGCTTGACCATGCACAACCCACTCGTGCAGCCTGCCTCCCTCCTCCTCCCTCCCCTCCCGCTCCTTCCAACAGCGCACCTGGCACGGCGGTGCCGCTCTCAGATCTCTCTCCATCGCGCGCTTGACCATGCACAACCCACTCGTGCAGCCTCCCTCCCTCCTCCTCCCTCCCCTCCCGCTCCTTCCAACAGCGCACCTGGCACGGCGGTGCCGCTCTCCAGCACCCGCTTGACCACGCACACCGAGTCGTGCAGCGAGCGGTCCATCTCATCCAGCATGTAGTCGTTGGCGCCGCGCAGAAGCACCGTCGCCGCGCGCGACGTGCGGCTGCCGCTGATCACCTGCGCACACACAGGACTTGCGGCATCGGAGGCGCAACTCGAGCTGCTTCTGGTTGCCAGAGATGGCTCCACCAGAGGTGAAGCTCACACGCACGCACGCACGCCGCGCAGCGGCCGTCAAACGCGCGCAGCTCTCGGCGTGCACGGGATGCAGCGCCCTCTCTGCTCCCGGGCGGTAAGAACGAGGGACAGCCGGCGTGCGGCGGCGCCTCCCCGCCCCCTCCCCCCGCGGCCACATGCGTCCCACAGCCCCCAGCGCAAAGCCCTAAAGAGCCCTCACCAGCATGGCGTCGTCGGCGACCCTCTGCTCGTACACCTCCTCGGCCGAGCCCAGCAGGGAGGCGTCAAAGGACTCGTTGCCCTCCATGTCAGCCAGCTGCCCCACCACGGTGGCGCCCGTGGCGCGCGCAATGCGCCTGCAGCAGGCCAGGCACACGCACACAACCAGGGCCGCACTCAAGTCACGTCGCACCTGGAAGGCACTCAAAGGGCAACCAGGTCGTCCCAAAGTCGGCTGGAATCGGGGCCCGTCCGCGCAGGCGTCGTGTGCTGTGCGTGCTGAGGCCGCCGGGCAGCCTGCCCTTCCTCTCCCCCGTCCCCTCATGCTGCGCCCTCACTTGAGGTCGTCCTTGGGCACGCGCCGCACGGCAATGGCGCCCGCCTCCACAAAGTACTTGAGAGCCATGTCGTCAATGCCCTTGGTGGTCAGGATCACGTTGGCGCCCGCCGCCAAGATCTTCTGGATGCGCTCCTTGGTGATGTCAAACTCCCGCTCGCGGATCTGCGCCGCGCATGAGGGTTCGGGTGACTTCGGGGTGGCCCCTCGCACCGTGGCGGCGGCATCACGCTTGAGGGCAAACGCCTGGGTCCAAGCCCTTGGGGCATGCGCATGCACGAGCGCACCTTTGCGAGCTCGTGGGGGTCGGTGACGAGCACCTGCATGCCCATCATCATGCGCGCCTTCTGGAGGTTCATGTCCAGGCACGCCACCTTGGCGCCCACGATGCGCGTGGGCATGCCCTGCACACAGGGGCGGGCGCAAGGGCGCGCAGACGCGTCAGCGTCCTCCCTCGCCTCTGGTTGCGCTGCTCGCCGCTCTGGGCCGCACCCGGCAGCCTGCCGCACACAAGGCCTGGATGCACCTGGTCACCCGCTCACGCGCACATGGAGCGTGGAGAAACGAACGGGCCTCGACAGCAGAGAAGACCCCGCCCTGCCGGCACAACGGCGCCTCCCCTCCCTGTGTCTCCCGGCCCTCCTCACCTGGGCGGCGCGCGACATGTTGATGGCGTACCCGTTGAGCAGCGTGCTCTCGCGCGTGCCCTTGCCGTGCGCCTTGAGCACGTTGATGGCCTTGACCGGGTACCTGACCTTGCCCGTCAGCTCGTCCACGCTCTTGACCGTCTGCGCCACACGCGCAGGCAGCGAAGCGCACACAATTGTCGTCAGGTGTCAGGCGTAAGGCCAGTCAGCTCCTCCACGCTCCTGACCGTCCGTGCCGCAGGCGCAGGCATGCACCTGCCCGCCCTGCTGCTCCCTTGGCCCACCAACGGAAACCTCCCTCCCCTCCTACACGGCGTGCACAGCGTTGACCCCCTCCACCTGCCCCTTGCGCTCCCCAAAGCTCGCCTGCTCCCCACCCCTCCCCCGCACCTGCACGGCGTTGACGACGAGGTTGGCGAAAAAGTCGGCGTCGGCGCCCAAGATCTTGCTGCTCATGCTGGTGCGCGCCGCGTTGAGCAGCGTCTCGGTGCCCAGCTTCTCCACGGGGATGGCCAGCTGCTCCTCAATGAACTTGCACGCCTGCAGGTGCGGGGGAGGGGGGAGACGTGGGCGGGAGCGCAGCAGGGTGGCGCAACGCCGCAGGCGTGCGACTGGACTCCCGCCCTCCTGGGGGCGTGGCCCCCCGGTGCCGGAGGGGCTGCAGCTCCCGGTGTTGCCAGCCTGGCTGCGGCGTTGGGCTCAGCACGCCACGCCTGCTGCGCTGCGCTGCGCCGGAGCTGCCGTGCTGCTCAAACCTGCCACCCCACACCTGCGAGCACTGCTTGCGCGTTGCTCACCCACACCCACACCTGGAGCTGGTGGCACCGCTGCTCATGGGTTGCTTCGGCTCCAGCAGAGGAGCTTGCCGCGGTTGCTCGCCACGCCTCGCCCCACGCGCCCGCCCCGCCCCTCCCCAGCTGCCGCACGCCCCACCAGCCAACTTGGCAACACCACGCACCTCGCGCATGGCCAGGCGGTAGCCGCTGATGATGCTGGTGGGGTGAATCTTGTTGCGCACGAGCTCGTTCGCGCGCTTGAGCAGCTCGGCCGCCAGGATGACCACCGACGTGGTGCCGTCGCCGACCTCGGCGTCCTGGAGCTCGGCCAGCTCCACCAGGATCTGCGTGCGGGGCGCGCCGTGTTTGCTCCTTTGGTCGCGGTGGGGGCGGCACGCAGGCAATTGAAATGGCGCGCCCCGGCGCTGCCCCCCTCAAATTGCGTGCTCGCGCAACGCCGTTGCTGTGCTACGCGCACGCATCGTCCTAGCCTGGCCCTTGGGGGTGCTGCTTCGCGGGAGGGCCCCGCGCCACAGGGCGCCCCCGCAATCTGGGCCTTCCCCGCGCGCACCTTGGCCGCTGGGTGCTCAATTTCGAGCTGCTTGAGGATCGTGGCACCGTCGTTGGTGATGGTCACGTCGCCAATGTCGTCCACCAGCATCTGGCGCGGGGCAAAGTCGTTCGTGCAGAGATGCTTCGAGTTGATCACAGGGGCCAGAGCACGCGGCGCCGCGCCACACGCGCTGCGTGACGCTCAGGAGCCATCAGGTAAAACTTTCCGCTGGCCCGCGCGCGCCAGATCACCCGCTTTGGAGGGGCTTCGCCCGCTCGAGCCGCGCACGGCACACACCTTGTCGAGCCCCACGGGCCCCAGCGAGCTCTTGACGATGTTGGCCACCGCCACCACCGCCGTCACGTTCTGCGTCCGCACGTCCTGCCCGCTGGTGCGCTCGCCCTGTATCTGCAGGCGCCCCTGCAGCCCGCCGCCCTGTGGCGCCATCATCTCGCTTGCTGGTTGCTGGGGTGAAGAGGATGCGCGTGGCTGGGCTGGGCTCCTCTGCTCCTGGTGGCTGTGTGCGTGGACTGCGGTCTGTGGGAGTGTGGGCGTGTGCGTGCCGGACCCGCTTTGGGTCCCCAACCCTCGGCCGCGAGGGGTGGGGAGGAAAGGGCTGCACGCAGCACGCAGCACGCAGCTGGGGCAAGAACTCTGCGTGTTTGGCTGTGCGCCAGCTGGGCGGCCTGGACGCTCAAGGCGCTGCGGGCGTCGCTCGGTCGGCGCTGCGTGCCGCAACAAGCTTGGGCCAGCACCAAGGCACGCAATGGAACAATCAGATGGGTCTACCTCGCGCACGTGTCTCATCCACGCTCTCAGTGGGGTGGCAGAACGCGGCGCTGGGCACAGCGCACACTGTCAGGCGATGCCGGTGGGTGCTCCAGAGGCTGGCACTCGGATGCGCCAGAGCTTACCACGCAGCACTACTCTCGACAGCGTGGTGCCTGGCTGCGTCTGTCGTGAGAATTGAATGCTCGTGCCGCACGGCAACATGTTGACCGCTCGCGGACGCCACACCAGCTGAGCGAGTGCTCCGATGATGTTGGCGACAATGAGGCCAAGGCGCGCTCGAAGCAGTAGCGCGCCGCGGCAGCACGCTTCCCGACTCCCGCGCCAGACTACCCCGTAGCGCGGCAGCAGCACCCAGCGGCAAGCGCTTCGATAGCTGAGGATGTTCAAGCTGCGGAGGCCTTCTGGCACCCCTGGGGCTGGCAGCCCACTGGCGTCGCCAGCAGCAGCGGGCGCCGCTCAGCCTGCCGCGCCATGGGGCGCGCCCGCCGCCACGGCAGGCGCCGGGGCAGCAGCAACAGGAGCAGCGGCAGCGGCAGCGGCTCCCCAGGGCGTCGCAGGCGGGGCCCTCTCGGCGCAGGAGCGCTGGGCGCGGGCGCTCAAGGACGTGCAGGACCAGGAGGAGTACGAGGCGCCGCAGGGCCTGCAGGGCTGCTGGGACGCCGTCAAGCACACGGTGCGTCATTGCGCGCAGCGTCCACAGCATCGCGCCTTGCCATAGCAACGCCGGGCCACGCCACGCAACGCCGCGGCGCCGCGTTGACTGGCCACGCCCCCTCGGCCCTGCCCCCGCTGCGCATTCCCCTGCGGCACGCAGGGCGACCGTTTCGTGCACGTGCTGGTGGACATTTACACGTCGGCCCAGTACTGGCTGCAGTCCAACTACCCCCGCGGCTACATCCTCGTCTACATCATCATCTCGCTCATGGCCGTCGCCATTTACGCGTTCGACATTGTCACCGACGTGCTGGTGGCCAAGGTGAGGCGGCGGGCGGCGGCAGAGGCCACAGTGGCAGCCCACAGTGGGTCAGCAGCAGCAGCAGCAGTCGCTGCAGCCACGGGGCGCCTCGCCCTGGCCACCGCGCACCTGCCGCACACGTGCATTTGGCCAGCTGGCCCCTCTCCCCCCCCCAAGCTCAGGCTATGTGCACACAAGGGCTCGCACATGAACATTCTGCAGGCCTGCCAGCGCTGTTCTTTCCCCAGTTTGCCTGAGGCGGCGACGCTTTGGTGCTGCCCGCCCCGCGCCCCTGCCCCCACCCTCCCCGCCGCAGACGCTGCTGGAGAGCAACGAGAGGGAAATCATCCTGTACGGCTGGGTGGTGGTCATCTTCACCACCAACCACTACTTTGTGGTGGCGGCCATGCTGGCCGTCAAGTTTTGGTACCACTGGGACGCCACGGTGCTGGCGCGCATACAGGCGTGAGTGTGTGAGGATGTGGATGTGTGGGTGGGTGGGGTTGCATCTGTTCGGACACCTCGGCAGGGCCGGAGCCCAGCCACCGGGCACGAGTGTGGACGTGGGTGTGGGCTGCAGGCCTTCCGCCAGGGCCGTCTCTGTTCGGGGCACAGCAGGACCCCCGCACGCAGGTAGGATCTCCCTTGGGAACAGGACGCCGCACAGCATCCGGGCGTGAGCGTGCCGTAAGAGCAGTGCCTCCACCCGAGCAGCCAGGCGCCAGCCCCTCTTTCCCGCTTGATTGCATGGCCCGCGATGGAGCAAGCCGGGGCCTGCCAAGGGGTTGAGGCGGCCTGCTGCGCATGCATGTGCACGTGCAGGTGGTCGCTCCCGTGGGAAGTGCAGGGCGGGCTGCGCGCCGTGCTGGGCGCGCACCACGGCCCGCACGTGCTGATTGGCGGGCGGGGCAAGGGCGCGGTGGAGCCCACGCCCGTGCTGGGCGCGCTGTGCCACCCCGACACGCGCGTGCCAGTGCTGCTGTGGCGCGCCGAGGCGTGCGCCTGGCTGGGCCTGGGAGAGGCGCTGCGCGGGGCCGCCAAGGTGTGGGCGGCCTTGTTCGTTTGTGTAGGGAGAGGATAGGGGTTGGTGAGGCGCTGCGCGGGGCCGCCAAGGTGCGGGCGAGCTTGGTGATGGGGGGCGGGGGTAACGGAGCGGCTGGCAGGGGCGTGATGCTCGTTCGTACGCCTGGTTTCAGCCAAGGTCTCTGTCCTGAGCGAGTGAACAGCGGAGGGAGGACAGCTGGCCACGTTCTCCGGCAGGTCATGCAGCCAGACGCGTGCACGCTTCGATCGACCGCGCGTCAATGCCATGCACGCAGGGCGGCGTGACGCTGGCTGGCCTGCTGGCGGCGCTGCTGGCCGTGCCTCTGATTGACCTGGCCATGATGGGCACTGAGCTGTGGATGGGCCTGCTCACCTCGCTGCCCGAGGGAGACCTCAAGCGCACCGCCATGGGCGCCTCCAACTTCCTGCTGCAGGTGCGCGGGTGTAGGGTTTTGCCGCCATGGGCATTGTGGGCTTAGGGGTGCGGTCTGGCCGCCGTGGGCGCCCGGTCAGGCCGCCTGCCTGGGGCGCGTTGGGCGCGGCCTGCCAGGCATGCGCACGCCAACGTGGCACCCAGAGGGGCGATGCGAGAGACTGCGGCGTGGTGCGCCCCGGCAAGTCCAGTGGCGCCGACTTGCTGACCAAACCCTCACACGCACGCACGCATTGGCTTTACCTGCCCGCCCGCACCTCCCCTCCTTGCCCCTGCCGCGCCCGCAGTACCAGACCGTGCGCGTGCCGTCTGAGTGCTTCCTCGAGTCCCTGCCCCAGACCTGCTTCCAAGGGTGAGTGCTTCCTCGAGTCCCTGCCCCAGACCTGCTTCCAGGGGTGAGGACAGCATAGCACGCAGCACGTACCGCACGCCGCACCGCCCCCCGCGCCTGCACCGTAGTTCTCCTTGGGGTCAATAGCACGTCCGCGCCGCTGCAGCCGCTGACCTTTGCGGCCGCTGTGTGCGCCCGCCTCCCTCTCAACCCTAACCCAGGTACCTGTACATGATCCTGCGCGGGCGCATCAGTGTCAACCAGCTGGCGCAGTCCATAGCCGTGTCAGGCTTCAACGTGATCAAGAACCTGCTCGACATTTACCTTGGCTACAAGGTGCGAGCGCATCTGGCGTGAACCGAACGGGCCACCGCCCGCGTTGTGCAGGAAGGATCAGCAGCGAGGCAGATTAGGCACCAGCGCAGGGCACAGCAGGGTGTGGACCAAACCTCTGGACCTTACGGAGGAGCTCCTGTGGGGTGGCCTGCCTGGGTGCCTCCATGCAGCCGCGCGTGCGTGCCGTCCTTCTCTTCCAGGTGTCTGGCTTTTCCTTCGCGGCCTACTCGCGCAACGCGCTGCTGTTTGAGGGCGCCTCGGCGCTGCCGGTGCACTGGAACAGCCTGCGCTCCTCCATGGCCGAGCGGCTGGTGCTGTGGGGCGACTTTCACCGCCTGGCGCACGCGCAAAAGGTGTGCGGGGTTGGGGTGGCGGGCAGGGGCGCACACCACCCACGCACGGGTTGACTGAATAAAGGAGGTCTTGTCTCTTTTCAGATGAGAGGGCGAGGGCTACGCTGGCGGCAGCGATTTCCACACGACACAGGGAGCAGCTGAGAGGCACGCCGGCTGAGGACGCTTGCCAGGCGCGGCCGCGCCGACCCGCCCCCGCTGTGCGTGCTGCGCCGTGTGGGCGCACGTGCATGCGCAGATGAAGCTGTTCCAGTCGGCGCTGCAGCGCAAGCGCATCGTGGTGACCACGCACCCCGAGCGGTTTGCGCACGAGGAGTGCGTTGTGGTGGCCAGCTCCTGGCTCATGGCCGAGTTCATCGCCAGCATGCTGCCCGTCAGCCTCAGGTGAGCGAGCAGGGCCAAGGAGACAGGAGCGCCATGTGGTGGAGGGGAAGGAAGGGTCGCCAGCAAGCTACCCGTCAGCCTCAGGTGAGAGCAGCAGGGCCTTGGACCAGGGAAGCACTGTGCTCAAGGGGACGCACGGGCCAACAGGCGGCAAAGCGAAACTGGCAAAGCAGCACACGTGGTGCATGTGCGCTCCCACGCCATCTCCCCGGCCGCCCCACAACCCTAACCCGACGCCATGCAGCGACGAGGAGTCGGACGCGCGCATCGTGCTGCACCTGGAGAAGATGGGCGAGGTGCAGTGGCGCGACGACCTGAGGCACACGTCGGCCAAGGCCGGCGCCAAGCTCCGCGCCTCCGTCTGGCAGTGAGTGCGCCGCGTACATGGCCATGGTCACTGTGGCCTGGGACATGCACCGCCCAGGCCCGCAAAGAGCTCCTGCGCTTCCCGGTTGTGGAACAAACTGCCTGATCCTCCTCTTGCAGGGCGGTGGACTCGTTCGTCAACGCGCCGCTCATCTGGCAGAACCTGACCGAGGTCATCCTGGTGGACAACGACCTGGACGCCTCGCACGTGAGCCGACAGTGGAGAGGTGTTCACCAGCGCGCGTGTGTGCGGCCTGGCCACGCCTGCCTCTTCACCTCTTGCCCTGCCTTTGCGGACACGTGTGTGTTGAGCTCTGCATCTGGTGCAGCGCCATCTCTGGCACGCAGGTGACCATATCGCGAGTCACATCTATGCTGTGGCGGCACTGCGCAGGCACTGGGCATATCGGAGCTGCTGGTGCGCTCCACCTGCCTGCGCATGGTGCTGTCTGGCAACTGCCTCGGCGACGACGGGTGAGCGTGCTGCATGCACGCACGTGTTCAACGCCTGCCGCCCGGACCCCCCGTGGGTGGGGTGTGTGGGAGAATGATCCTCACGGAGGCCTTGGTTTGCGCAGAGACGCGTGCGTGGGCAGGAAGGCGCGGACGAGAGGTGTTGTTTTTGCGCGGCATGTCTTGCAGGCTGGCGCTGCTGGCGGGCGGCCTGCAGCACAACACGTCGCTGCGGGAGCTGCGCGTGGACCGCAACCAGGCCACCAGCGTGGGCGCCTTCCACCTGCAGCAGGTTTGTGTTTGCTTTGCTTTGCTGGCATGGAGCTGCTCTTCCCTCTCCTGTGTGTGTGCCCGCCAGGGGCAGCTCTGAGCGCGCATCCCACGCGCCTTTCGCCCAGGCTCCCCACGCCGCGTGCCTCTGCCGCGCCCTGCTTCCTCCCGACTCGGTTGCTGCGCAGGGCCTGGCGTCGCACGCGTGGCTGCGGCAGCTGCACCTGGGCTGGAACCGGCTGGGCGACGAGGGGCTCGAGCACGTGGCGGCGCTGCTGCAGTGCGTGACGAGCCTCGGCACGCTGTCGCTGCCGGGCGTGCAGGCGGGGCCCGCGGGTGTGGCGCGCCTGTGCGAGGTGGCGCGGGAGCACCCCACGCTCGAGGTGAGTGAGGGTGCAGAGGAGTGCGCCAAGCCAAGCCCGAGCTCGCGACTCGCCTCACGGGCAAGCGAAGGCGTGCGCGCACTGCCCGTGGACGCAGAGGCTGGACCTGAGCAGCAACGCGCGCGGCATGGAGGCGGACGGCCTGGCGTCCGTGTGCGCGCTCGTGGGCCACTCCACCACGCTCCGGGTGAGCCATCCAGCTGGCGCGAGCTGGAGCCGTTCCCTGTGGCCGCCAACTGGGCAGGCTGCGCTCGATGGGCCATCACCAACGAGGGTGATCTTGGTGGCCTGCGCCCACGCAGGGCTTGGCGCTGGGCAAGTGCGCGCTCAAGCCGGCCGGGTGCGAGTCGCTCATCTCGCAGCTGGCCGTCACGACGGGCCTGCGCCGCCTCGACCTCAGCGGCACCTACCTCTCGCGCGGCACCGTCGGCGCGCTGTGCGGCGCGCTCGAGGCGCGGCACGCCGACTTTGTCGCGCAGCAGGAGCGCACGCTGGCGGCCACCACGCGCTCGCGCAGCCTGGCCGCCGGGCAGCAAGCGGCCAGCAGCAAGCGCCTGCAGGGCGCGCACAGCGCGGGCCGGTCCTTCTCGCGCTTCGGCGCCGGCGGAGGAGGCGCGGGAGGTTCGTCCTCGCGCCACCACGCACCCACCGAAGACCTCGACCACGACGCGGCGGACGACCACGACCCTCAAGGGCTGCGCGACGCCTCCACCTCCTCCGACGCAGCACTCCTCAGCGGCAGTGGCCACCCCCTGCGGCACAACAGCGAAGTCGACGGCAGCGGCGCCTCCTCCTCGCAGCACCTGGCGGGCAGCAGGGGCGGCGGCGGGAACCGGCGCCTGGGCGCCGCGCACCTGGCCAGCGGGAACCTGGCCTCGCTGCCGCGCCGGCTGCTGCGGCGCCTCAGCGGGCTCGTGCTCGCCGCCAGCGGCAGCGGCGAGCTAGGAGCTCCTCCCCTGGAGGGAGGCGCAGCGCCCTCGGTTGACAGCGAGCACAACCTGCTGCTCCAGGAGGGCGGCGAAGCGTCGCACGACGCCGCCCGGCCCGGCGCCTCATCCTCCACCATGACAGCCGCAGCAGCAGGCAGCAGAGGCGTGCTCAAGGAGTCCACCAGCCTGGTGGCCAGGCACGTGTCCAGCTCCTCCCCCTCCGCCACGTCAGCGCTGGCCCCGCGCAGCCCCGTCCGGTTCTCCCCCGCCCTGCAGCAGCAGGCGGCGCCCCCGCGGGGGGCCTCGGGCAGCGCGGCGGCCGGCACGCTCACGCGCCCGGGCTCCATGCTGGGCCCTCGCAACCCTAGCATGTCGGCCAGCAGCGGCCTGGCCGCCGGCAGCGGGCTGTCGTCGATGCTCTCCCGGCTGTCGCACACGCAGACCAACAAGGTGCAGCCTCTGGGTCCCTCCCACCCCTCCCAGACGCCGGATGGTGGTGGCGCAGACAGCAGCACCAACGACAACCCGCCAGGGTCGTCGGCGGGCCCTGTGGGGGAGGCAGCTGACGAAAAGCTGCCCGGCGGGGCGCGTGGCGGGCCGGGCGGCGTCGCGGCCGCCTGGGGCGAAGAGCCGCGCGCCGGGCCGGCGGCCTGGGGCGCGCAGGAGGCGGCGGCTGCGGGGGACGGCAGGGGCCGGACCAGCCTCAGCAGCCGCAAGCGGGCTGCCGCGCTGGCGGGTGGCGGCGCCGGCGGGGACGCCGGCTCGCCCCGGGAGCAGGCGGAGCTCATCAGGGCGGAGCGGCGCCCGCCGGACGAGGGCTTGCATGGGGCGGGCTCAGGGCATAAGGAGGAGGAGGAGAGGGAGGAGGACGAGTCGCACGACGTGGGCCTGGTGGACCGGGCGCACAGCCGCCGGCACGGGCTCCTGCCAGGCACGCCCTGCCCGCCCGTGGCCGAGGAAAAAGAGGAGGCAGGGTCCGCTGACCGGCCCAGTGCCAAGGGCGCCAAGGGCCTGCACGTCGCGTGGCAGTCGGGCCCGAGCACAAGCACTGCCGCCGCCACGCGCCCGCCGCTGCCGCCCGCTCCCTTGGCGCCGCCGGCGGAGCGCAAGCTGCAGGCCGGGGCGGCGGGGGCCGGCAGCAGCCTCCGCGCGCGTGACGGGCGGCCCAGCATGGACGCTATGGCGGGGGGGCCTGGCGGCGGGGCCGATGGAGCGGACCGCACCACTGGAGCCCAGGTGCGCTCCTTTTAGGCAAAGTGTTCATGTGAGTGGGATTCGCATCTGTTTGGACACCTTGCGGCGGGGCTGGAGCCCCGCTACCGGGCGTATAAAGCGCCTCGCAGCGCAAAGGCACGCGAGCCAAGTGTGCGTCCCCTTGGCTTGGCTTGGCGAGCCTGACTTTTGGAGAACGTGCGCGCCTGCGTGCTGCATGCGCTCTGCAGGCCCCGCCCTTGGCCCTCGCCGGTTCGGTGGAGGGCCGTGCCTCCTCCTCCTCTGCGCAGGGCTCGGGCGCGGCGGGCGCCTGGGCGGGCGGCGGCGTGGGCGCCGGCAGCCTGGGGCGCGCGTCCGACCACCACCAGCACCAGGACGGGCGCTCCTCGCTCAGCACGGCGCAGCGCCTGCGCTCCTTCTTCGCGTTCTCCATGATGGGGTCGAGGGCGGGCGGTGGCGGCGGGACGGGCAGCAGCGGGGCGCTGGGGCGGGGCTCGGGCAGCCGTCACGCCGGTGCGTGTTAGCGTGCAGGGGAAGAAGGTGGTAGGGCGGGAGGGAGGGAGGGGAGCAAAGTTGGGGAAGAGCAGGCGGCCGGTGGCTCCGCAGGGGTGTGAGGGGAGCGCAAGTGAGGCCGCGCTTTGTTTGCGTGCCAATTTGTCGTGTGCGCGGGCGCCTGGTGCGCGGCTGCAGGCGGCGACCCCGGCCCGCCGCCGCCCATGGACATGGTCTCTCGCGTCAACTCGGTGGCGCGCTCGGCGCTGAGCGGCCTGTGGCCGGGCATGGCGCGCCTGCACCCGTCGCAGGCGCACGGCAGCGGCAGCACCGTGCTCGGAGGTGCGGAGGCGCCTCCAGTGCTCGTGGGGGTGGCGACCCCGGCGCGCCATGGACGATGGAAACCTCTTGAACCTTTCCTTTCCCTTTCCCAATCCCATCCCGTTCCTTTCCAGGCCTGAGCGACAGGCACCAGGGCCTGCACCTGCTGGAGAACGAGAGCCTGGCGCCCATCCTGGACGTGCACGTCGAGATGCCCTACCTCCAGGTCTGTTCGTCATCCCGCGAGGGATGTGGGCGGGGCACCGTGCTGGAACCAGGGAGCCCCAGGGTCAGCTCAGGGACGGACGTCGCGCGGGGAGTCTGCAGCTTTGCTGAGCTTTACGCCTGATGGCCAGCAGGTCTCTGGCTGAGCAGATGGAGTGCGTCAAACGCGCGCGTGTGCACGTAGCAGATGCGGGCGTGGCGTGACTGGCGTGTGCACGCGGGGGGGGGGTGCGTGTGGCTGCTGCGGCCGCAGGAGCTGGCGCTGAGGAACTCTTGATGTGAGGACAGTGCATGAGTGCTTGTATGTGTGCCACTGCTGCTGCGGCCGCAGGAGCTGGCGCTGCGGGACTGCGGCGTCCCGCACAGCGACCTGGGCCGGCTCTGCGCCATTCTGGCAGAGGTGCACGGTCGCCCACAGTGCCCCAACCCTCGCGCCTGGCTCTCAGGACGGCTGCTTGGCAGAACGCGATTTGTAGGCCCTGCCGCAGCCCCCGGCGTGCGCCTGTCTTGCGCCTTGCGCGCACGCGCGGGGGTGTTTGCGGGTGTTTGCTCCAGGGGATGCAGGGCAGATGCCTTGCAGCGGCCAGGGGCAAGCATGCGTTGCCCCTGCCTTGCCATCCCTGCAGAGCCCTGGGCTGGTGCACCTGGACCTGTCTGGGAACCCGCTGGGCAACCGGGGGCTGGAGCACCTGGCAGACGTGCGTCTTTCCTTGCACGCGCACCACCGTGCTTTCTGTTGCAGGAAATGGGGGGCAGGTCACGCCTACCCCTGCCTACTCATGCCGAGCAGCCCAGAAGGGGCAGAACGGGGTTGGGGTGGAAAGGGATCACCGTGAGTATGGTGGTGGTGTGTGTTGCGTGCGTGCGCTTGCATACAGGTGCTTCGCGCGCAGCGTGCCACGCTGCTCAACCTGTCGCTGTGCCGCTGCCAGCTGGGGCCCGCCAGCATGGCGGCCAACGGCGCGGCGCACGCGCTGGGGCTGCTGGTCGAGGTGGACCTGAGCGACAACCCCCTGGGGGACTCGGCCGTGGGCAGGCTGGCGGCGGCCGTGCTGGAGGCACCCACCGCGCCCACCCTGCAGGTGTGTGTGGGGGGGGATTTGCATCTGTTTGGACACCTCGACGGGGTCGGGGACCACCTGCCGGGCGCATCAAATGTCCAAAAGCCAGCGAGCGTGAGGTGGCAATGTGTGGCGCCTTTGAGTTCGCCCCTGGGTAGTCCAGCGCTCAGTCTCCTCTGTGCCTCGCTGTGTGGCCCCCGTGCCTCGCTGTGTGGCCCCTGTGCCTCGCTGTGTGGCCCCTGTGCCTCGCTGTGTGGCCAATGGGATCGGGGAGGTGATGGCTGTCCATTCGCTGCGTGTGCCGCGGTTTTCTCCCTGCTTCAGGTGCTGCGGCTGCGGCGCGTGGGCATGGGCGCGGCGGGCATGAGCGCCGTGCTGGCGGGGCTGGCCATCAACAGCTCGCTGAGGGAGCTCGACTGCAGCCACAACCAAGTGGGCATGGTCGGCTTGCAGGCCTGGGCGCACTTTTGCACCGCCAACAAGGTGAGCCGTGCACATGGGCAGGCGGGCGGGCGTGGAGAACCCTCTGGGAGGCGGACCCCCTTTGGGCCCTTTTGGCCCTTTGCAGGATCCTTGGCGGCCTCCTTTGCAGCGCTGTGGGCAGCTGGAGAGCTGCGTGGCCGCAGCGGTCCGCAAGTTCATAAGGCACGTTTCCGCACCGCCCCCGCCTGTGCGCTCGGCTGCTGCGCGCAGACGCTGCGGCTGCTGGACCTGAGGCACAACGCGCTGGGGCCCGGCTGGTGCCGGGACATGATGATTGCCGCCGCCAGCACCACCACCACGCACACCATCCTGCTGTAGCCGTGCGCGTGCGCGTGCCCCAAAGAGTCGGATGCATCTGCTCTGGAACCCCGAGGTGGTGCAACTGCAAAATGGAGCATCTCTACCTGATGGCTAACAACTAAAGCGCGGACAGGGCGCCAACCCTAACCTACCCTGCGCCAGCCGCAACGGTTGCCCTGGGCGCGTCGTTGGCCTCCCTTGCCTCCCCATCTCGCCCCGTCCCCCCCGCCGTGAAGCTGCGCCCCGCAGAGGCCAGCTTGGCGCCCCGCTGCAGCGCCAGCACGGCGCGCGCGGCCGTCACGGCGGCCTTGGGCCGCTGCTGCTGCGCGCCGCTGCCGCCCCCGCCCGCCTCACGGCCCAGCGCCGCCACGCCCGACGCCTGCGCCGGCACCTGCGGTCGGGTGTGACGATTGCAGAGCTGGCCTGAGCTGGTGCCTAAACAGGAAGGCTCGCTGCTGGTCCTTGCTGCTCGGCATGGGCAGCAGCCTACTCCGTTGATGCAAGGCGCACACAAGCACACAAGCGCACCTGCGTGGGGTGCGGCGCGTCGCGGCGCCACTCGGGCGGCCGCCGCCGCGGCTCGCAGGGCGGGCACGCGCCCGGCCACAGGTCCGTGTGCACATCCCGCTCCTCCTGGCTCAGGTGCGCCAGGTCCGTGCGGAACCCTGAGCGCGCGTGGTGACAACGCGGCACTGTGCACTCGAGACGCAACGGACAGAAGCAGGCCCAGCGGCTGCCTAGACAAACCAGCTGGCGACCCAAACAAGGCTCTGGGCTCACGCGCGTTGGGGTGTCTGCGCTGAAGCAGAGCCGCAGCCGTGTGTGGAGGAGCCCTCCACACCAGCCCTTCCCAAGAGCGCACGACGCGTGGCGGGCACGCGCACCTGGGAAGCAGACGTTGGTGTCGGTGCGGAAGTAGGGGCGCGTGCGCAGCCACTCGAGCTGGGGCTGAGTCAGCGACCCCACCAGCGGCGTCAGCCTGCGGAGCAGAGATGCACCCGGCAAGACAGGTGGCTAGGGCATCACACAGTGGTACCAGAGGGATTCGTGATGCCCTAGTCTTCCACAACCACGCCGTCCACCGGCGTCCTCTTTCTTTCCTTCTTTCACCGGGGGATTGGCTCAGGGCGGTCGGTTTGCATGCGCCTATCGAGGTGTCAGGGGGGCCGCAGCCAGGCCCCCCTGACGCATGCCTTGCCCACGCGCACCTGTCGTCCCTCAGCACCAGCCGCCGGGGCTCCCCCTCGTCGTATGCTGGCCCCACGTCCCACGGCACAGCAGGGTCCAGCACGTCAATCAGCTTGCAGATGAGCACCTGCAGTGATGTTTGCACGGCGAGCAGCAGGGGAGGGAGCAGGGCGGCGGGGTTGCCATGCCTTCACCCCAGAGCGCAGGTGCTGGCCCCAGGGCAAATCTGCGCGCCTCATCTTCCTCTCTCCTTTGCGCCCTGCCGCGGCCGTGGGCGTGATGCAAGCAGCACCCAAGTGGGTGGAGCACCAAAGTGCTTCACCACCCGCGTCAGACTCGCCTGCAGCAGCGCCAGGCGCTTTGTGGGCGCGCTGTCGGGCGGCCGCATGGCCAGCGCCGACACCTCGTCCAGCAGAGGGCTGCACACCACCTGCACAACACAGAAAGACAAGGGAAGAGAGAATTGTCCAGCAGAGGGCTGCACACCACCTGCACAACACAGGGTTAGGGTTAGGGTTAGGGTTAGGATAGGGTGAAGGATAGGGTGAAGGATAGGGGCTCTGTCAGCGCTGTGCAAGCCCCGGCCTGGCGGTGCGTGCGCTCACACACCACCCGCGCACTTCGTTTGCCAGTGCGGACCCCTCCCTGGCCCTCAGCGGCTAGACGCTTGATTGGATACGCGGGCGACCTCGGCGGGCTGCAGCACAGTGGGCCCCACCGTCGTGACGACCTGCAGCTTAACGCGTTGTCAGAGGACTGCATCCAATTGTACTTTCTCCCTGGGGGCGCCTCACCTGCAGCTTGTTGTCAAAGGACTGCATCCAGTCGTACTGCAGCTGGTACGGCGCGTCCATATCAGGCGCCTCTGCCGACACGATGCGCAGGAACTCGTCGATGCCCAGCGGCACGCGGAACGCCAGCTGGGTCGCCTCGTCCGTCTTGTACACCAGCATCACGCTGCCAATGGCCTGCATCTCGGCTGCGAGCAAGGGGATGCGGCAGGGGCAGGCACGTGCACGAGTGAGTGCATGCGGCAGGGTGAAGCCCGGCGTTTCAGCAGGGGCAGAGGTGGGTGGTGGGTATGGGGGAGGTTTCGGGGCCCCTTGGGGCGCGTCGGCTGCGCACGCACTGTGGTTGAGGCGGAGGATGTGCGCGTGCGAGTCGTACTCTTCCGGCCGCTGGTCCTCCTCCATGCGCTCCCCTGGGCAAGGCGCAGCGTGTGCAGGAGGAGAGCGCGAGCAAGAGACTGGGTGAGGCGCTGCTCCTCCTCCTCCGCGGGGAGCTGGTGTGCTGGTAGGGTTGGCGGCCCCTGAAGGGACAGAGCGGGCGCACCTGAGAGCGCACTGTGCGCGGCGACGACCCGCTTGATGTCCTCCACCACGGCCAGCACGTCCCTGCGGCGCGGTCATGACCAGGGCAGGGCGCCTTCTCGCGCATCCCGGGTCACTCGCTGTCCTGCCCCTGGCCTGCGACCCGTGCTGGCGGCGCCTGCGTCCCTCCTCCTCCAGGTGAGCGCTGCCCTGGACCTCGCCACACCATCCGTGCTTGCTGCCGGCGCTCAGTTTGCGCTGCCGTTCCCACCCACTCCATGTACTCGGACCTCTGCATGAGACTCGCTGCCCTGCCCCTGGCGCGCCACCCTTGCCGCCGCTCCCACTCACTCCATGTACTCGGACACCTCGATGCTGTGCTGGTAGCTGCGGAACACCTCGAGCCACGCGCACAGCTCGGCCATGCCGAACGCAAACAGGAAGCTGGGCCAGGCCACGCCGGCACTGGTGCGGCCCGTCTTTTGGTGCTCCTGGGTGGTCCGGTACAGGTGCGTGTCCCGCACCTGCACACAAGGGGGCAGAGGTGCAAGAGGTGGGAGCAGCAGCAGCAGCAGTCACGCACACACCTCGTGGCGTCATCCTGAGCCATCCTGCAAGGTAGTTACCGCCGGCGTGGCGCGGCGCGCCACCGTGCATTCACCGCCCTGCGTTGCACTGGCCCGCATCGCCCTCCGCACGAGTCCCACCGCATCTGCTCCCCTGGCGGGCTGCAAAGGGCGCGGGCTGGGCGTGTAGCAAGTGAGCGGGCGGGTGGGCGCACCCACCTGCATGTACAGCGCGGCCTGGAAGTCGGCCAGCGACGCCAGCATGGGCTTGCCGTAGATGGCCAGCAGCTCGTTCACCGTCGCGATGGACATGAGCGTGCGGCTGTTGCCCGACGTCGCCTGCGCCAGCACGACAGATAGTGCGTTGCTGCTGGTGCTACGGGGCCCCCAGCAGGCGTTGGGTGAATCAGCGCGCAGGCTGGCCGCGCCGCCGCGGCGTGCCAGACGCCTTGGCTTGCCCTCCTCTCTCCACATGCGTGCCTCCCAGTGCTCCTCGCCACGCAGAGGCTGCCTTGCCTTCATGACGGCCATCTTGGTGTTGATGTCGGCGAGCCGCGCGGCCGCCTGCGAGTCGCCCAGGTAGCTCCGGATGAAGAAGAGGATGGACAGGCCGATGACCACCAGCGCCGAGATGCACGCCGCGAACGTGGGCGTGTTGAGGCCCACCTCCCCCACGTCCAGCGCCGCCGCGCCCGCGTCCGCCATGCTGACCTGTGGCCGGTGCTTGGAGACACGGCTGCTGGGACGGAGATCGACTACCACTGAAGCTGCGCATGCTCCTGCATCCTCTTCCCGCGCCTTCCTTTCAGTTCCTGTCCCGCGCGCATGGCCGCGACATGGCCGTACATCCGGGCGTGCGGCGAGGGCTCAGCGAGAGAGGCTGCTGCGCGGCCCGCGACAGCGAGAGTGGTCGGTACCACGCGCGTGCGTGAAGGTCTTGATCAGCAATGGCGCCGGAGCGGTGTCGACCTCCGCTAGCGCAGCAGCAGCAGCACCCGCACTCGAGACGAGCAGTAGTATACACGCACGCCTCTACGTAGCTGTCCAAGCCTTGAAGCACTCCCCCTCGGGCGCGGCACCCCAAGCTCGTGACCATGTCCGAGTCCTCGGGCACCAACACGCAGACCGCGTTCGCGGTGATTGCGGGCACGGCCGCCATCATCGTGGGCTTCATCGTGGTGCTCTTCTACTACATGCGCGACAAGGGCATGGCGCGTGAGATCATCGAGATGCAGCGGCGCTTTGACGCGTTCAAGGTGAGGCTTGACCACGGCGCTTCAGGCAAGACACGCGTGGACAACCAGGACAGTGGCTGCACGCAGTGTGTGTGCGCGCTTTGCGCCTTGCGGAGCCCCGAGGACCGTGGGGCGCGCACCGGTAGACGTGTGCTGGCATGATGCATCCCTGTGTCCCACTCCCGCCCTTTGCAGGCCGAGCTGCAGCAGGAGCAGCAGAAGAAGCTGTTCAAGTACAGCAAGGGCACGCAGGAGTTCCTCAAGCAGTACAAGAAGCCCATCCTGCAGTCGGCGTTTGACCTGCAGTCCCGCCTCACCAACCAGGTCCGCAGCGCACCGTGTGGTTGTGTGTGTGGGGAGGTCCCTGGCCACAAGGAGGTGTGCTGACCACAAGGGGGTGCTTTTCGCAGCTGCAGTCGCACAGCACAACACTCCCTCATGAAACGCCTTGACGCGCAGGACCGTGTGCGCATGGAATGCGACTTGCGGCATTGCCTGTTGCCAGAGATGCCTGTGCCAGATGCAAAGCTCACACGCGCCTGCGTGCGTGCGTGCCATGCGCCCCGCTGCTGCTGCTGCTGCTGCAGGTCAAGAACAGCTTCCTCTACTCGTTCCTCCAGGAGCGCGGCGGCGAGCGCGACCAAAACTACGCGCTCTACAACTTTTCCTTTGTGTTTGCCGAGGTAGGTAGGCCGCCACTTACCATTGGAGTTGTTCCGGTGCGGGCGGGGAGGCGTGCGGGTGCTGGCGCGCCTGTCCGCTGTGGGCCGCTCACGCTCACTTGCCGCTACCCACCGACGTGCCCACCGACCTGCAGTTCCTGGGCTGGCTCGAGGTGATCCGCCAGGAGCTGGTTTTCATCACGGGCGACGCCGACAGCGTGGCGCTGGCCAGCCTGATTGAGGGCATCAAGTTCCAGCTCACGGGCGAGACGCCCGTGCAGGGTGAGTTGGGTGCACTCGGGGGTGGGCTGTGCCGCAGCCAAAACGGGCGGGCTGGCGGGCTGCGCACGGACGGCCAGGGTGAGCAGCTGGCGCCACACTCGGCAACCTCAAGTGCGTGTCCTGCGTGCGTGCGCGTGTACGCGCAGGCACGGCGCCGAGGGGCCAGGAAGAGGACCCCGAGTTCGAGGTGCACAGCCGCATCTTCCAGCTCTACGCCGGTGAGCTACCACTAGCTCGATGGAGCCCAGCCCGTGGGCCAGGATGGCCAAAGAGGGAGGGCAGGGGCAGCGGTGCGAAGCATCATGCAGGCCAAACCAGAGGGCCCCTGCGCTGCGTGTGCTGGGGTAGGGCCGATGAGCGTCTCTGTGCTGCCTGACAGGTGTGGGTGCTGTGGGGCGCCCACTGCCGCCGCAGGTGAGCTGCGGTCGATTGGCAGCGTGATGATCCACACGGACGCCGACGGCCACAAGAGCATCATCAACGCCGACGAGTTCCAGCGCCTCATGACGGTGAGCAGGGATGAGGTGTGAGGGTGGAGGGTGGGGCGGCGAGTTCCAGCGCCTCATGACGGTGAGCAGGAAAAGGGAAGGTGGGGAGGCGGGAAGTTGTGCAGCTCCTTGCCTGTGCATCTGCATCAGGGCGGAACGGGCCACCCGCCCGCGGCGGCAGCCCAGGCCAATGAAGGGCAAGCGCCACCCACCCGAGCAAAGCGAGCCGCACCCGTGTCCCCGGCGCAGGTGCCGGCGCCGTCCAAGGCGGGCGGGTCCAGCAACGAGAAGGCGCGCATCGACTGGGCGCGGTCGCGCGAGCGCCTCTTCCAGGACATGATGCTCCCGCTGTTCGGGCACCTGCGGACCATGGCCACGCTGCCAAAGGGCGTGGCGCCCACGCGCCGCCTGGCCATCCTGCAGGTGAGGACGCGCACCAGCGCTGCGCTGCGCTCCCTCTTGCCCAGAAGAAGCCCGTGCCTGGCAGAAGCCTTGGTCAGACAAGGCAGAAACCAACAAGCCTATGAGCTGCGCTGTTGGGGCGGACGGCGGGCTCCGTTGGGGCGATCCTTGGGCTCTGAGCGACGATGCACACTGCCTCTGTCCACCACGCAGGTGCTGCTGGCCAAGCTGATTGACATCATCGACAGCGCCGTGCCGTGGGAGACGGGGCCCAAGTTTGACGCGGGCGAGGAGCCGCAGTACATCACCAGGGACTTCAGGTGCGTCGTCTGCTTGGAGGCACCTCCCAGGATGGCCTCCTCCTTCGGGGTTGGTGGGAAATTGGCTTTCCAGCCAGAGACGGGGTGTTGAGCTCTTTCCGTGCAGCCATCTCTGCCATCCCAGGCGCAAGGAGACGGGCGGGGCTCAGTCCCACGAGCGTGACGGCGTGTTTGCACGCTGCTTGCAGGCTGACGCCGCTGGTGGCGTACCTCAACAGCCACCAGCGCAAGTGGCTGGCCTCGCAGCCCTTCATGGAGCATGCCGACAAGGCCGTGGCCGACCCGCTCTGGCACGAGCACATGAAGGGGCAGGTGAGCGGTTTGGGGTGGCGGACCCGCTCTGGCACGAGCAGATGAAGGGGCAGGTGCGGCTCCAGCGCCTGGGGACACGCACGCGCCTTGCAGTAACGGAAATGGGCCACCGCACGCTTGACCCAGGCAGCACCAGTGATTGGCAACGGGCCAGAATTCTTCGTGTGTTGCTCACCCCACCCCTGTGGTGCCCAAAGGGCCCCTGCGCACCAGATGCGCTTTTGCGTGCACCCCCGGCAAACACCATCCACACACGCAGGAGGCGTACTGGAGCAAGCTGTGCTTTGCCGGCTTCCGCGAGGACATGGGCCAGCTGCCGCAGGACGTGCGCGACAAGAAGCCAGACATGTGGCCCGGCGCCTGCCCGCCCCGCCAGCTCCGCAAGCGCCCAGAGCAGTACATTGAGCGGGCCGGCGCGCGCCACGCGCCCCCTGACAAGCGCCGCGGTGGCGGCGGCGCAGCGGCGGGAGGAGGAGCGGGAGGCGGCGGGGCGGGGCCCGGAGGGGGAGCGGGAGGGGGCCAGGGGCCGCCTCCCGGGGGCGGAGGAGGAGGGTCGGGTGTGGTGGCCAAGTCGCCCGCCGCCGTGTCGGCCTCCGCCAGCGGCGCGCACTCTGCCGTGGTGGTGCGGCCAGGCGCGGCGGCGACGACCGCGGCCAGCCAAGCAGGCAGCAATGCGCAGCACGCCAGCGGCGGCATGAGCGCCGGCAGCCTGCGCCTGGCGGCGGCGGCGGCCGTGGCGACGGCGTCCTCCGCGGACCCCCACCACCCTGCTGCGGGTGGGGGCGGCGCGCTGTCGTCGTTGCCACCGCTGGGCCCGGCGGCGGGCGGGAGCGTGGCAGGGTATGACGCCAACGGCAACAACAACGGGCGCAAGATGACTGCGGCCGAGCACCTGATGCGCATCAACGCCAACTTTGCCGGGTCGGGCATCATCATCAAGCCCTTGCCGCTGCCACCCTCCTCTGGGGCCCCGGGGGGAGGCGGCATCGGCGCCGGCGGCACAGAGGGCGCTGCTGGCGGTGGGGGCGGGCAGCCCGACCCGC
>VFQP010001571.1_pt1 | contig 29873 bp, 25 predicted proteins | sample 3512351 | NCBI WGS metagenome assembly VFQP01 (sample SAMN10412372, study PRJNA504923) | tailings metagenome | isolation source: Relicate 1 Philex TSF1 revegetated site | place: Philippines: Tuba, Benguet | collected 2017-08-29
CGGTCCGACGACCCCCAACTCCCGACTTCATCCATATCGCAGCCGGTCAGGCTTAGCAGAAATGGCAATCCAAGGATGAGCAAACGGCGTGAGTACATTACGGCTCCTTCTCCTTTGCCACTACGCATGAGCGGGGGAAAAGTTCCATTCCGCTAGCCGGGAATTTGCTCGAAGATCCGGCGCAGCTTCGCCCCATGTGCGGGACAAGCCCTTTCCACCCAACAGATCCGGCCATGCAAATGGGCAAGAAAATCCGGATGATTCTCCCGGTTCTGAATTGCCCAGCCCTGCTTTATGCAATTGGTCAAGATTGCTTCGAGGCGTTTCCGGTCTTCGCGCGGGACGTGTGTGCCTGCATTCAGTACGATGCCAGCGGCTAACTGCCGTTGCCCGCGGCCGAGCATTTTTGTTTTTGCGCCGTTTAGCCGGAAACCCTCTTCTCTTACGATCAAGCCAAGTTCCCGTTTTACCCATGACACCTGCCGCGCAAAGTTCGGATTGCCGGAGAGCGCCAAATCGTCCGCATAACGAGTGTAAGTTCCTCCCACCGCCTTCGCTAAGCCACTCAGACGCGCATCCAGGCGATAGGCGCAATAGCTTGCCAATGCGGGTGAAGTGGGAGCGCCCTGTGGCAATCGCCTTTGCTGGTAAACATGATCGGCTTGCTTCGCTAGTTCCGAGGGGCACGAGGTCGTGCAAAGATTGGCAAGACACTGCGCAACCGCACTCTCATAGCCCATGCTTTGGAATGCAGCTTCCACTCGTGCGCGACGAATGCTGGGAAAGAAATCACGCAGGTCAAAGCGAAGCAACATCGCTGCTTGTTGGTGGGGTTCCGCAAAGCTCAATACACTGCGTCCTCGGACAAACCCGTGCGCGGCTGCGTGTGTCGGAATTTTCGCCAGGATTTCATCCAGCACCTTGCGCTGCATGGTGCGCAATCTTTCTTTGGGAGCCTCGATCAGACGATGCCTGCCTTCTCCTTTCGGAACAAGCCAGGCCCGATAGTGCCGCAAGCGTTCGAATTTCGATTTCGGATTCAGGCCGCGCTCGTCGGCGAACCAGGTGAGCTCCGATGCAGTCAGTCCCAGCCAATCGGCCAACTCCGATTCGCTTGCGATGCGCGGTAAGCCCCAACTTTCGGCTGCCACGGGAGCTCGGTCCAACTGGGCGCCATGCTTCCAAGTGGCGGCGCAAAGCTCCTCCAGATGCTCTGTCCAGGCTTGGTTTGCAGTCTCGTTTGCCGCGAGGAAATCCAACAACTCCTGCCGCTGCGGCCGCTCCGGGAATTTCTCCAATACACTCGCGACCAAATGCCGCGCCCACAACGAGTCCTGGCCGAACAAGTCCGCCAAACTCATGGTCATCGCATCGGCACCCTCATAGGACGAGAGCAAACTGTCCGCCAACGCCCAATGAAAATTTAGCCGCAAACCGTAGCGCATGGAAGTTCAGAAGGCGGCCGGCCCCAACGAGTCCCACCGTGGATGAGCAACTCTACGCCGAAGGCGTAGCCGCGCTCATGCGGCGAATCCAAGCGTAATGAAAATCCCTGGAGTAACCCCAGAGAGACCGGCCTAGCATCGCTGTATTGCCAGCCAAGCTTGAGGCCGCCCGCCTCGACGGCGAGGATAACAAATTTCGCAATCGCCATGACGTTTTTTGCGGAGACTTTTCCCTTAATGAGTCAGAGGAAGACATGAAAACGAAAGAACCTGTGCATCCCGTCTGGCAATTCCCTCCCCAGGGAACGGTTGCCTCCCACAAAGTCAAAACTGGCGACAACTGGTGGAAATTGGCATCCAAGTACGGTTTTACCGACCCCTGGTCCATCATTGAGTTCAACTATCAGACTCGAACGCCGGAGATCGTCAACTGGTACTTGGAACGTTTCGTCGGTTGCACGAAATCCAATGACGGCATCAACTATTCCTTCGATTCATCGGACTCACATGGGATAATCTACATCCCATCCAAGAATTGGAAGCCGGTGAAGCGCGAAGACTACACCGAGCCTCTTTCGGACGTCGTGATGGGCGCGGTAAATGGGTTCTACGACACGAAGCTGCCTTATGTCCGGTCAAGCAGTCTTGAGCACGCATTCGGGAAGATATTTGTTGTTGGCGATCCCAATCTCACGACCCAAGTGGAGTACAACTACAACAGCATCATCTTCCTTCGAGTTCCCAAGAACTCCAGTAGGCGACCGCCCTATGACCACATGATGTTGGTCAAGGAAGTGTGCCACTTCGCATACGGGAAACATGGTCTGAACATCCCGTTTTCTGCCCGCACGGAAGCGGTTTCGCTCCTTTGTGGCCGCGCATACTATCTCTCTCGTCCGGAATGGAAGAAACTGCCCTATTCGCCGACACAGTTGTTTCGATCAACACCCCAAAATGTCGCCAACGCCACGCTCGACAAATTCCTGAGCGATTACGCAAAAAATTCGAACACGGCGGACCTGGCTCCTATCGCCCGCATGGTCGAACGCGAACCGTACTTTATGCAGAGATTGCATGGCCACTGGCCCCGTGGCGCGGCCAAGGCGGCTTAACTTTCCCCGCCGCTCATCTGCCGGTGCAGCAGCGCCAATCCCAATCGCACTTCGCGGCTTACCGTTGACTTTGAAATCTCCATCACCTCGGCAATTTCATCCTCCGTAAGCCCACCGAAGTATTTCAACTCGATCACGCGTGCCTTGCGTGCATCGAACTTCGCCAACGCTTCCAAGGCGCTATCCACGGCTAACACCTCCACCGCATCGTCATTCGAAACGGCGGCGTTGTCTCCCAACGTGACCTTAAACGCCCCTCCACCGCGCTTCTGCGCGTTTTTCCCGCGCGCATGATTAACCAGAATCTGCCGCATGAGAGTCGCCGCCGTCGCCAAAAAATGCGCGCGATTCCGGTCGCCCATGTCCTTCTCGCACTCTGCGAGTCGCAGATAGACTTCATGCACCAACGCAGTCGGTTGCAGCGTATGCCCCGGTCTCTCCATGCGAAGCTGACTGGCGGCAATCCGCTTCAACTCCGCGTAGAGCAGATTCGACATTTTGTCGAGTTCCGGCTTTTCTTCCCGTTCGTCTTCTCTCATCTCGGCGCTACCGCTATCCTATTAAGAATCCCAAAGCCACTATCCGGATGAAGAAACTTCTAGCCCTCAACCGCGGCGAAATCGCCATTCGTATTTTCCGAGCAGCCAACGAGCTTGGTCTTCGTACCGTTGCAGTGTACTCGAAAGAGGATCGCCTCAGCTTACACCGCTTCAAGGCGGACGAAGCTTACCTGATCGGCGAGAACAAAGGCCCCATCGAGGCTTATCTCGACGCGGAAGGCATTGTGGCCTTGGCGGCGGCCAACGGCGTTGACGCCATTCACCCCGGCTACGGTTTCTTAAGCGAAAACCCCGCCTTGCCGCGCGCCTGCACAAAGCATGGCATCACATTCATTGGGCCCTCACCGGAAATTCTCGATTCGCTCGGCGACAAGACCGCGGCGCGCAAACTTGCCGAAAAGGCCGGTATTCGCGTCGTGCCGGGTACCCCTCAAGCGATCACCAAGCAATCGGAGATCGACAAGGCAGCTAAGGAAATCGGATTCCCGCTCATCATCAAGGCCGCCTTCGGTGGTGGCGGGCGCGGCATGCGTATCGTCAACGATGCCTCGGAATTCAAGACCAAGATCGAGGAAGCCCGGCGCGAAGCCGCCGCGGCCTTCGGCAACGACGCTGTCTTCATGGAGCGCTTCATCCGCGCGGCTAAGCACATCGAGATCCAAATTCTCGCTGACAAACATGGCAACGTGCTGCACCTCCATGAGCGCGATTGCTCCGTCCAGCGCCGCCATCAGAAGGTGGTGGAAGTCGCACCTGCGGTGAACCTCGACAACCGCATCCGCCGCGAACTCGCCGACGCGGCGGTCGCGCTAGCCCGCACCGCTGGCTATGAGAACGCCGGCACCGTTGAGTTTCTAGTCGACGTGGATCGTCAGGAGTGGTACTTCATCGAAGTCAATCCGCGCGTCCAAGTCGAACACACGGTCACCGAAATGGTGACGGGTATCGATATCGTTCGCACGCAGATTCAGATTGCACAAGGTCTCTCTCTGCATGGCCCGGATATCAATTTGCCGCCGCAAGAGCAAATCCCGCTCAACGGATTCGCCCTCCAATGCCGTGTCACCACGGAAGACCCGGCGCAAAACTTCATCCCCGATTACGGCCGCATCCAGACCTACCGCTCGCCGGCGGGCTTCGGGATTCGTCTTGATGGCGCTTCGGCCTATGGCGGCGCGGTGATCACGCCTTATTACGACAGTCTGCTGGTAAAGACGACATCCTGGGGCCGCGACTTCAATCAAGCTTGCCAACGCATGGACCGCGCCTTACGAGAGTTTCGTATCCGCGGCGTAAAGACGAATATCCCGTTCCTGGAGAATGTCGTCAACCACCCGCAATTCCAGGCAGGCAACATCACCACGCGTTTCCTGGAAGAGACCCCCGCGCTCTTCAAGTTCAAGGCGAAGCGCGACCGCGCCACCAAGCTCTTGAACTTCCTCGGCGAAACCATCGTCAACGGCAATCCCGAAGTCGCCGGCAAAGCGCGGCCCTTGTCTTTCCGTACGCCGCGCATCCCCGCTTTCAATACGGAGCCGCCACCTAAAGGCACGCGCCAACTGCTCGACGAACTCGGCGCCGAGAAATTCGCCGAATGGACTCTCAATCAAAAGCGCCTGCTCTTAACGGACACCACTTTCCGCGACGCACACCAATCGCTCATGGCCACGCGCATGCGCACCTACGACATGATGGCTATCGCGAACTTCGTCGCCCACAATCTCAGCGGACTGTATTCGCTGGAGATGTGGGGCGGCGCCACCTTCGACGTCTCGATGCGCTTCTTGCTTGAAGACCCCTGGCAGCGTCTCCGCCGCCTGCGCGAAGCCATTCCGAACATCTGCTTCCAGATGCTCTTCCGCGCCTCTAACGCGGTTGGCTACACTGCCTATCCCGATAACGCCGTCCGCGAGTTCATCAAGGAAGCTGCCGCGCAAGGCATCGACATCTTCCGAATTTTCGATTCGCTGAACTGGCTGCCAAATATGAAGGTGGCCATCGAAGCGACGCGCAAGTCCGGCCGCATCGCCGAAGCCGCCGTTTGCTACACCGGCGACATCCTGGATCCCGCGCGTGCGAAGTACTCGCTTGATTACTACGTCCGCATGGCGAAGGAACTCGAGAAAATGGGCGCGCATGTGCTCGCCATTAAAGACATGGCCGGTTTGGCCAAGCCCTATGCCATTGAGATTCTTGTAAAGGCATTGAAGGACGAGGTCGGCATCCCGATCCATTTCCACACGCACGATTCGAGCGGCCTCAATGCGGCTTCCATCCTGAAAGCCTCCGACGCGAAAGTCGATGTCGCCGACGCGGCGGTCGCCTCTATGTCGGGCTCCACATCGCAGCCGAATCTGAATAGTGTTGTCGCCGCGCTGGCGCACACCAAACGCGACACCGGCATCTCCGGCGACGCCCTTCTCGCCTATAGCGAATATTGGGAAGCGGTCCGCCACAATTATTCGGCCTTTGATACGAGCCCGCGTCACGGGCTTGCCGATCTCTATATCCACGAAATGCCCGGCGGCCAATACACGAATCTGCGTGAGCAGGCCGAGCAAATGGGCCTCGGGTCTCGCTGGCCGGAAGTCGCCCGCATGTATGCCGACGTGAACCAAGCCTTCGGCGACATCGTTAAGGTGACGCCATCCAGCAAAGTGGTTGGGGACCTCGCGCTCTATCTGATTAGCCGTGGGATGTCGATCGGTGAATTCCTATCGCTGCCGGCGGACCACAGCTTGACCCTGCCGAATTCTGTCATCGATATGTTCGAAGGCTCGCTGGGCGAACCGGAGGGCGGTTGGCCCAAAAAAGTCTCAAGCATTATCCTCCAAGGCCGCAAGGCCGCCAAGGGACGCCCCGGCGCGAAACTCGCGCCCATCCATCTGGAAGAAACCGCGGCCACCATCGAAAAGAAGATCGGTCACAAACCTACTTCCAGCGACTTGATGAGCTACATCATGTACCCGGATGTCTTCACGAAGTTCGCTAAGTCCCGCAATACTTACGGCGATGTCGAAGTACTTCCCTCCACAGCCTTCTTCTATGGCATGAGCCGAGGGGAAGAACTTACCTTCGACATCGAGCCCGGCAAGACGCTGATCCTGAAGTTCCTGACTACTTCTGAGCCGCACCCCGACGGCACGCGCACTGTCTTCTTCGAATTGAACGGCCAGCCGAGAGAAGTGCAGATCCGCGACAAGAGCCTAAAGGCCGCCACGGCCGAACGCGCCAAGGCCGACACCTCGAATCCGGGCCACATCGCCGCGCCCATTCCCGGCGCAATCACGGCCATCCACACCCAGGCCGGCGCCATCGTCAAGAAAGGCGACCGCCTTATCGTCATGGAAGCCATGAAGATGCAAACCACAGTCTCCGCTCCGCAAGACGGCAAGGTGAAAGAGATTCTCGTCCGAACGGGCGAAACCGTCGAGCCCAAGGACTTGTTGCTCGTCCTCGAATAGCTTTTCCGCATAGCTCTTTTTCGATAGACTGAGCGCGATCCTTATGCAACGCCGAAGCCTATTGAAAGCCGCCGCCGGTGGCCTGACGATTTTAAAATCTGGCACACTCCGTGGCCAGAACGCCCCTTCCAATAAGTTGAACGTGGCTCTCGTGGGAGTTTGGGGCCGCGGCACCGCCCACTACAATTCGCTCATTCAGGAAAATGTGGTTGCGCTCTGCGACGTCAATGAAAAGCGCTACACCGAAGCCCAAGCCATCTGGCCGAAGGCGAAGACCTATTGGGACTGGCGCCGCATGATGGACCAGAAGGACATCGAAGCCGTCGTGATCTGTACCGCCGATCACCACCACGCGTTCATCGCCAACTGGGCGATCAATCGAGGCATGCATGTCTTTTGTGAAAAGCCGCTCGGCATCTCCGTCGAGGAGACCCGCGTCGTTCGCGCGAACTATCTGAAGAACCGCGGCAAGATCGCCACCCAGCACGGCACCCAGCGCCACGCCTATCCAAATTTTGCCCGCTTGCGGGAGATGATCCTGGACGGCGCAATTGGCGATCTGAAAACGGTCCACGCTTGGGACGCCCGGGAACTGCCGCGTCCTGGCTATCCGGCCGAGCAAGGCGCGGTTCCCCAAGTACTGCACTTCGACCAATGGCTCGGCCCCTCGCCAATTCACCCCTATAGCCCGCAATACTTCGGCGGCTCCAACGGTCTGAACTGCCTTTTCTGGAACATGTATCGTGATTTTGGCGTTGGCCAAATCGGCGATATGGGCGCACACACCATGGATCTGGCCTGGACGGCGATCGACGCCGGCGCACCCACGGCTGTCGAGGTCGATCAGAACCTTACCGACAAGTTCAACCCAGACATCTGTCCCGTAAAGCTGAAAGCTACCTTCGATCACCCCGCCAACACTTGGCGCGGCCCGATCCAAGTTGTTTGGTACCAGGGAGGCTTGAAGCCCAATGCGCCAAAGAGCTACATCGACCTCAGCAAGGTGGGCAACGGGGCGATTTTTGAGGGCACGAAAGGCTCGATCTTTGCCGACTTCACCACCCGAGTGTTGATCCCTAATAACGACGATGGCGACCTGACTTATTATTCCCGCCGCAAGCGAGACGAACTATTGCCGCTCGTCAATGGCACCGGAACGCGTACCCAGACGATGGTGCCCCGCCCGGCGCAACGTCCTCCCGCCGCGCTTCCCAAAGGCTTCACCTCCATGCCCAGCGCCAACGCTGGCGCCAACGGCTTCGCAGATGTTCAGTTCACCGAAGACGGCCTCCCCGCCGCGCTCGGTTTGCCGAATCCCAATATAGACACCATTCTCGCAGCGATGAAAGAAGGCAGGGCTCTCAATGTCGATCCCTTCCAACTAGACTGGCTAAACGCCTGTAAGGGCCGCAATGACAAAGCCGTCCACGGCACCAGCACCAAGACGCACTGCGATTTCGATTATTCCGGAACAATGATTGAGCAGATGCTGCTGGGGCTCATCGCTCATCGCATGGGCAAGAAGCTCGAATACGACCCCGGTAGCGGCCGCATCACGAATTCACTTGAGGCGAACGACTATCTGAAGCGCAAGTACAGGTCGGGCTGGACTCTAAACGGCTAGTCCCGTCTAGTGGCCCTGTTGCAGGTTTGACGCAACCAAACTCAATTCTTCCAGCAACAAATCTGCCGAGGACGCCTGCTGTCGCAAGGCCAGCGCCTCGGCGCCGCGCAGTTTGTTCGGCAAAGCCGTCAAACGCAATAAACTCATTTGAAATTGCAAATGCTGCATCACCTCGTGTGCTTCTTCGTTCAAGCGCTGGGAGGCAAGGGGATTGGGATTGGATTCAATCATGGGACGCGTGTCGAGCCAAATTGCTCTGTAGTACTAATCGGCCAGCGAATCCAAATCGTTAGGGAAAATCGCTCCGGTACATCGCTTAGTCGGCTTCTAGGGATTTTCTAAGGCGATTCGTTTTCTAGTTTCCCGCCAGAGGACCCGATGAGGCTCAAAGAACTGGTTGGGCGGGACGTGGTGGCAGGCTTAATAGGCAGGCTGTCGGGAAGTTCCGTCAAGAAAGGTAACGCTAGTCTGATTTGGCTTCCGGACCTGTTTGGGGGCAGGAACAAACGGTGGGATTCCAACTGCGGGGATCAACCCTATATTCTCTGAGCCTCGGGTCATGTCTACGCTTGTTTTCAATGCAAGCGACGTGCCAAACCCAGGGCCCTCCAAATGCCTCGTTTCCGCCCAACACTGTTCCAAAGCAGAACGCCCCCGCACCGCGCTTTCCCGTTTCTGTACGATAACCCTTGATGCGCGCTTCATTTTGGGCCCTAGCCGCGCTTGCTCTCTCCCTGCAAGCGCAAAACGTTCTCTGGTATTCGGAACCAGCTACCGAATGGACCTCTGCTCTCCCTGTCGGCAATGGCCGACTCGGCGCGATGGTCTTCGGCGGTGTTGCCGAAGACCGCATCCAATTCAACGAACACACCATTTGGACCGGCGAGCCGCGCTCCTACGCCCGCCCCGGTGCCAATCGCCATCTCGCCCAGATACGCACTCTTCTCAGCGAAGGCAAACAGCGCGAGGCGGAAGAGTTGGCGATGCGCGAGTTCATGTCAGACCCGCTCCGCCAAAAGACATACCAGCCTTTCGGGGACATCCTGATCTCTTGCCCCTCTCTCGAGAATTCGCAAACCTACCGTCGCGCGCTCGACCTGGATTCTGCACTTGCCAAAACCAGCTTCACCGTTGACGGCTCTCAGATCACACGAACCGTTTACGCTTCTTACCCCCGCAACGTTTTGGTGGTAAACACCACTTCCTCCCAGCATCCTTTGGATTGCACCGTCCGGCTCACCACACCGCATTCACAAGCAATGATCGAATCCCAGCCCAACTCGCTCATACTGCACGGCGCGCCTCAAGACTCTGCTGTCCGTTTCGCCGCCCGATTAGAGGTCCATTCGCAAGGAGGGCGCGTCGAATTTCAAGACAATCTGCTTAGCATCCGAGGAGCTAGCGGCTTCACGCTCTACCTGACAGCCACTACGAACTTTCGATCCTTCAAGGAACTCGGTCCACTTCCCGAGCCCACCCGTATTGCCGATGCCGAGCCTAAGCTCCGCGCCGAACACATTGCGGACCACCGCGCACTCTTCTCCCGCGTTCAATTCAAACTAGGCGCGGATAAACACCTCCCCACTTCGGAACGCATCAGCCGTTTTGCTGCTGAAGCTGACCCGGCTTTGGTTGCCCTCCTCTTCCAGTACGGCCGCTACCTGCTTATCGCCTCCAGCCGCGGTGCCGGCCAACCGGCCAATTTGCAGGGTATTTGGAACGATCAATTGAAGCCCAGTTGGGACTCTAAGTACACCGTCAACATCAACACGGAAATGAACTACTGGCCCGCCAACACCAGCGCCCTGCCAGAAACGCTGGAGCCCCTCTGGCGCACCCTCGAAGAAATCGCCGAATCCGGAGCCATCACCGCGCGCGAGCATTACAACGCTCCAGGCTGGGTGCTCCATCACAATTTCGATCTGTGGCGGGGCACTGCCCCCATAAACCACGCAAATCACGGTATCTGGCCCACCGGCGGCGCCTGGCTGGCGCTCCACGCCTGGGATCACTATCTCTTCACTGCCGATCGGGCCTTTCTGGATCGCATGTATCCGCTACTGCGTGGCGCTGCAGAATTCTTTTCTCATGTCTTGGTTCCGAGCGGGCCATATCTGATCTCTTCCCCCAGCAACTCCCCTGAGCAGGGTGGTCTGGTTGCTGGCCCCACCATGGACCACCAAATCATCCGCGCTCTCTTCGCGGCTACCGAACAAGCCGCCAAAATTCTCAATCGCGACCAGGTCTTTCGCCAAAAACTTGCCACGCAACGCGCCAAAATCGCCCCGAACAAAGTCGGCCGCTGGGGCCAACTCCAAGAATGGCTGGAGGATAAAGACGACCCCAACAACAAACATAGGCATGTCTCCCATCTCTGGGGTCTACACCCGGGCAATGAGATTTCCCTGGAAGCCACCCCGGACCTCTTTCGCGCCGCCCGCCGTTCCCTCGAAGCCCGCGGCGATGAAGCCACTGGTTGGAGCATGGGTTGGAAGATCAATCTCTGGGCTCGCCTCCGCGACGGGGACCATGCCTACACGATTCTGAAAAACCTCATTCGTCCGGCCAGTCAGCGCAGCGCCGGCCTCTACCCGAATCTCTTCGACGCGCATCCCCCTTTCCAAATCGATGGCAACCTCGGCGCCAGCGCTGGCATTGCCGAAATGCTGCTCCAAAGTCAGGCACCGGGCGTGCTCCGCCTGCTCCCGGCCCTACCCAGCGCATGGCCGGATGGAGAAATTTCCGGGCTGCAAGCTCGCGGGGGCTTCACTGTTGGACTGGCTTGGAAGGCAGGGCAACTCACATCTCTCACCATTCGAGCGAGTCGCCCACAAACCGTGGAACTTCGCCTCGGTGCAACCAAACGCCTCCTCCGCGCCCGTGCCGGCCAGTTCCTCGAATTCGGTCCAGGGCTCCAGCCGCGCTAATGTACGCGTTAATGTAATTGCATATGCTCAAATTGCTCCTGACAATCGGCTTGGCTCTTGCCGTCACGTCCTGTACGCAGACGCCCAAGGAAGCGGCGAAGCAAGCCATTCAGGCAAAGCCCGTGGAAACTTACGACCTGAAGGGCGACGTCCTCGGCATGAACCCAGTGAACCAAACCGTCCTGCTTCGCCACGAGGAGATCAAGGGCTGGATGGAAGCGATGACTATGGAGTTTCCTGTCAAGGAGAAATCAGACTTCGAAAAGTTCAAGCCAAAACAGAAAATCACCGCCAAGGTGAACGTCCAGGGCGACGAGTTCTGGATCTCCAATATCACTTGGCTTCCGGAGTGAGATCGCCCTTGATTCTCCCCTAAGGGCCACCGATTACTAATCGGCCGCGAAGAGCAAGCTCGTCTGAACGACTTAGAACGTTGGATTGATGGCCTGGACAATCCAAGCTGGAGCGTACCCATGGAGATTCTCACCAAATCGATTGGCCACAAATGGTTTTTCGTCTTGCGGGGCAGAATCGGCACTTGCCAAAACGTCGAGCAGATCTTCGGAGAATTGTATGGGCGCCTCGGCCCGAAATCCGTCGGTGGCCTACCCGTCGCCTCTCCCCTGCGTTGCCGGGAACTTCCGGCGCAAGTGGCCGCTTGCTCTCTAAATTGCGCCCGCTATGCCAGTTTGGGAAGCGCACGCCAGCGGCCTACCGCTTGGATAAAGGAACGCAACTTGGCCATTGCCGGTCCCCCACGAAAAATCTATCTGCAAATGTCTTCGCCCGTTCGAAACGACGATGAATCGTACGTCACGGAACTGCAAATTCCCGTAAGGCCGGTCTAGTCATGGCACGAACAAAGTCCGCCTGGGAGAAAATGCGTTGCGGGAAGCAGCCGTGCGTGAAAACGAATCTGCCTGCTGCGATCGCGAAATGGATGCCGCCTGGGTTGCCGCGGGTGAAGTGGTCCATGCTAATCTCCAGCCCGGAAGAAGTGGAGCAATTCATCGCGGAAATCCCACTTGGCCACACCATCACTCTTACCCAACTTAGGCAGGAATTGGCACACCGGCATAACGCCGCCATTACTTGTCCCATGTCCACCGCGATCTTTGTGAACATCGTCGCCCGGGCCTATGCCGAGAGGGAGATGCAAGAAGACAAGCCTTCCATCGGCTGGTGGCGAGTGCTTAACTCCGCCGGTAAATTGAATCCCAAATTCCCAGGCGGCGTACAGGAACAGGCGCGCCGCTTGCAAGCCGAAGGAATTGTCCTGGACAGCTCTCGCTAGGGCGCCATGCGCTGCAAATCGCGCATATCGAAACTAATGCGCTTGTCGGAGATCAGTTGCTTGGCCGAGATGGCTTCCTTGGCCAGAGAACCGTCTTCGTTGTGCTCGTGAGTTTTGCCCAGGATGTGATAAAGCTCGTGCGCCAACACACGCCCAATGGCTCGTCCTAACAGCTTGTCGGCCTGCTTTCTTTGCTCTCCGAATAGAGCTTGCGCAACGGAACTCGCTAGGCGGTCGCATGCAACTTCCGCGAAAGGCAAGATCGCGCCATCGGTGGAATGGGTAAAAGCTAGGGGGCCGCGCTCGTCTATGAGATGTACCAATCGATCCACTCGGCAGTTGCCCTTCAACTTCACCAAAACTACGTCTTCAAAATTTTCGTTTGGTTTCGTCTCTGATCTCATCCGGATATCGAGTGACTTCCCCGCATCCTTCATGATGTCCTTCAGCTCCGCTTTCATCTCGGCAAGCGCTGCATCGTGCGCACGCCCCTCAATCGAGAGCAGGACAGTCAAATTCGTTTTCGGCTCCGCAAACGCGGAAGTTGCAAATAGGGTCGATAGTGCGATCAACAGAGAACGCATGGCAGACAAGGCCTCGCTACATTTATATACGCGTTGAAGGCTGCGTTGCTACAAAAAATTATCGACTAAAGTTGAAATTTTTATTAGACAGCTGCTAAGGAATGTGCTCGCTGTGTGTTTTGTTTGACTTATCCAGATGGCGGTAGAATTCCAAACTTGTTTGTGAATGTATTTTCACTAATAAAAATACCTGACCGGCGTGATAGGAAGAGTGCTCCGTGACATGAAAGATCACCTCCAGGACACTCAGGGTATAGCCCTGAGGTTGAATCGTCTCCCGCAGCCGGTCCGGGCCCAAGCTTGCGAGCAATGCCAATGCTTCATCCACAGTTTCAGCGAATTCCACCTCCACCTGCCGCCGTGATTTCGTTCCTTCCGGCCCCGCCTGAAACTCCCCATCCCGGTCCCGAGAATCTTTCGCCCCGCCCACTCCATGCAATATCCACTGCCTCACATTGCCCGCTAAGTGCAGCAACAACTGCGCAACCGAATTTGTCGCCGCGTTCGGGGTCTGCCAGAACACCTCGTCCGGTAAGGTCGCAACCGTCCCCAGGATTCGCTCCTTTTGCTGCTGGATCTTCGACTGCGCAAAGCGTAGGAAGAGCTCACCAACTGTAACGCCTTGCGCATTCATAGCGACAAGTTTCTCTGATAGCATGTACCCGTCACAAGGAGTTTCACCAGGAGTTTTATGAGTTCTCGTCGCATATTTCTAATGGGCGCCCTCGCCGCGCCTCTCGTCAAGGCCGCACGTCAGCCTGGAGAAAAAATCCGCGTCGCCGTTCTAGGCGTCAATGGCCGTGGCAAAGACCATATCCAGGGCTTCATGAAGCTGAAGGACGCAGAAGTCGTTTGCCTTTGCGACCCCGACGGCGACCTCGTCGCCAAACGCGCCGACGAGTTCCAATCCAAATACGGCAAGAAGGTCACCACGCAAAAGGATCTGCGCAAGGTGTTCGACGACCAGGGCGTCGACGCGGTCTCCATCGCCACCCCCAACCACTGGCACTCCTTGGCGGCCATCTGGGCCTGCCAGGCGGGCAAGGACGTCTACGTCGAAAAGCCAGGCAGCCACAACATCTATGAAGGCCGCAAGATGGTCGAAGCCGCCGCGAAGTACAAGCGCATCGTCCAGCACGGCGTCCAGCTTCGCTCGAGCGAAGCGATCCGCGAAGCCGTCGATCACCTCCGTAAGGGAGCCATCGGCAACGTCTACATGTCTCGCGGCCTCGTCTTCCGTTGGCGTCCCTCCATTGGCCATAAGTCGCCGGAGGCTGTGCCTGCCAACTTCGACTACAACCTCTGGGAAGGCCCCGCCGAGCATGTTCCCTTTAGCCGCCGCCATGTCCACTACAACTGGCACTGGCACTGGCACTGGGGCAATGGCGACGTAGGCAACCAGGGCATCCACGAAACCGATCTCTGCATGTGGGGCTTGGGCGTCGATACTTTCCCGGAAAAGATCACGTCCATGGGTGGCAAGTTCACCTGGGACGACGACAAGGAAACGCCGGAAGTCCAGACCTCGATCTACCATTATCCGTCGCAGAAAAAGATGATCCAGTTCGAAGTCCGCCACTGGATGACGAACGACGAAGGCGGCGCCTCCGTCGGCAATATCTTCTATGGCACGGAAGGCTACATGGTGGTCAAGGGTTATGACACCTACGAAACCTTCCTCGGCCAAAAGAAAGAAAAGGGCCCGGCGGGCAAGGCCGGTGGCGATCACTACGCCAACTTCATCAAGGCCGTCTACTCCAGGAAAACCGCCGACCAACACGGCCCCGTCGAAACCGCGCATCTCGCCAGCGGCCTCGCCCACTTGGGCAACATCGCTTTCCGCCTGGATCGCGTCCTGCAATTCGATCCCGCCAAGGAGAAGTTCGTCGGCGACGCCGAAGCCGACAAGATGCTCACACGCAAGTACCGCAAGGGCTTCGAAGTTCCCGCGAAGGTCTAAGTTCACCGAACCAACGAATTGCCCTCCCCTTACCATGGGGAGGGCTTTTTAATTTTCATGACTACTGCGATCACTCTCCTGCTTGCCGCCCAAACTGGCCTGTTTCAGTACGCTCAAGACATTGGTGCAACTCAAAGCGGTTCATCCCAATTCGATAAACAGTCGCTCCAGTACCGCCTCACCGGTAGCGGCGCCAACATCTGGGGCAGGGAAGATGCCTTCCATTTCCTCTGGCGCAAAGTCTCTGGCGATTCCCAACTCACCGCCAACCTGAGCTTCGAAGGCCCTGGCAAAAATTCCCACCGCAAAGTCGTTCTCATGCTGCGCCAATCGCTCGCGCCGGACTCTCCTCACATTAGCGCCACAGTTCATGGCGACGGCCTCACCGCATTGCAATACCGGCCACAACCATCCGACGCCACATCCGAAATCCGCGCGGAGATCAAGATGCCAGCCCGCCTGCGCATCGTAAAGCAGGGAAACAAAATCTCGATGCTAGCCGCCGCGCAAGCAGACTCTCCTCCTGCCTTAGTCGCTACTACGGACTTCAAACTGGAAGGCCTCTACTACCTCGGCATCGGCATCTGCTCGCATGACGAAGGTATCCTCGAGACCGCCACTTTCAGCAACGTCGCCGTCGAACACCCGCCCGCCCCGCCGCTCCGCAGCCACATCGAAATCTTTGACCTCAAGTCCCGTAAGTCCACGCGCATCCACACCGAGGAAGGACTCTTGGAAGCTCCCAACTGGTCTCGCGATGGCAAGTACCTCTTAGTCAACGCCCGCGGCCGCCTCTTCCGCATCAACCCCAACGGCGGCAAACTCCAGCCGCTCACCCTTCCAGAGACTTACCGGGCGAACAATGACCACGACCTCTCTCCCGACGGCAAACTCCTCGCCTTTAGCGCCGGCACTCCGGACCATCCGCGCTCGCGCGTTTTCGTGTCCACCGCCGCTGGCGACAATCCCAAGCTCATCACCGAAGAATCTCCCAGCTACTTCCACGGCTGGAGCCCCGACGGTAAATATCTCGCTTTCGTCGGCCAACGCAACTTCAACGGCGTCCGCGCTTACGAGCTCTACCGCGCCCCCGCCGCAGGCGGCCCAGAAGAACGCCTCACCACTGCGCAAGCCTACGACGACGGACCCGAATACTCTCCCGATGGCCAGTGGATCTATTTCAATTCCGATCGTTCCGGAGGCTGGGATATCTGGCGCATTCCCGCCTCCGGCGGCGGAGCGAACGACAAACTAGCCGAACGCACTACCAGCGATCCCGGCGAGGATTGGTTCCCCCACTTTTCCCGCGACGCGAAACAGATGATCTTTCTAACCTTTCCCGCCGGCACCATCGGCCACAATGGCCGTATGCCCGGCATGCAGATCCGCCGCTTGGTCAACGGCCAGCCCGAAGTCCTCTTCACGTTTACCGGAGGCCAAGGCTCCATCAACGTCAACTCCTGGTCCCCCAACGGCAAACGCTTTGCCTATGTGGTCTACGACTTAGCGAACTAATGTCACGGCTTCAAGCTGTCGGTTCGCGATCCAACATCAACCGCAACAAATCGTGCCGCGCAATCACGCCTACGGGCTTCCGTCCCTCTACTACGGGCAATCGGTGAAATCCGGATTTCAACATTGTCCGGATTACCGTCTCTAATTCCGCATCCGCTGGCACTGTGGCCACGTTTCGGCTCATCGATTCCTTTACCGGCTTGGTTCGCGCCAAGCGGTACATTTCTTCGACGCCCGCATCCGGCATCCATTCCCCAAACAACTGTGGAAACTTGTACAATGAAAACGGTACTCCCTTCGCCTTCGCCGCGAAGTCCGATTCCGTCACGATTCCCACCAAATCTCCCTTATCATCCACCACCGGCAGGCATCCGATCTTCTTCCCCAACATGGTCTTCGCCGCCTCCTCAAGAGTGCAGTCTTCCCCCACACTCAACACAGGCTTGCACATGACATCACGGGCTTTCATCGATCCAGTACCTCAGCATTAAGCTTATATAATTACCACCTAAGCAACCATGCCGAATTCTCGCTGGCACAGTCTCGCTCAGGAAGAGACTCTTCTCGAACTGCGTGCCTCCTCGGCTGGCCTGACCCAATGTGAAGCCGAACAAAGACTCGCGGAATTCGGGCCTAACGACCTTCCGGCGCCGAAACCGCCCACTTTCTTCGTCATCCTCCTACACCAGTTCAAAAGTCCACTCATCTACATCCTCCTCGGCGCGGCCGCTTTGGCGATGGCCTTGGGTGACCTTACCGACGCTGGCTTTATTCTTTTCGTCGTTTTCTTGAACGCGGCTCTCGGCTGTTATCAGGAATTGCGCGCCGAGCGCAGCGCCGCCGCTCTCCAAGGTCTCCTCCGCATCCGCGCCAAAGTAAAACGTGACGGTGTGGTCCACGAAGTCGACGCCGCGCAACTTGTTCCCGGAGATATCGTTCTTCTCGAGTCCGGCTGGCGGGTGCCTGCTGACCTCCGCCTCCTCCGCGCCCAAGGTCTCCTCGCCGACGAAGCCTTTCTCACCGGAGAGTCTTTGCCTGTTGAGAAGAATCTCGCGACTCTGCCTTCCGAAGCGCCTGTCAGCGACCGCAGAAACCTCTGCTTCGCCGGCTCCATTGTCACCTCCGGCCGCGCCGAAGGCGTTGTTGTCGACACGGGTTTGCGCACGGAAGTCGGCAAGATCGCTGCCGGACTCAGCCAAACCGCCACGGCCAAGCCTCCACTGCTCCTCCGCATGGAGCGTTTCGCGCATCAGATCAGTCTCGCGGTACTCGCTGCCTGTATTCTCCTTGGCGGCATCGGCCTGGCCCGCGGCATGGCTCTCACGGAGGTGTTCTTCCTTGCCGTCGCTCTTGCGGTGTCCGCGATTCCGGAAGGTCTTCCGGTCGCCATCACCGTTGCCCTATCCATCGCGACCGCTCGCATGGCCAAGCGCAATGTTGTCGTTCGCCGCCTCACCGCCGTCGAGGGCCTCGGCAGTTGCACCTTTATCGCCAGCGATAAAACCGGTACCCTCACTCTGAACCAACAACGCGTGGAATCCCACTGGCTCGCCAATCCTGAGTCCGATGCATTTACATTAGGTCGCGCCGCGCTGCTTGCCTCGGAATGCAATGCCTTTCAGGAATCCGGCGATTGGCGTTTCGAGGGCGATGCTGTCGACGTTGCCTGCTGGACCTGGGCTCTCGATCTAAGCCTCCCGCTCGAAGAGATCACGAATGCCAATCGCCTCGGGCTGATTCCATATGAATCCGAGCGGGCCTACTCCGCCGCCTTCACGCGCAACGCGTCCCACATTCACGTTGCCCTCAAGGGCGCTCCCGAAGTAGTCCTTCGCCTCTGCGCGCTTTCGCCTGAAGCCACCGCCATCGTCCAGTCCGAAATCGATGCTCGTACGGCCGCCGGGCAACGCGTGCTCGCTGTAGCCCAAGGAATCCTGGATCACGCCAACGAGCAACCGGATTGGGGCGAAGACCACCTGCCTCGTTTGGAATTCATCGGCCTCCTCGGTTTCATCGATCCGCCGCGGCTTGAAGCCGAAGAAGCCGTTCGCAAGTGCCGGGAAGCCGGCATCGAAGTCGCCATGATTACTGGCGATCACCCTCGCACCGCCGCCGCCATCGCGCGCGCCGTCGGCCTGGATGTCGATTCCGGCCCCGTTTTGACTGGCGTGGATCTCACCGCCCTGGGTCCACCCGATGACCCGCCCTTCGCCGAATCCGTCTCCCGTTCCCGAGTTTTCGCCCGTGTCAGCCCGCTCCAAAAACTCCAGATCGTCAATGCCCTCCGCAAACAGGGTCACTTCGTTGCCGTCACCGGCGATGGCGTAAATGACGCTCCCGCCCTCAAAGCCGCCCATATTGGCGTCGCCATGGGCTCCGGTACCGACGTCGCCAAGGAGACCGCCAGCCTCATCGTCACCGACGACAACTTCGCCTCCATTGAAGCCGGTGTCGAAGAAGGCCGCTTCGCCTACGACAACATCCGCAAGGTCTCTTACCTCCTCATCGCCACCGGCCTCGCCGAAGTCTTTCTCTTCGCGCTGGCGTTGCTTTCCGGCCTGCCCCTTCCGCTCCTTCCCGTTCAACTTCTCTGGCTCAATCTCGTCACCAACGGCATCCAGGACGTCGCGCTCGCCTTTGAGCAAGGCGAACCCCATAGTGCCCGGCGCCCTCCGCGCCGTCCCACCGAAGGCATCTTTAACCGCCTCATGATCGAGCAGGCAGTTCTCTCCGCCTCGGTCACCACGGTTCTCGCTTACATAAATTTCTACCTCCTCCTCAACTACATTGGCTTGCCCGTGGAAGAAGCCCGCTCCCGCCTGCTCCTCCTCATGGTCCTAATTGAAAACTTCCAGGTGCTCAACTGCCGCTCGGAGTATGTCAGCGTTTTCCGTATTCCGATCTCTCGCAATTGGACCCTTTTCTGGGGCGTCCTTGCGGCCCAAGGTCTGCACATCTTGGCTATGTTCTTTCCTCCCTTGCAACGGCTGCTACGCACCGGCCCCATCGGGCTGCATGAGTGGCTGATACCTTTTGCCATAGCCTCGCTCATCCTGCTGGTGATGGAAGTCTTCAAAGTTCTTAAGCACGGTCGCGCCGTAGCCTGGCCAGCCCCCAGCGAATCATGACGATCCTCTGTGCCAACGTCGGCTCGTCTTCTGCTCGCCTCGCCCTTTTTGAAGACGGTCGGGCGATTGCGCAACTTCACCTCGAATCTTCCCCACATGCCGGGCCCGCCATGGAACACTGGCTCGCGCCCCATCTGCCAAACATCGGCGCCGTCGCTCACCGCTTCGTCCATGGCGGTTCCCGCTTCACCGAACCCACCCTCCTCTCCCCCACCATTCGCGCGGAGCTCGACGCTCTCTCCGTCTTAGCTCCTCTTCACAATCCGGCCAGTCTCGCCCTCTTTGATCTGCTTTCCCGCCTTCTACCCGCGCATGTCCCCCATCTGGCCATCTTCGATACCGCTTTCCACCGCGACATGCCTCCCCGCGCTGCACTCTACGCGCTGCCTAACTCGCTCAGTGAAGGCCTCGGCATCCGGCGCTTTGGCTTCCACGGCATCGCTCACTCCGCCCTTTCCCAACGCATCCAACTTCTACGCCCTTCGCGCCGCCTCATTACACTCCACTTAGGCAGCGGCTGCTCGGCCTGCGCCATCCTCGATGGCGTTTCTATCGACACCTCCATGGGCTGGTCCCCTGCCGAAGGTCTAATGATGAGTACCCGCTCCGGCGACTTGGACCCAACCCTCCCCGCCTTTCTCGCCAACGCCCTCCAGCAAACGCCAGCCCAGGTCACACAGATCCTCACGCAAGAATCCGGCTGGGCCGGCGTCTCCGGTCTGGGGGCCGACATGCGCCTCCTCCTCTCCGCCGCCACTAGCGACCCCACTGGTCCCGCCGCTCTCGCAATAGACATCTTCTGCTATCGAGTACGCAAATCGATCGGCGCCTATGCCGCTGCCCTTGGCGGTCTCGATACCCTTGTCTTCAGTGGGGGCGTTGGTGAGAACGCCCCGTCCCTCCGCGAACGCATCTGCGCGGACTTTGCTTGGCTCGGACTTCGCCTCGATGCCTCGGCGAATGCGCATGTTTCCGGAGAATCCTGGATCCACGCACCCGATTCGGATGTCGCCATCGCCGTTATCCCCTCTGCCGAACTCCCGTCTCTGGCCCAAACCGCCGCTCAATTCTTTGCCACTATTTCCCCCAAGGAGAACTCATGAAAGACCTCTGGCTGCAAGGCTACGGCGCGATTCAGCACACCCCTGAAACCGTCGCTCGCATCGAAGAACTCGCCTCCTGGCTCACCCAGAACAATGTCACGGGCGACGGTCACGATTTCTACGCCGTCCTTTCTGCCTTGGATCGCCTCACAAACGCCGCCCTCTGGCTTGTCGTCCACGAAACCTACGCCCGCCGCGTCTACCTCGACGGCCGCGCCCTCGAGCCTGCCGATTTCAAACCCAAGCCTGAAGGCCACACCGGCGGTTCCCTCAACATGGTGCCCGCCTACGCCGGCTATCTTGCCGCCAATGTTCTCGCCGGCAAAACTCGCGCCTGGCTCATGGGCCAAGGCCACTGCGTCGCTGCCATAGATACGCTCAACCTTCTCGTTCACAACATGCACCCCGCGCACGCCGCGCGCTACTCCGTCACCGACGAAGGCCTTACCCGCTACGTGCAGGATTTCTACTCCTACCGCCTCGCCCCCGGCGGCGCGCCGGAATCCCCGCTCGGCAGCCACGTCGGCCCGGAGACTGCTGGCGGCATCTCCGAGGGCGGCTACCTCGGCTTTGCCGAACTTCAATACATCCACATGCCCCTGCCCGGTGAATCCCTTGTCGCCTTCCTTTCCGATGGCGCCTTCGAAGAACAACGCGGCTCCGATTGGGCCCCTCGCTGGTGGCGGGCCGAAGACTGCGGCGATGCCATGCCCATCATGATCAAGAACGGCCGCCGCATTGACCAGCGCACCACCATGTCCCAACAAGGCGACACCGCTTGGTTCTGCGAGCACTTGAAGCTGAACGGCTTCGCTCCCATCGTCTTCGATGGCCGCGATCCTGCCGCCTTCCTCTGGGCCATCTTCGAGATGGAGCGCGGTCTCCAACTTGCCCGCCAAGCTCTCGCCCAAGGCGCCACCCGCTACCCCATCAAGCTTCCCTACGGCGTCGCCGTCGCCCCCAAGGGCGCTGGCTTCCCCGGCGAAGGCACCAACCTCGCCCACAACCTCCCCCTCTTCCAAAACCCCGCCATCGACCCCGCCGCCCGCGCTCTCTTCAATGATGGCGCCGCGAAACTCTTCGTCCCTCTCCCCGAACTCAAGAACGCCATTACACTCTTCCAATCGCACTCTCGTGCCCAACGCCCTCTCGAGCGCGACAACCCTCTAGCCACGCGCAACATCCACACCTTCCACCAACCCGATGTCCCCCCGCACAACTTCGACGTCGCCCATCGCCACGACGAATCCGCCTGGACCCTCGCCAGCCCTATGGACGCCATCGACACCTACTTCGCCGCGGCCGTCCGCGCCAATCCCCACCTCCGTCCGCGCGTCGGCAACCCAGACGAAATGCGCTCCAACCGGCTCTGCTCCACTCTCGAAGCCCTCCACTTCCGGGTCACCGATCCCGAGCCCGGTATCCCCGAATCGATCGGAGGCCACGTCGTTACCGCGCTCAATGAAGAAGCTGTCGTCTGCGCCGCCCTCGCCAATAAAGGCGGCATCAATCTTGTCCACACCTACGAAGCCTTCGGCCCCAAGATGCACGGCGCCGTTCGTCAGGAAATCATCTTCGCCAAGAACCAGCACGACGCCGGCCGCCCCGCCGCTTGGCTCAGCCTCCCTGTCATCATGACCTCCCACACCTGGGAAAACGGGAAGAACGAACACTCCCACCAGGACCCAGTTTTCGCTGAAACCATGCTCGGTGAGCCCGCGCCTTTTTCGCGCGTCGTCTTCCCCGCGGATTACAACTCCGCCCTCGCCGTCATGCAAACCCTCTTCTCTACTCGTGGCCAAATCTGGACCATCGTCGCGCCTAAATCGCCCGTTCTGCCCCATCTCTTCAATCCGGCGGAAGCCCGTCTCCTCGCTCTCAAAGGCTTCGAGTATCTCCCCTGGGCCTCCGATCCCGAACCCACCCAACTCCACCTCTGCGCCGTTGGTGCATACCAACTCCTCGAAGTTCTCCGCGCCGCCCGCCGACTCTCTGCGCGAGGCGTCGCCACTACCGTGAGCTACTGCCTTGAACCTGCCGTGCTCCAACCCGCCCTTGCCACGCAATATAACTTCGCCCGCTTCGCCGCCACCATCTGCCTCACCCACACCCGCCCCGCTTCCCTCTGGGGGCTCTGGGGGCCTCTCGCTCTGCCCGGCAAAGTCGATGTCCTCGGCTATCGCAATGAAGGCGGCACCCTCAGCACGAACGGCATGCTCTTCCGCAATCAGTCCACTTGGGCGCACGTCGTTGCCCGCGCCGCCCAACTCTTAAACCTCTCTATCGAGGAACTCCTCAGCCCACAAGAACTCGCCGCCCTCAACGGAAGCATTTCTCCCCAAGGCGTCCTCTTCCCGCTGTAATGGTCTTATGACCCTTGCCCAAGAACTCGCCTGCCTCCTCGCCCGCGATCTCAACCGCCTCGCGCAAGAAATCGAATCCTGTCCCGAAGACCACCTCTTCACCACAAGGCCCGGCATTTCCAACTCCATCGGGAATCTCGCCCTCCACCTCGAAGGCAATCTCCGCGAATTCGTCGGTCGCCAATTTGGTAACGTCCCGTACACCCGCCAGCGCGACCGCGAATTTAGCGACTCCAGCATCCCGAAAGCCGAACTCATCATTCGCCTCAAGGATCTCCACCAAACCATAGTCCCCATCCTTTCCAACGCGAGCGATGAAAGCCTCGCCGCCTCCTCCGGCGAACAACGCTATGGCCTCGATCTCTCCTGGCGCGAATTCCTCATCCACCTCTTCGGCCATTTCAACTACCACCTCGGCCAGATCGATTATCTCCGCCGCGTCCTCACCTCCAGCGGGTCCCTTCTCCTAGCCGAACTAAAGCACCCGGCGCTATAGATTGGCATTGCTAGCACGATCACCCGCTGCCTTGCTATCCCGCGTCAGTTCTGCGTCTGCCAAGGCCGAATGGCTTGGGGCCAGAACTCCAACGTGCCGCTTATCGCCTATACCAAGCGTTGTCTCCCCAGAGCAAAAGGTGCTCCGCACCCACAAACTTTGCGCTCTGCTTAAGTTCGCCGATTTAGCTATAGGACTTTCCACGATCAATCCGTAACGATTTTGGGATAGACTCTTCTGCTGGCACGTCTTCGTAAAGTGGTGCACGTGGGACGGCCAACAGATTTCCACTCGTTGGAGTTAGATTGAATGTCCCTTGCGGCGAACATTTTCAGAGCCTGGCCACTTTTGTCGCTGGTGGCATGCGCCATGGCCCAACCCTTTATTCCACCGCGCTCCATTCTCAACGCCGCTAGTTTTATGCAGCCAAGCCTGCCTGGCGGAGCGCTGGCTCGCGGTTCGATGTTCTCGATTTTTGGCCGCAACTTGGGCCCGGCTGCTCCAGCTCAAGCGACGAGCTTTCCATTGCCGGCGACGCTCCAAAGCGTATCCATCCGCATCACTCAGGGCACTCAGTCCGTGGATGTCTATCCCATCTATGTCAGCGCCACCCAGATAAACGCCATCCTGCCCTCTAATGCGCCGCTTGGCGCAGCATCCTTACAGTTGACCTACAACGGCGCCAGAAGCAATCCCGCCCCGGTAAGAATTGCTCCCAGCGCCCCGGGCCTCTTCACCGCGACGGGATATGGAGCCGGTCCTGGCATTTTCCAGAACTACGTGAGTGCAGTCGAACAGCCCATCAATTCCGCTCTGAACCCAGCTAAACCCGGGCAAGTCGTCACACTTTGGGGAACCGGACTCGGACCAATCACTACTGCCGACAACGTTGCTCCCCCGATTGGAAATGTCGCTGCCCCAGTGCTGGTATATGTGGGAGGCAAGCAAGTGAATCGCGTCTTGTATTCTGGACGTGCTCCTTGCTGTTCGGCGGTAGATCAGATCGTTTTTGAAGTTCCCGTGGATGCTCCTGAAGGTTGCTTCGTTCCAGTTCAACTAAAGTCTGGCGAAGTGGTCAGCAATGCGGTGACCATAGCGGTGAAGAAAGACGGTGGCCCTTGTACGGATGGCGAGGGAGTCCTTTCGACCGCACTGGCCGCGGGCCAGAAGACTGGATTGGCGATCGCCGCAAGAGTAAGAATGCGAGCCGATACCAGCGTTCCTGTAAACCGGGATTTTACCGGCGACTTTGCATCCGTCTTTTTGAATCAGGCAGCCAACGCGCCATTCAACTATGACCCGATCCTCGCACTCCCGCCTGCCGGGGCATGCAGCACTTACACGGTGAGTGGCGATTTACTGGGTGGCGCAGGTTTGCAGCGTTTCCCGGGCCGCAGCCTCGCTGCTGGCGCCCTGACGATTGCCGGCATTCGTGGGCCTCTCACGCTCAGTGGCAACACATTGCTCGGCCTGTCCGGCGAACTGCCTGGGACTGTCAATCTTCCACTATTTCTCAACTCCGGTGTTACGACGATCCGCGCTGCGGGCGGGACTGAAGTGGGCGCCTTCTCGGTCTCCTTGGATGTACCGAACGGGGTCACTTGGATAAATCGCGATTCCCTCAATGTAATTGACAGGAACGCCCCGCTGACGTTCCGTTTTTCCGGTGCTTCCGGGAAAACTGTCTTCGTGGGAGGTGTGGGGGTGGACTTGCCCACGAATACCAGCGCCATGTTTCTTTGCAGCGTGCCCTCGGGAGAGGAGTCCTTTACGATCCCCACCATTCCGATGAGTAACCTTCCGTCCGGTCGCAGCAGAAATCTGCGCACTCCGGCCGCGCTCTTCGTTGGCGCGATTTCGGATCGCAAGCCAATTGCGGCCACAGGTTTGGACGCTAGCTTGGCGATTTCGCTCGACATTCAATCGAAGACGGTGATCTTCCGCTAGAAGGAAATTAGAATGCGCAAAGAACTGACAAGAAGAAAGATCCTGGCAGGAGCGGCTGCGGGTACAGGACTCCTCGCCACTGGTTGTGCGTCCATACCCACCGGATTGAATCCGATTCTGGCAACAAACGACATGTCCCTGCGATTGTTTGTGGGGCTTCATCGTCACACCTCTGCGCTCTCCATGCTTACAGGCGCACTTTTCACGGCCACGGCGCTCCTTGCCTCCAGTCATGCTTTTGGTGTACTCGCTCTCTTTCTGGTTAACAACCTGCTCAAGCTCAATGGGTCTGCCGCGTCGCCTGATACTGCGCGTGTGTTGATGACTCTGGACGATAACACCCTTGTGATGCTCAATCCCGAAACCGGCGCTGTTATGTCCAGAGTTACACTTGGCCAGCAACCTTGCCTTATTGCCGCATCGCCGAACGGCGATTATGTAGCGGTCACCAATGCGGTTTCCAACTCTGTTTCCATTGTTGCGACGCCGGAGCTTCGCGTCATAAAGACCATACAACTGGAGGCCGGAAGCGCTCCCTACGGTGTAGCCGTTGCCGAAGACGGAAACAAAGTCTACGTTGTCAATGAAGCGCGAAACTCCATCTCGATTCTGGATGTTGCTGCCGGTCGAGTCATGGGCAGCATCGCCGCGCCGGGCAACCCCTCCAAAATTGCCCTTTCACCAGACGGCGCCCTGCTTTGGGCCCCAGCCGCGAGTGGGACGATTCACGTCATCGACACCCTTACTGATTCCTCGAGCGCCTCCATTTCCGGCATTGCGAATCCCGTGGCCGTGGCCTTCAATCCTACAGGAACCAAGGCTTATGTCACTAGCGCACCTGCGGGAATTGCAGGCGCGGTTGTCGTGGTCGATACATCAAATTATTCAGTCCTTGGTCGCATTCCTGTAGGCGCAAATCCCTATTCGATTACCGTTAGCAATGGCGGCACGCGAGCTTTTGTGAGCAACTTCGATTCAAACTCCTTATCGGTCGTTGATACGGTGAATGATCAGGTTCTCACGACCATCCAAACAGGCACGGCACCCATCGAGGTAGCGGCGCTGGGTTAACTCTCGAGACCACTGCGCGATAGAATCCACCGCATGCGTTCTATCCTCGGCATTGTTCTCATGACAACAGGACTTTCGGCCCAAATCGACGGCCGCACCAACGGTCAACTCCTCCGTCGTCCCTACACCACCGTCGCCGACACTCCCGAAAAGGATCGTGAATACTTCGTCTATCTCCCCAAGGGCTACGAGCAGGAGCAAGGCAAACAGTGGCCCGTGCTGCTCTTCCTCCACGGCGGCGGCGAACGCGGCAACGGTAAATCCGACCTCGAAAAAGTCCTGATGCACGGCCCGCTCATGGAAGCCTGGAAGAAAGGCCGCGACCTTCCCTTCATCATCATCAGCCCGCAGCTTTACACTATGCCGCGGCCCGCGAACCCGAATCCCCCGCCACCCAAACCCGCGCCTCGCCCGCCGCAGCCCATCTCCCGCGCCGCCTCCGACATCAAGCCCACCTTCGCCAACGAAGGCCCTCCGCTCGGCTGGTGGACTGTCGAGAAAGACCTCCTCGCCATGGTCGACGCCACGCTGAAGGAATTCCGAGGCGACCCGGATCGCGTTTACATCACCGGCCTCAGTTACGGCGGCTATGGCACCTGGTACATGGCTGGTTCCAACGTCAATCGATGGGCCGCCGCCGCTCCCGTCTGCGGCGCCGCCGACCCCAAAGTGATCCCCGCCATCGCTGCCGCTAAACTCCCTATCTGGATCTTCGAAGGCGGCAAGGATAACGTTGTGCGCCCCGAATGGGTGACGCAATCCGCAGCCGAACTAGAGAAAGCCGGCCATCCCGCCGTCCGCTACACCGTCCATGAAGACCTCGCGCACAACGTTTGGACGCGCATCTACGAAGGCTGGGACATTTACAACTGGCTGCTCCAGCACCGGCGCAAATCGAACTAACGCATCACCGATAAATACTCGGCCCAAGGCCCCACTTCTTCGCGATAACGCTTCGCCATCGTCCGCGCGATCTGTACGACATGCGCCATGTCGTGCGCCGTCCAAGTCGCCAGCAACTGCCGCAGCGTCACCTTACCAAACGCCGGATGCGAGCCCTCCCGTTCAAGCTCCGCCTCGCCCAAACCCATCCCCCGCAACTCAGCCAAGTTCGCCGCGCGCAACACCCGCAACTCTTCCAGCATCGAATCCAAGTCCCGCTCCGTTCCCTCGCGAAACTGCGCCTCCCGATCCAACGGCTCAAACGTCTTCGCGTCCCCATGCTCCACGATCATCCGCACGCGCGGCATCCAATCCGCCTTCTCACAATGAATCAAGTGCCCGATCACTACGTACGGACTCCAAGTCCCCTCGCCCTCCGTCGCCGATGTCCAAGCCGCGGGCAACCCGCGCAAAAGCGCGTCCAGCGCCCCCGGCGTCCGCTCCAACAGTGCAAGGCTATCTTGCACAAAGTCTGTTGCCATATCCACAAGCATACGGAACTCAATGTCCTTGTGCGGTGTCAAATTTCCCCGAGGCTATTCTTACCCCATGCGTTGCTCGCTTCTTATCTGCCTTGCCGCATTCCAGCTATCGGCCCAAGAGCCAGCGCGAATCGCCGGCCGCGTAATTCACGCCATTCTTGGTGAACCTTTAGAAGGTGCGAAGATCACACTCGGATTCTCTGGCCCAAGCACAACGACCGACTCCAACGGCAACTTTGAGTTCCAACAACTGAAGCCCGACCGATACCAAATCAACGCCGAAAAGGAAGGCTTCGCCCATAGCCCATCCCAACCTTTGCTCATTCTGACCCTCGCGGCTGGTGAAAATCGCTCGGGCCTAATTCTTAGACTGTCTCCGGCGTCTCAACTCTCCGGTCGCGTTTTGAACGCAGATGGTATCCCCGTTGACTCCTCCGTCACTCTAATCTCGGCAGAGAATCAGGCCCATGCAGGGTTTACAAGAGCGACAAAGGACGGCTTCAAATTTGAGAAGCTCAAAGCCGGAAGCTATCGGCTTTACGCACAAGCTTGGGACATTCCGAAACGGCGCCACGGGCTTACCTACTTCCCCTCCACCCTGGATCCGCTGAAGGCGGAAATCATCACGATTGGCGCCGGAGAATCTCGAACTAACTTAGACCTAAAGCTGCAAGCAGCCGCCTGGTTCACGATTAAAGGCCGCTTCCTGGGCAAATGCCCAGCGCCAAATACCTGCAAGGTCGTTTACAGTTTCCTGGATAACCGCATAGCGGGTGGTGTCCAAACGGGCCATGTCCGTGAGGATGGCGCTTTCACCCTGGAAGTCCCTGCGGGCAACTTACGCATTCATGTCCAGTCATTACCTTCAGGTCCAGGGCGGATGCAAGTTCTCGGTCATACGGGACTCAACATTCCAATCGGTGCGACCAACGAGTCGATAGAGGAAGTCATTATTCGTACGAATGAGCCACGCAGTGTGCGCGCTCGATTCATCTGGCCGCAAGGTTTCCCCAGTCCCGATCCCCAGAAACTCAATCTCGCCTTCAATCCGCACGGCGGCCTTGGGGTAATGGAATTTGCCAATCACGCCGCCGAGAACGTCTATTCCGTAGCTTCAATTTCCCCCGATCTTTACGGAATACGCGCGAACGGACTACCGCCGGGCACTTATGTGAAACAAATTCTTGCCGGTCCTCACGACATCACTCAGACAGGTCTCGATCTCACGCTTGGCCCTCCCCCAGACCTTACGGTGGTGATCGCCTCGGATGCTGCTTCTCTCTTCGTCAAAGTTTCAAGTTCCACTTCAATACCCAATGGTCAATGCTTGGCTGTCCTGCTTCGTGATACGTCTTCTCGATCGGAGCGCGAACTTTATTCGACACAATCGATTTGCAATGCCCGCGGTGAGTTCTCAATTTCAAACCTCGCCCCAGGAACATATTCCCTGCGCGTCCAAGTCGATGGCAAATGGACCGCCACCCGAAGCCTCCGCCTCTCGAGTGCACAGCGACTGGACGTCTCTGTTCCCGCGCACTAGTGCTTTGTCAGCCTGATATAGAATTCCTTGCGAGAGTCATTCATGAAGATCAGCAGACGCCACTTTCTTGCAGGAGCTACCCTACTGCCCTGGGCAGCCGCCCAAGCCGGACGCTTCAAGATCCGCGACGTACAAGTAATGATGATGTCCGGCGGCCGCACCTACACGCTCGTCAAGATCACCGCCGACAATGGCGTTTACGGAATCGGCGAAGCCTACGGCAGCCCCGGCATCGGCGTGAAGGAACAAATCCTCGGCCTCAAACCCTGGCTCGTCGGCAAGGATCCACTCGAGATCGACGTCATCTTCACCCAAC